>ENA-ORSK01002459-ORSK01002459.1-human-gut-metagenome-genome-assembly--contig:-NODE-2459-length-12281-cov-3.183053_pt1 | contig 12281 bp, 10 predicted proteins | sample MGYA00242192_ERZ509159 | MGnify/ENA primary metagenome ERZ509159 (study PRJEB26280, sample SAMEA2338663) | human gut metagenome | biome: human gut; feature: human-associated habitat; material: faeces...
CACATGCTTCCATGACAACTACCTCCATGGAGATTGTATCATTTTACTTTTACTTTGTCAATTTTCCTATTATTCATTATCAGTGCTTTCTGTATCCGATTCATCAGATTTCTTTTCCTCATCTACCTTTGCAGGCTTATCTCCCTTATAAGCCATTCCATCATAGCATAAGGTATATTTCGTTTCTGTATCAGGAATGGTAAGTATTACATTGCCTTCCATATCCAAATCCAGAGAATACTTTACCTCTGACCTTTTATCCGCACTATAAATGACTATCTCATTTTCTGTATCACTTATATTTACAATTTCATAGGAGTAGTTCACTACATCAGGTGCATCTTCGTTAAAATATCCCGAATAAGAATTGCCAGGGGAAAAACGAAAAGCTGTTCCATCCTCTGTTACATAATCTCCTATTAACAAGGAATTATAAACATTATTGTAAGATTCAGCTGATGGTGCATTACGCAGCACATCCAAATTATCTAATCCATCATCTTCCGCATCAATCATTCCATCACCGTACTCGTTTGCTACCTCTTCCAGATCAGTCGTAAGATTATCCATATTCATCTCTTCTTTTTCCGTTTGTGCGACGGCATATGCTTGTTTCATCCTCATATTGCTATAGTATAAAATACCAGCAATAACCAGAATATTTACAACTAAAATTACCACTATCGCCAAGCACATTTTCTTTTTTGTAATCATAAATCTTTCTCCTTCATTTCTTCTTATTTTTACAAGTTACATACATGTATTAATTATACTTTCTTAAACATCCTGCCTTGTTATACTTCAGGCTATAAAGAAAAAAAATTATGCTGTATTGTCTAAAAAAGGGAGCGGTTTTATCAACCACTCCCTCGTAACACATAATTAGTTGTATAAAAACGACAGGAATTGAGGTAATTTTCCTTCACGTTTCAATTTAAGAATTACTACAATTCCCACAGATACTAACAGCATCAGAATAATCAGAACCGTCATAACTACTCTGAATGCTCCTGTATTTGTTTCTGCAGGTTTCTCTGTATTCATTGCTTCTACATCTTCCGTAAATGTAGAATTTACAACTGCCGTCGCATCCTTAATTTCAACTTTTGCGACAGCAACTGGAGATAAACTACTTACATTTAAAGAAAGAGAATTATCGGTTGCTGTTGTCAGACACACTTCATACTGTCCCGCCTGATCTGCTCTTTCATGCACTACAAGATACAATGCACCTGTGGTAATATTCGGAAACTTGAGATTCAGTATAGCACTTCTGTTATTGCGGAATGCTGTTTCCTGAGTGACATTCGGTTTAATATCACCGGCGCCTACCAAACTCAAGATAACCGCTTTGGATTCATCATTCGCTGCATTTATCACTTCATCAGATCCCAGATTTCCAAGCTCCTCCAAGTGGTTTGCATAGTAATTAAATATTTTATAAATATTTTCCAAAGAATCATCCGTTATGTCATTAATTTCCTTTCCGTTTGTATCTGAAAACTTCACAATCGGGTTCGATTCTGCAAAACGAATGACTTTTCCTGTTGCATACTGGGTTCCCGGAATGGTGTTAATCTCAGTATCGGAAAACATGGAAACTTCACTTGTGGTTCCTAGTCTCTTTTGACTGTTTTCAGCCGCAACCGTACTCCCCACTAAAGTATCCAAATTATTCGTGGAACCTTCAATTACATCCCCATCATCAGCTTCCCCTTTTCTCTGCTCTTTAGAGGCTGCATCTTTAGTATCGGAAGCCGTCGTTTTATTTTCCTGCTTTGAAGTCGAGGAAGCTGCCGGTGTAGTAGTATTTCTATTTGCATTATTTACCTGTGTCCTCAAAGTTGACATTTCTGAGGTTAAGGAGTTGTTCTTTGTTGTAAGGTCAGTTACCTGATTTGATAGGCTTCCATTCTTACTATTCAGTTCCGTAACCTGGGATGTCAGATTGGTATTGGTTGTCTTTAATCCGGATAACTCACTGTTTAACGAATTTACCTGAGAAGAAAGTGAACTATTTTTCTCTTCCAGGCTACTATTTGCGCTGCTCAACTTTTTATTATCCTTTTCAAGATCATCAACATCATCCTCCAGTTTGTCTACTTTACTCTGAGTTGGCTATTCTTTGTTGTAAGATTTGTAACCTGGGATGTCAGACCGTTAATCTGATCCTTTAATGCAGAATAATCCGAAGAAGAACTTCCATTTCCGTCAGAATTAGGATTATCTGTCAGGGCTTTTGCATATCCCTGATTATAACCAGTAGAATATCCCTGTTTATAGCTTTCAGACTGCATATTGACTACTTTATCATCCGTTTTTCCTGCGGCACCTGCTGTAACACCTTCTTCATAACCTCGTTGATAACCAGTTTTATAATTATTACTGTCCGGATCCGCAACATCATCAGAAGGATTTTCATCTCCGGCATTTTCAATAGCCGTCTTTACCGCTGCTACAAGTTCCTTTCCTGTCTTATCCGTATTAAGCAATTTTTGAATTGCCTCTATTGTTTCATCTGACGTAATCTTATCACGTACATAATTCTGAATTGCATCAGCAATTTCTTTATCTGTGGAGCCATCCGGCAATGTCAGCCCGAACATTTTATTAGCTGTATCGACAGTAATTTTAAATCCATCAGCTGTATCAGTCAGTGCATCAAGCTGTGCCCGCAAATCAGCAATTTCCTGATTCTTTTTATCAAGCTGCTCACGTAACTGACTGATTGTATCCTGAGCCTCCTTAATATCCTGTTCTTTTTGAACAAGAGTACTCTGCAGAGCTGTGAGTTTCTGGATTGCATTTTCTGTTTCTGCAATCTGGGCCTGCAAACGTTCCGCAGCTGCAGTATCTCCATCTGCTAATGCTTTTTCATACTGAGCTATTAAATCTTCCTTCTGCTGCTGTGCATTTGCCAAATCTTCATTTGCCTTCTGCAGCTGACTTTTTGTTGTTGCAAGTTCTTCCTCTAAAGCACTGTATTCCTGTTCTGCTGTTGTCAGCTTATCCTGCAAATCTTTCACAGTCGCTTTGGCTACATCAAGATTATTTTGCAGCGTGGAGATTTTACTTGTAATTGCAAGCAAAGTATTATTAATACCACTTACATTATCCTGATCCAGGGTAGAATTGGTTAGCAAAGCGTAGATGCTGGCCAATGCACTTTCATATTGGGATGTCATTTGGTTTGCTCCGGATAATTGTGCTTCCAGATTCTTAATTCTCTCAGCCATATCCTTAATATCTTTTACGACTTCCTTATACTGTTCATCTACAGTCACATCCAGGTCAAAATCATAACCAGCTTCCTTTAATGCCTCAATAATACTATTAAGACCAGTCTGCGATGCATTCAGTGCTTTTTCAATTTCTTTCAGCTTAGCAGCCGTCTGTCTTTGAATTGCTCCTAAAGTATCTTCAAAGACTTTTCCAGTGTCAGTTCCCGTATCATCAACAATGTGAACTCCTCGCTCGTCCACATAAAATTTGATTGTTTCTGCTTCACCATCTCCGTCTACATCATACCTGCAAATATAAATTTTCTTTCCGTCTTGGGTTGTTTCTCCAGTATCCTCATATTCTATCGGATTACCTTCAATGTATACTACATCTTTTACTTCTCCCGTGTCCGGGTCCTCATACTTTCCAAAATATCCGGAATCATCAGTAGTGCTACTCGATACAAATTCAGAGAATTTTTCTAAAAGTGCTTCATATGCTCTCTTATACGCTGTCAATTCTACAGATAATTGATTGATTTTTTCTGTATCTGCATTTTTATCAGAACGTAGCGCTTCGATTTCCTGCTGCAGCTGCTCTACTTTCTGCGATAAGGAAGCAAGTTCTTTTACAATATTCTCATAAGAACCATACTCCTGTTCTACAAATGACTTGTCTGTGTATTCCTCTACACGAACTGATACCGGAACGGAAAAGTATGCCTCAGCTCCATCTTTTTCATAGAATACTACAACCGTTACCGAAATGGTTCCAGTTTCCTGTCCAGCATCCAAATCTGTATCCATAGCATGTACAGGTTCAAACGCTGAAACACCTTCTTCTGTAACTGTCTGTGCATTTTCCAATTCATTAAATTCTGTTGTTCTAATAATATAAAACTCATCAGAACTATATGTTGTTGTCCCTTCGTTACTGCCATAAATCGGGATAACTGTCATATTATCCTTTACAATGTCTCTTGTGGTAAGAATCACGCCATTATAATAAGCATCAATTCCTGTCTGTGGTACATTTTCCGGCTTATCAGATACCACATGGTCAGACATAAGCTGTGCATCTATACTGTTTACACTATAGAACGTAACTGAATTTGCAAGACCTGTAATATAACTACTATAATCCAGGGAATGTGCGTAACAGGTATATCCCAATAAGGATAATACATTTCCGTTTGGCTCAACATTTCTTCCCTGATCTACAGTTTGGTCATTTAGAATATAAACAACAACATCTCCAGATGAACCAAATGCACTTACATAATTACTATCCTTGCCATACATTTCAAACAGAGTATTTTTGTTTTTAACATAAACTTTACGATTATTGTAACTTCCAGTATGTCCTTCCCAATCAAATGCTACGTTTGTAACATTTTCATCAAGAATCAGTGTCTGAATACTATCGCAGTTCTCAAAAGCATGATTTACAAGGTTAGTATCTGTTTCCAACTTATTCAAGTGAGTACAGTTATTAAATGCATACTCCTCTACTTTGACACCCGCCGGGATAAATAAATACTCCAGAGAAGTCAGATTATTGAACGCATACTTTCCAACAGAAATGTTTCCATTCATTTGCAGCGAATCCACTGCTGTACATCCGGAAAAAGCATATTCATTTAATATTACATTTCCGGAAATGTAAATCTGTCCAAGACGCTGGTTATTCTTGAATGCATTCTTATTCAGTGTAACTTTACCATTAATTGTCACCGCTGTTGCATTAGATTCCCGGAATGCAATTGTAGATATGGTAAGACCACCATCTCCACCTTTCAGGGTAACATTTGTGAGCGCATGAGCATCACCGAATGCTAATGAACCAATCGTTCCACTCATACCATTTACCTTTAAGGACTCAATGGATGAAGCATAAAATGCTTTTACACCAATATTAGTAATAGAAGAAGGAATTACCACATTGGCCATTGCAGAACTCTTATAAAATGCATAATCCTGAATAATTGCTACAGATGAAGGAAATGAAACAGATGTCCAACTTCTCTCACTTGCCGGGATAAATGGATGTTCTTCTACTCCGCTTCCGATTCCAATAACTGTTCTTCCTGCTACTTTGGCCGGAATATTTAATGTCTTACCACCATCCACAATTTTTACAATGGAATCATCGGTATACAATCCAATGATATCACCGTTGCTATTCAGCTTATAATTCCATACAATACCATTTTCCTCACTCTGATACCATGTCTTGGAATCAAATTGAACAGAATTTTCAATCTGGTCAGCAACAACTACCAGATTTCTCTCAACAATCTGTGCCGATGTTCGATCATCCGGATCATAATACAGAAAAACAACATCTACACTGGAATTATCATTAGATAATATTGGATCAATATCAACACGATTAATTGTTTCTGCAGATGACACCTGGCTATATACTGTTGTTCCAAGTTCCTCAAAATCAGTTTTTTTCATAACAAAGTATTCGCCGGCAGCCAATGTTTTACTTCCAATAGTTGCGGTTACAACTTCTGCAATTTCTTTTGCTGAATATGATCTTCCACTATATAAATAACCGTTTTCATTTACCTGCACATCGAAATCGGCATTGGACACGTTAAATGTCATATAAGCTACAGAACCAGACATATAATCACTTTCATAAGCCGTATATGTCCCTCCATTAGTCTGAGTAAATGTTTTTCCGTTATTACTGTTACCATTTGTTTTCCATGTGGAAGAACCACCAAGCTGCTCTTCAAACAAAGCAAGTGTATATGTTTTTCCTTTAGACAGGCTTGTCGGAATCTGAATATCTACAGTTCCCTCTGTACTTGCATTTGCCAAAGGACCATAGTAAAGTAATTTTCCCTGGTTATCATAAATTGCAGCGGAAATTACTAATTTGCCATCATTATTTGTACCAATAGAGTTTACCGGAGTTGTAACACCTCCCCGGTAGTCTACGGAATAGGTATTACCTGCTACAACATTGCTGGTGTTTTTCCCATTTATACTTGAGGTAAAATCCGGAGCAAATGAGGAGTCCTGAATTAAAAACTTTATGTCTCCGCTGATATTATCCGGATTATAAGCTGCTAAAGCAGCATTGGCAGTCACATTCGTTCCTGCCTGGGCACTCCGTGCCATTTTGACATGTTCCATGTCAAGATAAAAAGCGGGAGCAACAGCGAACTCGCCTGCGACGTCGTTATCACTGACCTGCCCTGTTGAGTAGACACTGAAACCACCGCGATTACTGCCGGAGCTGACACCCCAGAAGGAGCGGCTCCACAGGTAACTACGGGCGTACTGCCAGCTAGTGCCATTGTAAACATCGCTCTTATCTGCTGCAAGGTTTGCAATGACCTGTTCTACCTGCACCGGATTATAGTACATTTCATCAATGGAAGCAGCAAAGAGATGTGCATTCTGCAATACATCAGTCGTTGTAGTATTATTGCTTCCTTCATTACCATCTGTTTTTACATCTGCAGAAAGTACTGCGCTTTTTTCAGCTTCTGAAAACCAAGATTGACCCGATGCATTAATTGTTGGTCTGTTGTTTTTAGAACCATCATAGCTGAAACCGTTGTTATACCAATCCTCAACTGTCTGTAAAATAGTAGGCGAAAATGCACTAGTTTGTCCATCAAAAGAACGAGTCATATACTGAGCGAAAAGATACTGATTATCCCAAATTGCATCTGTATCCATTAATTCCCAGGTTTTATCAAAATCAATATCTGATCTCTGACTATATGTATTAAAGTCAGAACCACCACTAAAATTTCCTTTAACGGCCTTTTTTCCATTGTAGGTTGTTTCTACCAGTCTGGCACCATTACTGTCACTATAAACTTTCAGATGTCCTGCAGTACCCTGTCCTGTCTGCTGGGCACCACCATCAAGCTGATTTAATGCAGTAAACGCATTGCCGGCATAATAATATTTCACATTTCCGGTTGTGTCCCTTTCCGGTATATTTTCATGATTCCATACCGGCTCTTTTACGGATGCAGAAATTCCCGCCAATTCAGCTGCATACGCTGTATTCGGAGAATATCCATAATACATATCACTGGCTGTAATCATACTCAATCCCATAATTCCAACCAATGCGGCAGAAATTCCACGCTTTACAAGCGTTTTCAGCTTATTGCCTGATTTCTTACTCATAATAATTTCCTCCTTTAAAATTTTTAACTCTTGGGTAGGGAATTTTTCTTCTGATACATTGTATCCATATCATGTGTGAACCGATATCGGTTTGATAAATACTTACGAAATTCCCTTGTATCACCCTGCTGCAAAAATGCATAGGTTCCATTTAACTTTGCTTGCACATCTCCAAAAGACAAATCTCCTGTATAATAGTCTTCAGATATTTTCTGATACTTTTTCTTGGTAATTTTCTTTCTATCCTGTTTGACAGAAAGCCGTATCATGCCATCTTCTCCCAATGTATAATGCCATCCACAGAAAGTAAATCCTCTGCTGATAGGTGCATATACAGTCTTTTGGGGATGCAACCTTATTCCTAATTGCTTCTCTCTTATTATTTTTTCAACTTGAATCTTACAGTCTTTACAACTGCTCTTTGTTGCAAAAAATGAAATAGCATCATCCATATAACGTGTCGTCCCTAAGCAGTCTTCACGTTCTGCAATGTACCAGTCAATGTCATTTAAATACATAATTCCTGCCCATTGACTTGGTAAATTTCCTTTGGGTACACCATACGCATTTCCTGGATCGCTTTGTGAAGCATATCCATTTCCCTGATGCCAATCATCAATAATATTGCAAAACAATACATACCCTAGTGCCTGCATCCCTGAAAACTGTTCCTTAATCCTTGCATGACACAAATTATCAAAATACTCCTTCATATCATACTGGAAAAAATAGAAATTTCTTCCGTATCTCTGATATAGCTCCTGCAACGTATTTTTCAAATATGTCTGCGCTACAACCGGACCCTTATTCTTCTGACAGGCTAAATTGTTCGGGTGTATAATATTCTCAGCATACGGTCTTAAAAATTTTTCCGTAAGCCATCCCTCTACAATTCTATCTTCATAAAAAGGTGCACTTATCGTTCTTGTTGGATGGTGGACCTTAAATTGAAAATAACCTCCTGGTTTCCATTCCAAAGAAAGTATTTTTTGAGTCAGCTGATCAAGCTCTTGCCCTATATTCCTTTCAAATATATAAGCTTCCTTAGAGTATTTTTTAATGCCAACTCTATCAATCCAGCAAGTATACAGTTCGTCAAATATTTGATCATAACTTTTATTCCAAGTCTGATATGAATTTGTTGGATCATCATAAATTTCTATATTTCCATACAAATCCTTCTCTACACGAATGCCTCGTACCTCTTTATCTGATAGAACTGCCGAATAACTAATTTCTACATTGTTTTTCTTTATAAACATATAACACCCGCCTATTCATAATAGACTGGTTTTTTATCCCCGGATGACATTCCATCCGACAGGAAAGGAATAACCATACCTTTTTTTCTCATGCATACTCCTTAAAGCATGCATACGAGTAAAAAGCGGGAGCAACAGCGAACTCGTTTGCGACGTTGTTATCATTGACCTGCCCTGTTGAGTTGACATTGAAACCATTGCGATTACTGTTGGAGTTGACACCCCAGAAGGAGCGGCTCCACAGGTAACTACGGGCGTACTGTATGATAGTTATCCCTTTATTTCATTTCTAATCCTGCGTTCATCACCTTCTATCCACTTCATATATCCATAACGCAGATTGTTAAATTTTTTATGTAACTCTGCCTCCTGATTCGGAGACATACATCTAAGTCTGCGCAGAACGGGGAGCAAATCGTTGATACGCTCCATATATTCTAACGATTCTTTATGTGCCTCCTGACGAAACGGATCATGAAGTTGAATACTATTGGCCTTACGTGCGGAATGAATCAGTTCGCAACAATAATCTTGTACTGTTTTACAAATAGTAAGACGATATTCCTTTTCTGCCTTAACCGTATATTGGTATACTCTTGTTGCAAATTCCTGACACTTCTCAATTATCTGAAATGAGTTTTTATTCCGATTGCCATCATATTCTTTTCTTCCAGGTTCCTTATACACTGTCATAACGTTATTCTCCTCGTTGGTGACCTCGCCACCTTACCCTTAATAATGTGCATTCCTATTCCTCCTCATTCATAGACTGCTAATCCCTGCATAAATACCACTTTACTGTTTACTTCCTTTTCAAAAACCGAAAGACTGATAATTCGAAAACCTTTTTCCAGAACTTGCTTTTCCACGTTATGTTTTAAATCTACCAATGCATCCGAAACATTCATTCCGCAGCCTTCAATCAAAAGAAGTGCCTGTCTCTCTTTTTTTGCAGTTACCTCTACCGGAGAAGACTGCACTTTTTGCACTGGTTTATATAACCGACGATATTCATCAAACTGATTATCTGGAAAAACATCCTGATCACTCAGCTTTTCTCCATCATAAAAGACATAGTTTATTCTATTGTTTTCACAAACTGCTTTTACCTTGTCATAAGCCACTACCGGAAATCCACATTTATACCCTGCTTTTGTTTCTTTTAACTTATATTCCATTAACCCTGAAAGAACCCAAGCGCTGCTATCATATGCTTTATAAAAATTCCCTTGCAGTTCCCCCCCCCGAGTATCCGGATATTGTTCCTGCAAAATTTCATATTTAAGTTTTGACATTTCTTTTCTCCTATCGTTTTCCGGCTACTTTATTCCGGACAACACTTTGTTCCTGTTCCTGCATTCTGATTCTCATTGATTCCATCATGGAAATCCCATCTAACTGACTGACCATTTTATCCGGCGTCATTTTATTATGAATGCTAAAACCCTGCCAGGTTCCGTGTGTACCATTTATTCCGTTATACAGTTTCACGGCTACTCCCTGCCATTCATTCAAATTTTTTGTAAAATCATCAACTAAAACATCTCCAGGCTTAATTCCTCCAATACATCCCAATGCTTCAGCTTTATTTTCGCCGTATGGGACATATATCTGTCTCTCTATTGGGATATGTGTATATTGTTCATTCCATTGAATTTTTTCTTCTTTAGAGATAGGTAACAAATAGGAAGATAAAATATACACTTCTATATTTTCAGCAATCTGTTTCTCCAGTAACTGATTTACCATGCCACATACATTTTCATCGACTTTACGACTAAGAAAGAATCCTGGCGATGTCATTTCTTCCAGAGATGCATTCTCCCATTTTGCAAGTACACCATCCATATCAATAAAGAAACGCCTCATGCCACACCCCTCCATAATCCTTCCATTTTAAAATTGTATCTCTTCCCTCTTCTTATTTTGTTTGCTTATATGCACAATTTCCGCTTTTTTCTTTGTAAAATGGCAACAAAAAAGTCTAATACTGCACTGCAGCACTAGACTTTCCATAAACACTATTAATAAACTTATACTATTATATTTTTTCTACATAATAAGCTTCATTATCTATGTAATACAATTTCAGTTTATCATGCTAATCTAAAGTTACCATTGGCTCGTTTTTATATGAACCGTTTGCTCTTTTGCGAACAATATTGGCTTTTCTTGGTTCTCCTTGTTCTTCATAGGCTTCGATGATGAATTTTACATAAGAATCAAATTTTTCTTCATTATGTTCATAGTGAGCAGATATTAAGTTACCTATCGTTGTCGCATTTATTGCCTTCATCACTATCCTCCTTCAATGCTAATTTTGCATATCCTAATGCAGATTCAGCTTTATATTCCTTAATTTCTACTTTATATCTGCCCATAGCCCCTCTATAAAACATAATAATTGGAACCAATATAAAAATCGCAGAATACATTTTCCAAAACATATTATGTGAAACATCGGTAATGTAGTCAGATAAAATCCAACCATTTTCCATGCAGACACAAACAAGTATCGTTGCAATCAAACATCCAGCCAGTAAATTTATCCCGTCTTTCATTATTAACATAATCATACAGATAGTTTTTCTTATTTGTATATTCTTCATAACTAATCCTTTCCTATTGAATTAAATTCTAATATTTCAGTTTACATGATTAACGATATCTGTCCATTTTCAACTTCATAATTCATCCACAGTGTTTCCGTCCTTGCACGTCCTCCCTCTGCGTTGGTATGCTTCTGAACCTTGTTCCATCCATGTAGTATATCGTTATACATATCATTGTCATATCCTGATAGAAGAATTTTCCCCGGATGTTTAACCAGAGAATTTAATAATTTTTCATGATCTGCATCCTTCATTTCATGTTTATAAAGATAATTCTTCCGAGTTCCGTGTAAATACGGCGGATCTGCATAAATAAATACATCTTCCGTATCATATCTTTTTATCAATTCTACGGCCGGCAAATTCTCAATCTGAACACCCTTTAATCTCTCCGTTGCCATTTTCAACGTTTCAGGAAGTTCACTCCACGCTCTAGCTGGATTTGGAGAATTAGTCTGCTGTCCGGATTTAAACCCGTTTTGATACAAATTTCCACATCCGAATCCCATCCAGCATTTAACAGCAAACATTCTTGCCCGTTCCAAATCATCTTCTGATTTTTCGTAGGCTGCTTTATACTCTGACCTGGAAAATGGCGTAAACTCTATCGCCCGTTCTAGTTCTCCACTCCGGTCTCGCAATATTCGAAAGAAATTTACGATTTCTCCATCGATGTCATTCACTGTCTCAATATGACTTCTTTGTTTGTTAAAAAGAACAGCCAAACTACCTGCAAATGGTTCTAAGTAGACATCATGCTTTGGTATATATCCGCATATCCATGTTGCCAGACGGTTTTTTGCTCCTGGATACTTTAAAACACTTTTCAATTCGACACCTTCTTTCATTAAACTTTAATTTACATTCTCCTTGTACTTTATCCGAAGAGACACCCCGCCAGATGCTCATGATTTCTTGATAATAAAGCAGGGGGCCACGCTACTCGAGTAGTTCACGCCGTGGTAATCGGCCGCACCCGCAGTAGTCACACCGTAAAAGAACGCAGTGCCGGAAGGCGG
>ENA-ORSK01002460-ORSK01002460.1-human-gut-metagenome-genome-assembly--contig:-NODE-2460-length-12275-cov-3.321031_pt1 | contig 12275 bp, 9 predicted proteins | sample MGYA00242192_ERZ509159 | MGnify/ENA primary metagenome ERZ509159 (study PRJEB26280, sample SAMEA2338663) | human gut metagenome | biome: human gut; feature: human-associated habitat; material: faeces...
GAAATACGTTAGATAAAGGAGAAAAGAAATGTCCGGACATTCAAAATTTGCAAACATCAAGCATAAAAAAGAAAAAAATGACGCTGCAAAGGGAAAAATTTTCACCATTCTCGGAAGAGAAATTGCAGTTGCCGTAAAAGAGGGTGGTCCTGACCCTGCGAACAACTTCAAGCTGGCACAGGTCGTTGCAAAGGCAAAATCCAACAACATGCCTAACGACACCATTGAACGAGGAATTAAGAAGGCTGCCGGCGACGTCGGCAACGTTAATTACGAATATATTACTTACGAAGGCTATGGCCCCGGCGGAATCGCAATCATCGTCGATGCCCTGACCGATAACAAGAACCGTACCGCTGCCAACGTCAGAAGCGCGTTCACAAAGGGCAACGGCAACATTGGCACACCTGGCTGTGTATCCTTTATGTTCGATAAGAAGGGACAGATCATCGTGGACAAGGAAGAATGTGATATGGAAGCGGACGATCTGATGATGATCGCTCTGGATGCCGGAGCGGAAGATTTCTCTGAAGAGGATGACAGTTTCGAGATCCTGACTGATCCCGATAACTTCGAAGAGGTACGCAAGGCTCTGGAAGATGCCGGAATTCCCATGATCAGTGCAGAAGTTACCATGATTCCCCAGAATTATGTAACACTGACCGATGAGACTGCAGTGAAGAACTTACAGAGAACCCTGGAACTGCTGGAAGATGATGATGACGTTCAGGCAGTATATCATAACTGGGACGAATAAATTGAAAGGTTAGGGGTAACAGCATGGAGAAACTTGCAATTGTAGTTCCTTGTTATAATGAAGAAGAGGTGTTAAAGATTGCTTCCGAGGCACTGAGGGGTGTGCTGGATGATCTGATCCATAAGGGAAAGATCGCGGAAGACAGTTTTATTCTGTTTGTAAATGATGGCAGTAAGGATCGTACCTGGGAGCTGATTGAAGAAGAGCATCAGGCACATCCGGTGCAGGTATGCGGTGTAAAGCTGGCCGGCAATGTGGGACATCAGTTCGCACTGACTGCCGGACTAATCACTGCCATGGATCTGTCTGATGTGACGGTTTCCATTGATGCAGATCTGCAGGATGATGTAGCTGTGATCGAGGAAATGATCGATAAGTTCCACAACGGCTGTGATATCGTATACGGTGTCCGTAAGGAGCGTAAGACCGATACTTTCTTCAAACGTACCACGGCGCAGGGATTTTATAAAGTCATGGAAATGATGGGGGTCAAGACTGTTTACAATCATGCGGATTTCCGACTGATGTCCAAGCGCGCGGTAGAACAGTTCTCCAAGTATCAGGAGACCAATCTGTTCTTAAGAGGTATGATGCCTTTGATCGGTTATCAGACGGACTGTGTATACTATGACCGTAAGGAAAGAGTGGCCGGTGAGTCCAAGTATCCTCTGAAGAAGATGCTTGCACTGGCATTCAACGGTATTTCTTCCTTCAGCGTGAAGCCTATCAGTATGATCCTGGGTGCCGGTATGATCATTGTAGCTTTAAGCGTTCTGGCTGCTATTTATGCGCTGATCTCTTATTGTACCGGACATGTGGTACCGGGCTGGACTTCCCTGATCCTGTCCATCTGGTTCCTGGGCGGTATTCAGTTGATGGCCATCGGACTGGTGGGCCAGTATATCGGCAAGATTTACATTGAGGTAAAACATCGTCCCAGATATAACATCGAAAAGGTACTGAAATAATGAATTATAAAAAAGGCATTTTAAGTGTTATATTGTGGTTCATTTATGCATTGACAGCGGGAACCGTACTGGTGGGCACGACAATGGTCATGCTCCTGCCGGAAGGTGGTTCCCGCCCAATCGGCCTTGTTATCGCAGGTGTATGGCTTGCGTTGACAGGGCTGGTTGTTTTTCTGTTACATAGATTTCTGTGGGTAAAATGGGCACAAAACGGTGAAGGCTCAGGGCAGGTGAAACTGATTATCGAGGGACTGGCTGTAGTAGCTCTGATTGCTGTGGGAATCACACTTCGTGTAAGAGAGAGTATGCAGTACGATATCTCCGGGCCGGCCGGTAACATCTGGTTCGATGCGGTGAAAGTCACCGAGACCACGCGGATTCCTCAGGTGGTACACGGTGCGGTATACTTTTATCTGCAGGTGCTGCACGGGCTGTTGGTATTTTTGGGTAATAAAATGACAGCGGCGCTGGTATTGCAGATTGTGCTGCAGATCCTGACCGGAATCTTTTTATATTTTGCGGTACGGAAACTGACCGGTATGGTGGCTGCAGTGGTATCTCTTGCGTACTGGATGTTATGCCCTGTTCTGTCTGGAGCAGTGATTCTGGGACCGGAACCGTTATATCAGTTATTGTGGATGATTGGTCTGTGTGTGTGCGTGGAAGCACTGGATAGTTTCAGGGGGCGGGGAGACACCCCCGGTATCCGTTCCGTGGGTGGATTTTTCTTAAGCGGTATTGTTATAGGAATTTTGGGCTACCTGGATGTCGCAGGACTGCTCTTGCTACTCGTAGTGTTTTCTGCACTTTTTCTGGAGACAAAGCAACAGGTAAAATGGATGCGCAGAATCTGTGCCGGAGCATTGGGATTATTTGGTACAGTGGTGGCATTTTTTGCCTGCATCGCTCTGGATGCCGTGGGCAGCGGAAAGCAGATGGAAAATATACTTCTGGCATGGTGGAAAGTCTTTTCCCCGGGAAAATTCACATGGATCGCCCTCTATGAACAGCCGGCAGTTCACACATATGTGCCTGATAAGGTGGCCACGGTCATTATAGTTGCCGTTATGGTTACGATCCTTGCATGCGGCGCATTCAGTTACTGGTGCAGGAAAGAACACGAGAGACAGTCCGTGTGGATTGCTCTGGCGCTGGCACTTGGAATCTTAAACGGCTGCGGAATGCTGAGTGAAGATATGCCGGGACTTACGTTATGGTATCTGTTATTGGCAGTAGCTGCCGGCGCAGGAGTACAGGCGGTTCTACCGTACGAAATGGAACTGCTGCGGGAAGTCAAAGGGGTGCTGCCTGAGACCGTTGAGGCAGTTCCTGTGGGAGCTGCTTCCACAAAACGCCGACTGAAAGTACAAGATCTGGAGACCGAGGAATTCCCGGAGGAAGAGCCAGCGGATTTCCAGGAAGAACCTGTAGAAACGGAAAAAATACAGCTGATCGAAAATCCACTGCCCCTGCCGAAAAAGCATGTGCCTAAGGTACTGGATTATAAGCTGAACGGTGATGATGACAGTGATTTTGATTATCCGGTAGCGGATGACGATGATTTTGATCATTAAACATAAACAATAAAAAAGCGGATATACTAAAAGACGATACGAAAGGCAAAAGCCCGGGTATCGTCTTTTTGTTTTTATAATCATCGGAACAGGGAGGAAACAGGCCATGCAGAATCAGAAAGATAACGATCAAAACAAGAAGGAAGCGCCGAAGACCGAGGCGGAAGAACACAGAGACGAAAGAATTGAAAAAACGGGACAACTGACGCTGTCGGATGCGGCATCCGGGGAAAAGATCCATCTGCTGACCATTATCGGTGAAATCGAAGGGCATGATAATCTCTCCGGTAATTCGAAGACTACGAAATATGAGCATATCCTGCCACAACTGGCAGCCATCGAAGACAGTGAAGAAATAGGCGGTGTGCTGGTACTTTTAAATACCATGGGCGGAGATGTGGAGGCGGGACTGGCTATTGCAGAGATGCTGGCATCTTTAAGCAAACCCACCGTATCCCTGGTGCTGGGTGGCAGTCATTCCATCGGGGTGCCTATTGCGGTGAGTTGTGACTATTCCTTCATCGTACCCACTGGAACCATGGTGATACATCCGGTAAGAATGAATGGCATGGTGATCGGTGTGCCCCAGACCTTTGAATATTTTAAACTGATCCAGGATCGGATCACGGGCTTTGTATGCAAACACTGTAAAATCAGCCGGACAAAACTGGAAGAACTCATGATGGAGACCGGATTCTTAACGAAGGATGTGGGAAGCATTCTGGTGGGAGAAGAAGCGGTGAACCACGGTATTATTGACGAAGTGGGAGGTATCGACCGGGCCATCTGCAGGCTTCGGAAGATGATCGAAGGGAACAGAAAAAGGGATGACAAGGCCATGGAAAAATGATATACTTCTAATTATGACTATAATGAAGTTAGGAGTATGATGACATGGCATCTTCATCAGGCAAAAGAACATCATCTTCCAATAGGACGAGAAAAAGTACCACAAACAGCCGCAGCAGGCAGGCGCAGAGAACAGCACAGGACAGTGAACTGTTCCATGAGATCGGTCTGATCGTTTTGTTTGTGGTAATGGTGATATTATTTTGTTGTAATTTTGGTATTATCGGCCCGGTCGGCAATGCGGTCAGCGGGGTCTTATTCGGTATCTTTGGATTTACTGCATATATAGCACCTATTGTGATATTTCTGGCTGTGGCTTTCTGGTTCGCCAATGAGGGGAACCCTACCGCTGTACGCAAAATGATTGCAGGTGTCGTATTGTTTCTGATGCTCGGTGTGATCTGTGATCTGATCGCCAGGACTGCCGGCTCTATGGAACAGTATGATATCAAACTGTTATATACAAACTGCAGTACCGGTAAAAAGGGCGGAGGTATTCTGGCAGGAAGTATCTGCTATCTGTTGCTGCATTATCTGGAGACGGTAGGAACGGTTCTGGTGGTCTTATTGTGTTCTGTGATCAGTCTGATCCTGGTAACGGAGCGTTCTTTCTTAAACAGTATGCGAAACGGTGGTGACCGGATCCGGGAACTGTCCAGAGAGGATGCAGTGCGCAGACGGGAAAATGCACAGATCCGCAGACAGGAACAGGAGGAACGTAATTCCCAGAGAGAGGAAGCCCGTCGTATCCGGGAAGAGGAACGACGGATCCGTGAGGAAGAGCGCAGACTCCGTGCGGAAGAGAAAGAGAATGAGCAGATCTTAAACGCCATTCCCCGCAGAGAGAAAAAAGTCAGCGGTGTTATGATGGACACTTCCCTGAAAAAGCAGGAGGCACAGCCTGTGGGAAGACGGGAAGATATTCATGAGATCGTTTATGAAGAGGATGCACAGGAGATTCCTGTTGTGGAAGAGACCAGAGTGACCTCCAGCGATTTTGATAAGATCAAGGTAACGGGAATGCATCAGGTGACCATGCAAGAGGCCGCAGCAGAAGAACCTTACGAGGAGATCCCCGTGGAGGAAGTGACCAGTGCTGCTACCTTCAAAAAACCTTTTGAACGCAGAGAATCCTGGCAGGAGGAGGCAGCACTCCTGACACCTCAGGCGGAATCTATCCGGATTCACAAGGAAGATATCCCGGAGCCTGTAGAGGAACCGGTTACGGAATGGCAGTCATCCTCCGATATGCGGCAGCCGGAGACTGAGCCTGTCGTGCGGGAATCTGCAGAGACAGCAACGACGGAAAGCCGCATACGACCGAAAATCACGGCACCGGAGCCACCAAAGGGTAATTCTCTGGCAGAGGATCAGATACATAAGGATATTGCGAAAGCGGCCAAACAGCCTCCGGCAGAATACCGGATTCCGCCTCTGAGCCTGTTACAGAAGGGAAAAGCAGCTACAGGAGATTCCTCCAGAGAATTGAAAGAGACCGCCATGCGCTTGCAGCAGACGTTAAATACTTTCGGTGTAAAGGTAACGATTACCGATATCAGCCAGGGTCCCAGTGTTACCCGCTATGAACTACAGCCGGAACAGGGCGTAAAGGTATCCAAGATCGTAGGCCTGGCAGATGATATCAAGCTGAATCTGGCGGCAACGGATATTCGTATTGAGGCACCGATCCCCGGAAAGGCAGCTATCGGTATCGAAGTCCCGAACAAAGAGAACATGACAGTAGCACTCCGGGATCTGTTAGAGAGCAAAGAGTTTCAGGAGTTTAATTCCAATATTGCATTTGCCGTAGGTAAGGATATCGCGGGCAAGACTGTGGTGGCGGATATTGCCAAGATGCCTCATATGCTGATCGCCGGAGCTACCGGTTCCGGTAAGTCCGTATGCATTAATACGCTGATCATGAGTATTTTGTACAAGGCGCATCCGGATGATGTGAAACTGATCATGGTGGATCCGAAGGTCGTGGAACTGAGTGTCTATAACGGCATTCCTCATCTGCTGATCCCGGTAGTGACAGATCCCAAGAAAGCATCTGCTGCATTGCACTGGGGCGTCAGTGAGATGGAAGACCGTTATCGGAAGTTTGCCGATTATAATGTCCGTGATCTGAAGGGGTATAACAAGAAAATAGAGACTATGCCTGTTCCGGAAGGAGAGGAAGCACCGAAGAAGATGCCGCAGATCGTCATTATCGTGGACGAGCTGGCGGATCTGATGATGGTATGCCCCGGCGAAGTGGAGGAATCTATCTGTCGTCTGGCACAGTTGGCCAGAGCCGCAGGTATCCATCTGATCATCGCTACCCAGCGACCCAGTGTGGATGTCATCACCGGACTGATCAAGGCCAATATGCCCAGTCGTGTGGCATTCTCCGTATCCAGCGGTGTGGATTCACGAACGATCCTGGATATGAACGGTGCGGAGAAATTGCTTGGTAAAGGCGATATGTTATTCTACCCGCAGGGGTATTCCAAACCGGCCAGAGTACAGGGCGCTTTTGTGTCCGACAAGGAAGTATCCGATGTGGTGGATTATCTCAAGAACCAGGCACTGGGCAATACCTATAGCAACTATGCAGAAGATATTGAAGAGAAGATCAAAAATATCGGCTCGTCAGGTGGTTCCTCCGGAAGCGGCGCTGGTGGCGGTAACGACAGAGACGAATATTTTGAGGAGGCCGCAAGGTTTATTATTGATAAAGACAAGGCCAGCATCGGCATGTTGCAGCGTGTGTTGAAAATCGGTTTCAACCGTGCTGCCAGAATCATGGATCAGCTTTGCGAATACGGCGTGGTAGGTGAAGAAGAAGGCACTAAACCCAGAAAAGTACTTATGAGCATGGAACAGTTCGAACAGCTGTTGGAGGAAATCTGACATTCGTTCGAGACTGTCTGAATAAACGGAGGGAAAAAGGACATGAAAACAGATATTGAAATCGCACAGGAAGCGGTAATGGAGCCCATCACCAAAGTGGCTGAAAGTATTGGCATTGAAGCAGATGACCTGGAACTTTACGGAAAATACAAGGCAAAGCTTTCCGAAGAATTTTTACGTAAGATCCAGGATCGTCCCAATGGAAAACTGATTCTGGTAACAGCTATCAACCCAACTCCTGCAGGAGAGGGTAAGACCACGACCACGGTAGGTATGGGAGAAGCTTTCGGCAGAATGGGCAAAAAGGCTGTAATTGCGCTCAGAGAGCCGTCCTTAGGCCCCTGCTTTGGTATCAAAGGTGGAGCTGCCGGCGGCGGTTATGCACAGGTAGTGCCTATGGATGAACTGAATCTGCATTTTACCGGTGATTTTCATGCCATCACCTCTGCCAACAACCTGTTGGCTGCGTTGCTGGACAATCATATCCAGCAGGGCAATGATCTGGGCATCGATACCCGGCAGATCGTGTGGAAGCGCTGTGAGGACATGAATGACAGAGTCCTTCGTAATATTGTGGTAGGACTTGGCAACAAGACAGACGGCTTTGTCAGAGAGGATCATTTTGTCATTACCGTAGCCAGTGAGATCATGGCGATCCTGTGTCTGGCAGACGATATGAAGGATCTGAAGGAGCGTCTGTCCAGAATCGTTGTGGCTTACAACTATCAGGGTGAGCCGGTGACCGCCGGTCAGCTGAAAGCAGTCGGTGCCATGGCAGCACTGTTAAAGGATGCCATCAAGCCCAATCTGATCCAGACCTTAGAGCATACTCCAGCATTGGTACACGGAGGTCCGTTTGCCAACATCGCTCACGGATGTAACTCCGTCAGAGCTACTAAGGCAGCCATGAAGATGGCAGACTATTGCATCACGGAAGCCGGCTTCGGTGCGGATCTGGGAGCAGAGAAATTTTTCGATATCAAATGTCGTAAGGCAGGACTTACTCCTGATGCAGTGGTACTGGTAGCAACCATCCGTGCACTGAAATACAACGGTGGCGTTGCAAAGGCGGATCTGGGAGCAGAGAATCTGGAAGCGTTGAAAAAAGGTATTGTGAATCTGGAGAAACATATTGAGAATCTTCAGAAATATGGTGTGCCTGTAGTGGTTACCCTGAACTCTTTTATCACCGACAGTGAGGCGGAGACCGCTTATGTCAGAGAATTCTGTGAGACAAGAGGCTGTGAGTTCGCACTCTCCGAAGTGTGGGAGAAAGGCGGAGAGGGTGGAATCGCTCTGGCTGAGAAAGTATTAAAAGCAATCGACGAAAAAGAGAACCACTTCCATGTTTTATATGAAAATGAACTGTCTCTTCAGGATAAGATCAAAAAGATCGCGCAGGAGATCTACGGAGCGTCTGATGTAGTGTTTGCTCCGGCGGCAGCAAAACAGTTAAAGAGACTGACGGAACTTGGCTTTGGTGATCTGCCGGTATGTATGGCAAAGAACCAGTATTCTCTGTCAGATGATCCTACGTTACTGGGAAGACCTTCCGGTTTTGAATTGAATGTAAGAGAGGTCTATGTGTCTGCCGGTGCCGGTTTTGTTGTAGTGCTCACCGGTGCGGTCATGACCATGCCCGGCCTGCCCAAGGCTCCAGCTGCTTACAATATCGATGTGGATGACAGCGGTAGGATCGTAGGCTTGTTCTAGTAAGGAGGAAAGTGTCTCATGGCACAGTTAATAGATGGAAAAGTTATTTCCGCACAGATTAAAGATGAAGTCAAAGAAAAAATCGCAGGGTTAAAAGAGCAGGGCTGCGAAGTAACGCTGGTGGTGATCCAGGTAGGTGCGGATCCCGCATCTTCCGTATATGTCCGCAACAAGAAAAAGGCCTGCGAATATGTAGGTATCCGGTCTCTGGCATATGAACTTCCAGAGGAGACAACAGAGGAAAAATTACTGGAGCTGATCCGGGAATTAAATGACAGAACCGATGTCAACGGCATTCTGGTGCAGCTGCCGTTACCGAAACATATTGACGAAGAAAAGGTACTGGATTCCATTTCTCCTTTAAAGGATGTAGACGGATTTCATCCCCAGAATGTCGGTGCACTCTGCATCGGCAAGCCGGGCTTTGTGTCCTGTACTCCTGCAGGAGTCATACAGCTGCTGAAGCGTTCCGGTATTGAGATCGCCGGAAAAGAGTGTGTGGTGGTAGGCAGAAGTAATATCGTCGGCAAGCCCATGGCATTGTTGCTGCTTCGGGAGAACGGTACGGTGACGGTGGCTCACAGCCGTACCAAAGATCTGAAAGAAGTAACCAAAAGAGCGGATATTCTGGTGGTGGCTGTCGGCAAGCCGAAGATGATCACGGCAGAATATGTAAAAGAGGGTGCGGTTGTCATTGACGTGGGAATTCACCGCAACGAAGAAAACAAGTTGTGCGGTGATGTGGACTTTGACAGTGTGGAGCCTGTATGCAGCGCCATTACTCCGGTTCCCGGCGGCGTAGGTCCTATGACCATAGCTATGCTGATGAATAACTGCCTGGAATCGGTATCCTTGCAGGCAGTAAGAGGATAATTATATGAAGTGTCCGAATTGCGGGGCGGAAATGAAAGAAGGTACGCTTTACTGCGAGCACTGTGGGGAGGATATCCATATTGTTCCCGATTTTGAACCGGAAATTGAATACAATATGGAGCAGACTCTGCATGATATTGCCAGGGAAATGACACCGGAAGAAGATGCCACGGACGATCAGGATGCACAGCAGAGCATGACGGAATTGCAGGACTGGGATGAAGAACCGCTGGAAAATACGGCAAAACATCCCTTTCGCTGGAAATTCATTGTGCTGATCCTGGTGCTTGCGGTAGTAGCGGTGGTATGTACCGGTTTCGGAATCTCTTATTCCCACTATCATTCCGCTGAATATCAGATAAAGAGTGCGAGAGAGTATGTAGCTTCCGGGGAATACGATCAGGCGATCACCTGTTATGAACGTGCGCTGGAAATCGATCCGGGGAACATCACCTTAAAATTTGAACTGGCGGATATTTATTTTCAGAAGAACAACAAAATGGAATATGAATATCTGCTTCGGGAGATTGTTGCGGATGCCGCAGCTACTTCCGAACAACTGGAAAGTGCTTATGGAAAGCTGATCGCCATCTATGCGGCCAGGGAAGATTATAAGACCATTAATGATCTGTTGTTGAACTGTGGTAATGTAAATATTATGAGTAAATACCAGAGCTATATGGCAATGGAACCGGAATTCAGTCTGCAGGAGGGATATTATACCAGCATCCAGCCTTTGAAACTGACAACTTTCGGAAGTGGTAAGATCTACTATACTACCGACGAAACCGAACCGGGAGAACACAGTCTGCTGTATACGGCACCCATCCTTTTAGAGAGCGGTGATTACTGTATCAAAGCCGTCTACATCAATGAGAATGGGATCAGTAGTCCAGTGGTTACCAAAAATTACCATATTGAGATCGAGGAACTGAGTGCTCCGGAGGTAACGGCGGTCAGTGGGGATTATGAATTCCCAATCAATATCGAGGTGACCGACGGATATGATGTTTATTACACAACGGATGGTTCCGATCCTACGCAGAATTCCACGGTGTATAATGGACCCATCCCCATGCCTCTTGGCAAATCAGTCTTCCGGTTTATCCGCATTGCGGAAGGAAGAAAGAGCGAGATCGTGGAGAAAAGCTACAATCTGGTCATGAACACGGAGTTTATGCCGGAGGATGCCGTGACAAAAGTAGTGAATTATGCCATAGAAAGTGGTAAAATAACGGAAGCATCCGGAAGCTTTGATGAATCCGCTGCGGCATATCTCTATCAGTATCAGTATGTGACGAACATCAACAAGATAGATGATTTCTATGTTGTTGCCGAGATCTACCGGGGAGAAGATGGGACAGTCACAAAGACGGGGAATCTGTTCGCCGTAAATGCCTATACCCGGGAACTGTACAAATTGCAGACCGACGAAAGCGGCCGCCATTATACGCTTGGTGATCGTTTAGATATATAATCCTAACAGAAGGGACGGAAAAAGAGAAATGTATAAGATCGTAAAAAAACAGGAGCTGACAACCAACATCTATCTTATGGAGGTAGAAGCAGACAGAGTGGCAAAGACCTGTGAACCCGGTCAGTTTGTCATCGTAAGAATGGATAGCGAGAGTGAGCGTATCCCTCTGACTATCTGTGATTACAACAGGGAAAAAGGAACAGTAACCATTGTGTTCCAGACCGTTGGTGCCGGTACAAAACTGATGGCACAGCTTTCCGAGGGAGAATACTTCCATGATTTCGTAGGTCCTCTGGGATGTCCTTCCGAACTGGTAGAACAGCCTCTGGATGAGGTAAAGGCAAAGAAGATCCTCTTCGTGGCTGGTGGTGTCGGTGCGGCACCGGTATATCCCCAGGTAAAATGGCTGCATGAGCATGGCGTTGCTGCAGATGTTATCGTGGGAAGCAAGACCAAAGATCTTCTGATCCTGGAGAAGGAGATGGAAGCTGTCGCAGGAAATCTGTATGTAACCACCGATGACGGCTCCTATGGAAGAAGCGGTATGGTAACCCAGACCATCAAGGATCTGGTGGCAGAAGGTAAAAAGTACGATCTGTGTATTGCCATCGGTCCTATGATCATGATGAAATTCGTGTGTCTCTTAACCAAAGAACTGGAGATTCCCACAGTTGTCAGTCTGAATCCTATTATGGTAGACGGTACGGGAATGTGCGGAGGATGCCGACTTACGGTCGGAGGAAAAGTCAGATTTGCCTGCGTCGACGGTCCGGATTTCGACGGATATGAGGTAGATTTTGATGAGGCTATGCGCCGTGGCTCGATGTACCGTGATTTTGAACGTCACGCATATGACAATGCCTGCAATCTTTTCAAAAAAGGAGGACAAATATGATGTCAAAAGCTAATATGAGTCCGAAGAAAAATCCAATGCCTTCACAGGCCCCCGAAATACGCTCAGGCAACTTTCTTGAGGTTGCGCTCGGTTATGATAAGGATACCGCAATGGATGAAGCCGCAAGATGTCTGAATTGCAAAAATATGCCCTGTGTTTCCGGATGTCCGGTAAGAATACATATCCCCGCTTTTATTGAAAAGGTACGCGAGGGGGATTTTGAAGGCGCATATCAGATTATATCCGAATCGTCTTCCCTGCCGGCGGTATGCGG
>ENA-ORSK01002465-ORSK01002465.1-human-gut-metagenome-genome-assembly--contig:-NODE-2465-length-12252-cov-2.486021_pt1 | contig 12252 bp, 11 predicted proteins | sample MGYA00242192_ERZ509159 | MGnify/ENA primary metagenome ERZ509159 (study PRJEB26280, sample SAMEA2338663) | human gut metagenome | biome: human gut; feature: human-associated habitat; material: faeces...
AGGTGTAATTAATTCAATTGTCATTGATACGTTATCACCTGGCATAACCATTTCTGTTCCAGCAGGTAATTCGATAACACCTGTTACGTCTGTTGTTCTGAAATAGAATTGTGGTCTGTAACCATTGAAGAATGGAGTATGACGACCGCCTTCCTCTTTCTTCAATACGTATACTTGAGCTGTGAACTTTGTATGAGGATGAATTGAACCAGGTTTGCAAAGAACTTGACCTCTTTCAATATCACTTCTGTTGATACCACGAAGAAGAAGTCCAGCATTATCACCAGCGATAGCTGCGTCAAGTGATTTGTGGAACATTTCAACACCAGTAACTACTGTGCTCTTAGAAGCACCAAGTCCAACGATTTCAACAGTATCACCAATTTTAACAGATCCTCTCTCTACTCTACCAGTAGCAACAGTACCACGACCAGTGATTGTGAATACATCTTCAACAGGCATTAAGAAAGGTTTGTCTGTATCTCTTTCTGGCTCAGGAATATAATCATCAAGAGCAGTAATGAGTTCTCTAATGCAGTCGCAAGCAGGATTGTTGATGTCACCAGCTTGAGCAGCTTCAAGAGCTTTAAGAGCTGATCCTTTGATAATAGGAGTTTTGTCTCCTGGGAAACCATACTCAGTAAGAAGGTCACGAACTTCCATTTCAACGAGTTCAAGAAGTTCAGGATCGTCAACTTGATCAGTCTTGTTCATAAATACTACGATGTAAGGAACGCCAACTTGTCTTGCAAGAAGAATATGCTCTCTTGTTTGAGGCATAGGACCATCAGTTGCAGCAACAACAAGGATAGCTCCGTCCATTTGTGCAGCACCAGTAATCATGTTTTTAACATAGTCTGCGTGTCCCGGACAGTCAACGTGAGCATAGTGACGTTTTGGTGACTCGTATTCTACGTGAGCGGTATTGATTGTGATACCTCTAGCCTTTTCTTCTGGGGCTTTATCAATTTCATCATATCTCATTTTTTGAGTACCGTAAATCATAGTGATTGCGGCTGTAAGAGTTGTCTTACCATGGTCAACGTGACCAATTGTACCAACGTTTACGTGTGGCTTAGATCTAACATAAGCTTCTGCCATATCTTTAAAATCTCCTTTTTTTATTATCTATATTGTATTCTAGCATATTTGTTTTAAATTGCAAAACATTTTTACAATTTTTTATTCTTTTTTTTGCTTTAAATTAGCGTATTATCTATTAGCACGCTCGCCAATAATAGTAGCAGCAATAGATTTTGGAACTTCTTGGTATCTGAGTGGTTCCATTACATAATTTCCACGGCCCTGTGTCTGAGAACGAAGGTCTGTTGCATAGCCAAACATTTCAGCAAGAGGAACTTCAGCGCTAACGATTTGAACGCCTGCTGCTGACTCTGTACCTGTAAGCATTCCTCGTCTTGCAGTAAGGTTACCCATAACTGTTCCAAGATAATCATCAGGAACTTCAACTGAAACTTTCATAATAGGCTCTAAGATTACTGGGTCAGCTTTCTTTGCACCATCTTGGAAAGCCATAGATCCTGCAATTTTGAATGCCATTTCAGATGAGTCAACCTCGTGGAAAGATCCATCTACAAGAGTAACTCTAAAGTCAACAGTTTCATATCCAGCAAGCACGCCATTCATGCGAGCTTCTGAAATACCTGCGTTGACAGCCGGAATATATTCTTTTGGAATAGAACCGCCAACCGTTTTGTCAATAAATTCATAGCCGCTGCCAGCTGGAAGAGGCTCCATTTCAATGATACAGTGACCATATTGTCCTTTACCACCACTTTGACGGATGAATTTACCTTCTGCTCTAACAGGTTTTTTGATAGCCTCACGATAAGATACTTGAGGGTTACCAACTGTAGCTTCTACTTTGAATTCACGAAGAAGACGGTCTACAATGATTTCAAGGTGAAGTTCGCCCATACCAGCGATCAAAGTTTGACCTGTTTCACTGTTTGTAGAAACTCTAAATGAAGGGTCTTCTCTTGAAAGTTTAGCAAGTGCAAGTGCCATCTTCTCTTGCATATCTTTAGTCTTAGGCTCAATAGCAAGTTGAATAACAGGCTCTGGGAATTCCATACTTTCAAGCTGAATAGGATGTTTTTCATCGCAGAGTGTGTGACCTGTGATAGTATCTTTAAGTCCAACTATAGCCGCAATGTCACCAGCGCTAACTTCAGAAATCTCTTGACGGTTATTTGCGTGCATACGGATAAGTCGTCCAACTCTTTCAGTTTTACCTGTATTTGAGTTATACACATAGCTTCCTGCAGTAAGTTTACCACTATAAACTCTGAAGAATGTAAGTCCTCCAACAAATGGATCAGTCATAATTTTGAATGCAAGACCTGCTAGTGGCGCATTTTCATCTGGGTTTCTGCTTTCAGTTTCGCCTGTTTCTGGATTGATTCCAGTTATAGCGTCAATATCAAGTGGACTTGGAAGATATTCAACCATAGCATCAAGAAGCATTTGAACACCTTTGTTTTTGTAACTTGAACCGCAAAGCACTGGAACAAATGTTTTCTTGATCGTACCTTTTCTAATTGCTTTTTTAAGCTCATCAATAGTGATTTCGCTACCTTCAAAATATTTTTCAAGAAGAGCGTCATCAGTTTCTACAATCTTCTCCACCATTTCGTCGTGAAGTTGCTGGGCTTTTGCAAGAAGATCCTGTGGAATGTCAGTAATCTCAATTTCCTTTCCAAGATCATCCTTATATATTTCAGCCTTCATGGTAAGAAGGTCGATAATACCAGAGAAAGTATCAGCTTCCCCTATTGGCATTTGAATTGCGAGAGTTTTTGTTTTAAGTCTTCTCTCAATAGACTCGAGACAGCCGAAGAAATCAGCAGCATCTCTATCCATTTTGTTTACATAGATAATAGTTGGAACCTTGTACTTTGTAGCCTGACGCCAAACAGTTTCAGTCTGAGGCTGAACCTTGTCACGAGCTGAAAGAACAAGAACAGCACCATCAAGAACTTTAAGTGAACGTTCAACTTCAATAGTAAAGTCTACGTGTCCAGGTGTATCAATGATATTAATCTTATGATCTTTCCAAAAACAAGTGGTACAAGCGGAAGTGATGGTAATACCTCTCTCTTGCTCTTGTGCCATCCAGTCCATGGTAGCCTGTCCGTCATGAACTTCACCAATCTTGTGGCTCTTACCAGTATAGAAAAGTATACGCTCTGTCGTTGTAGTTTTACCAGCATCGATGTGCGCCATAATTCCAATATTTCTAGTAAGTTCTAGATTATTAGCCATATTTTTCTCCTTATAAATTTTGTGGCAATGCCACTTTTCATTTGATATTATTAAATTATTAATTTAACAATAAGTTATTTTAACAATAGATTATATAGACAATTATTGTAAAATTATTCAAAAACTAATGATCGTTTATCTGAATAATAATACAAAGTTGCTTATATTTTACTGATAACTATTTAATTGAATAGAAACAAGCAATGCTAGGCTCGCGACGATTTTTGACCAGGAGCTTAGTAAAGCCTAAGTGACTGGAAAAAAATCTAGCAGAAACGACGCGGGTACGCCGTTTATATTCAATTAAATTACCATTTGAAGTGAGCAAAAGCCTTATTAGCTTCAGCCATTCTATGCATCTCATCGCGTCTTTTTACAGATGCACCAGTTTGGTTATATGCATCCATAATCTCGCCTGCAAGTCTTGCCTGCATTCCTCTCTCACCAGTACGCTTTCTTGCAAAGTTTACAAGCCATCTGATAGCAAGAGTTTGGCGTCTTTCAGGTCTAATTTCCATTGGAACTTGATAAGTTGCTCCTCCAACTCTTCTAGACTTTGTCTCAAGAAGAGGCTTAACATTTTCAAGAGCAGTCATGTATACATCAAGCGGATCTTGACCGAGTTTTTCTTTAATAATGTCAAAAGCACCATAAACAATTCTTTGTGCAAGCCCTTTCTTTCCAGATTCCATAACTTGATTTACAAGCTTAGTAACAACTTTGCTATTATAAATTGGATCAGGAAGAACTTCTTTTTTGACAGCACTATTTCTTCTTGGCATAATTGTTTCTCCTTTAAAAATTTTTGTCACTTTTAAATCGACTAAGTGATTAAGACTTTAAAACGCAAAGTGTTACTTGGTTTTCTTAGGTCTCTTAGCGCCATATTTAGATCGGCTTTGTTTTCTGTTTTGAACCCCAGCAGTATCAAGTGTTCCACGGATGATGTGATAACGAACACCAGGTATGTCCCTAACTCTTCCGCCACGAACGAGTACTACGCTGTGCTCTTGAAGGTTGTGACCAATTCCTGGAATATAGCATGTACCTTCAGTGCCGTTTGATAGTTTAACTCTGGCGATTTTACGAAGAGCTGAGTTAGGCTTCTTAGGTGTAGTAGTTCTAACAGATAAGCATACACCACGCTTTTGAGGGCACTCTTCTAGAAGAGGTGCTTTAGATTTTTTCTCAAAAGTTTCACGTCCTTTTCTAATAAGCTGATTGATTGTAGGCATTCCTTTCTCCTTTTAACTTAAAACCATTGTTTTAAGAGATTATTTTTGTCGCTTTAAAAAACGCGGCTAGCCATTGGCGTTGTCGCGTGAAAAATGCTTTTCTTTTTGTAAAACATGAACAAGCACGATTGCAAACTAAATTGCAACTTCTCTAAAAGAGAATCGGCAACTAAAAGAATATTTAAATAGTCACCTGCTGTTTGTTTATGCTTTTCCACCATGTCAATGGTGCATGCTGAAAGGGAATCCCAAACGCACAATCAAAAGCATTGCCTCCGACAACGAAGCATACATGGTGTATTATACTTAAAAAGCGCTATCTTGTCAAGAGAAATTAACTAATAAATTAGAGTTTTTTAGTGCTTACTAAGCTAATCATATCTAATAAAATCTTTAAAAGAGACATTAATTATCGCGATTACTTTGATAATGATACTGATAGGTAGCGTCAAGTCATTTTTATATAATTTAAGAAGAGTACTCATATGTATTTTACTTGCTTTTCCAAAAGCATAAAGTGACAAATGATTTTTTTTGTAAATATTCATCCAAAAGCTTAGTTTTATTTTGATTTCTTTTGACACAATACCCCTCACTTAAATATGCAGATTTGCATAATGCAATTATAATATGCAATTCTGCATAAGCCAAGACTTTTAAAGAAAAAATATATAGAATGATAAGTAAGAGGTGTTAAATGACATAAAATTATTTTAAAGATAGACACTATGATTATGAAATTTGCAGAAAGATTAAAAGAATTGAGAGAAGAAAAGGGATTGACACAATCACAACTAGCAAACGAACTAGATGGTCAAATTACTCGATCAGCAATAGGTTTATGGGAGAAAGGAAAAAGAACTCCTTCACTTGAGGCTGCTATAGTTCTTGCTATATATTTCAATGTCACTTTAGACTACCTCGCTGGACTTGAAAACTAAGAATTTGAAATTCTTTGAATGATTTTTCTTAAATATAAAAATGAGAAACAAAAATATGGCTTAAAAAAGGCCATATTTTTTCATTATTTTAAAGAAATTTGTAAGATTCCACACGGTTCAGGAAATGTAAAGCAGATTAGTGATTATTGTGTTGATTTTAATCTACATGAACTGTAAAATCTTTCTCTTCTTCTTTTGCTGCAAGTTCTGGGAAAATTTCGCGTCCACTTTCTTTGTATTCTATTGCTTTATTGATGCTAATTAAAAGCTCGGTTAACTTGCCTATCGTCAACTCTTTATCTTTAATTTGACTGGTTTTAACTGATGTCAATATTCCACTTCCAAGCCCGCCAAATGCAAGCCCAATGCCTAAGCCTAAAAGAGTGCTTTTAACTGTTCCATTTCCCAGTAAACTCATAGCAGCAATAAGAGCTCCTGTACTTGCAGTTAAATATGAAGCTATATTAACTGCCTTATAGATGCTATCCCTTCTATGATCCAAAAAAAGATTATAAATCTTATCACTAATATCTTCTTGTAATTTATATAGCTGGTTTAAATCCATTGCCAATGTCATTTCATCCATAGTGTCATATGATCTATTATTGTAAACAAAATTGCCCATGTTATCTCCTCTTTTGTTTGTTTTACTTTATTCTACTGATAATAAGTCGTCTTCACTGATTAAATATTTGTTCGCCATTTTCTACTCCTAAACTTACTATATTATCTCATATTGATTTGTCGTTATCATCATCTAAATTACATTGCTCTTCGTTATAAGCTTGTAAATGTTTAGCGCTCTTTTGTTGCCTATGCACCATATAAAGAGCGTTGTTTAAATAATTTGTTTCTTCAATTACATTTTTGGTTTTTTTATTTAATATCATAGAACCCGCTAAACTGCCAATAGAAATAGCTAGACCAGTACTAGAAAGAACCAAACTTGCTTCTGCAGGAGCAAATATGTGTGAAACAGCAGTAGCCGCTCCAGCAATAGCAGCTATAACCGTTGCAATATTTGCAAGTTCTAATTTCTTTAATTTCTTCTCACTACCACCATGTAAAGCTTTTTTGTAATCATAAGATAATAATTTTTCAAGCTTCTCAAGCTCGTCAAGTGACATTGATTTTAAGTTTTCTTCACTGATTAAATATTTGTTCGCCATTTTTATCTCCATATTTTCTATAGTATAACACACATTGATTTTGCCGTCAATAGCAAATTAATTATGCTTTTTCAAGTTAAAATCATCCTAACAAGGCAGTTTTATATATTTTTATATTCAATTCCATATGAATCACTTTTGTAAGAAAAATAAAAGGAAATTGACGATTTAAGAATTAATCTAGTAATTAAGATTACAAAAGCCGGCAATTGTGATCAAATCGTCTTTTTATTAAACGCAAACTTTTGCTTATTAAAATTAAAGTGACGGCATAAAAAATACAACCATTACCTCACTCTTTGAAAACTACTTATTATTATGTATATTCAGATAGGCAGCAACTTTTTTCATTAAAGCCTCTTGACTTGGAAAATTCGTTGGCAAAGCTGCATGACCACCAGCAAATGAATTTGCATCTTCCAAATACATAGAAATTACCTCATCAAAATATCCTACATATATACCTGCCAAATTCTCTTTAATGTTATTTCGCGTATTTTCAAATATCGATTTTACCTCAGCTCCATTTATAAATACTCCACATAAAACAACTAGCTCATTTGATTCCCTGTTATGAAAGCCTCCAAAAATAGCAAGGTTTTCCTTATTTACATCAATCTTCAGTTCCTCTCTGAATTCTCTTTGCAGGTTGGCTAAATAATCTACAGGTTTAAAACTTCCAGATTCGGAATCATAATATGTAGCAAGATGTCCTCCCGCACCCAACAATTCAATAACTGGATGGTCAATACTTCCATCCCATCCACCCACGCGCCTATTCATTATATATAAAATATCTCCAGCATTTACTCTAATATTTTTATTTCGAGATATTACAAACCGATCGTACTCAACTCTCCCATAAGGATTATTTTTGTTGGTTTCATTTATAAAGTTTGCAGTGTCGTGATCTATATTTGCAAATATAAGGCATTGTACACTCATATGTTCAGGAATTGGCGTAAGGCTTTCAGCATATGTGCGCGGCATTATCACATTAGTATTTTCATATATTAAATGCAGTGGTTCAATTATTCTTATATGTGTCAACAAATCTTTCTTCTTATTATCAAGTGCGCCAAGACCTTTCGTTTCAACTTGCTGATTATCATCAATAACAATATCTACATCTGACGGTAATAATAAAACCTGCTTTCCCAAATTTGTTTGATAATTTATGCCATTTTGCATTATCCTTTTAAGGCTTCGAATAGCCATTGTTGCTTCAATGTTCATAATATAACTCCTCCAATTACAAAACTTAAATCTAGTTAATCGTTAATTTTTATTAGAGCAAAAGATTTAAGTAATTTCATGAATTATTTGTATTTGCCATTTTAATTAAAATCAAATTCTGTTTTCATATTTTTGTTATAAATATAGTCTTAATTTGAATTGAAAAAATCTTTAGCCCCCCTAACTATCTTAGCATGTCATTTAACTCTTTCTCGTCAATTATTTTTACGCCAAGAGCTTTTGCCTTGTCAAGCTTGCTCCCTGCGTTCTCTCCAGCAAGAAGATAATCTGTTTTTTTAGAAACACTGCTTGAAAGTTTTCCTCCATGCTCTTCAATCAACTTTTCAAACTCATTTCGCGGTTTTGATAAAGTTCCTGTAATAACAAAACTTTTGCCTTCCAAAATATTAGACAGTGCTTGTTGCGGCTCTACTATCTCTACTCCCTGCGATAAAAGACTTTCAATTTCCTTTAAATTGTTTTCATCGCTGAAAAATGTCACAATATTATCAGCAATTACCTCACCTATATCTTCCACTTTTAATATATCATCTTTATTGGCATTTTTTAAGTTTGTTAGCGATTTAAAATTTTTAGCTAAATCTTTTGCTGTTTTACTACCAACTTCTCCAATGCCAAGAGCAAACAAAAACTTGTTTAAATCGATTTTTTTGCTATTTTGAATGGCATTTATCAAATTATCAGCCTTTTTATCTTTAAATTTGTCCAATTTTAATAAATCTTCTTTGGTTAATTTAAATAGATCGCTAATCTTTCTTATTCCCAAATTATCATAGAGAGCAAGTACGGTTTTATCAGATAGACCCTCAATGTCAAACCCCTCTCTTGAGGCAAAATGGACAATCCTATCAACCACTTGATCTTTGCATCCAAAATGATTTTCACAATAAAGAAGAGGTCCCTTTTGCAGCAATTCTTTGCCGCAGCTTGGACAAACTTTTGGAGGTTCTATTTTCTTTGAATTTTCTGTTTTTTCAGCAAGCCCCATAATTTCTGGTATCACTTCATTGCTTCGTCTTATGAAAACTTTGGCATTTTCATAGATATCCTTGCGCCTTATGTCGTCAATGTTATTGAGAGTTGCCCTTTGAATTTTGGCGCCGGCAAGCTCGACAGGCTCAAGGTTTGCAATAGGAGTAACTCTTCCGCTTCTGCCCACCTGCCAAACTACTTCCTTAAGAAGAGTGGTCGCTTCCTGCGCTGCAAATTTATACGCGATTGCCCATTTAGGGAATTTGCTAGTAAAGCCTATTTCTTCGCGATGCGATACATCATTTATCTTTATAACCATTCCGTCTATTTGGACATCAAGTTTAGATTTTACAATGTCGACCTCATTGATCTCGTGAATGATCTCTTGCACATTTTTGCATATTTTGAAATAATCGCCAGTTTTAAAACCATTTTGCACTAAAAAGTTATGCATTTCTTCCTGCGTGTCAAACTTTTTTCCGCCGCAAAGCAAAATTGAATAGCAAAAATAGTCAAGATTGCGCTTTGCAGTTTCCTTAGGATCTAGATTCCTAATAGCGCCTGCTGCTGCATTTCTAGGATTTTTAAGCTTTTCTAAGGCATCTTTATTATATTTTTCAAAGCTCTTATTGGTCATCATTCCTTCGCCTTGAACTATGAGGCGTCCCTGAAAGCCTATTTCAAGCGGCACTGACTTTATAGTTTTAACCTGCGCTGACACATCCTCGCCAATACTGCCGTCGCCCCGCGTAGTTGCACTGACAAAGTGACCGTTATTGTATTCAATGACAATTTGCAGTCCGTCAAACTTGTATTCAAGTGCGAATTTAGTGCCTTTTGTTAGTTTTTCCATGTCGTTGCACCAATTTTCAAGGTCCTCAAAATCACGCACCTTGTTTAATGAGTATAGGTTAACCTCGTGCTTTTTTTTGGCAAAGCCTTCAAGAATCTGCCCGCCCACTCTTTGCGATGGAGAGGAAGGCAAAATAACTCCTGTTTCTTTTTCAAGGTCAACAAGCTCATAGTACAGTTTGTCATATTCGCTATCTGAAATTGTTGGCGCGTCAAGAGTGTAATAATTGTAATTATGTTTATTTATCTCTTTAATGAGCGCTTTCATTCTTTCAATCTTATCCATTTTTACTCCTTAACTATCTCAAGAGGCGCAAGATCTAACATCAAACTTTTTTTGCCAAAATCTTCAAAAATTATATCTCCAACAAGGCCATCTTCAGAAATTTCTACAATTTCGCCTTCACCAAACCTCGGATGAGAAACAATTTGCCCAAGCTTGTATACGCTGACATCTTTAAGAGGTTTTTTCTCCTCTTTGCTAATCATATTGTGATTAAAAAGCCTTGCTTTTTCAAATTGGCTAAATGAAGGCTCGCTAGCTATGTTTGATGGATATGGCTTAAAACTTTCCTTTGGCTTCTCTTGATAAAGCCCAAGCTCTTTACAGAATCTGCTTATCATTTGATACTGACTTTCTCTATAAAGATAGCGCTTGGTCGCAAAGGTCAGATATAACTGCTCTTCTGCCCTCGTCAGAGCAACATACATAAGCCTTCTCTCCTCTTCAAGCTCTGCTTTGCTATTAAAGGCGCGAGAAATTGGAAATATACCCTCTTCAAGACCAATAATAAATACAACTTTAAACTCAAGTCCCTTTACTCCATGCACAGTTGCAATAGTGACCGCGCCGCCGCTGCCGATTTCATCGTTATCGCTACTTAAAGTTATTGACTCCAAAAACTCTGACAAAGTCGCCTTCTCGTTGAGCGCTTCAAAGTCGCTTGCTGATGCAACTAGCTGTTCAATATTGAGCAGCCTATTGAAATCATCTTCATCATTTGGATTATAGTTTTCTCTGATTTTGAAATTCTTGATAACCTCTTTAATAAACTGCGATAAGTTTTCATTTATATGCATAGCCGAATTCTTATACGCTTGAATAAAAGGTTCAAATTTTTTATATAGCGCGCTCGCCTCAAGCTCGCTTGACAGACAGTTCTCAAGCAAAGATTTATCGTCATTAAGTGCTTTCAATTTCGCTATTGTGCCATCACCTATGCCGCGCTTTGGAAAGTTTATTATTCTTGCAAAAGATATATCGTCCTTTGGATTGACAAATAGACGAAGATAACTTATCACATTTTTAATTTCCACCCTTTCGTAGAACTTAAAACCACCAAAAATGCGATGAGGAATATTGTATGATAAGAAAGCCTCTTCAAAACTTCGTGACAGCGCATTTATTCGCATAAGAACCGCGATATCATTGTACTCATAGCCTTCGCTCTTTAACTTTTCAATGGTCTTAGCAACGAAAAGCGCCTCATCACGCTCGTCATACGCATTGTAAAGCACTGGCTTTTTTCCGCCATCTTTATCTGTCCACATGTTTTTATCAAAACGAGAAGAGTTATTCTTGATGACCCTATTTGCCACCTCTATAATCTCTTTGGTGGAACGATAATTTCGCTCAAGCTTGTAAACTTTAATGTCAGGAAAATCATTTTTGAGTTTAAATAAATTTTCAAGATTTGCTCCTCGCCAAGAATAAATACACTGATCTTCATCACCAACGACAAAGAGATTTTTATGCACACTTGCAAGCATTTTAACAAGTTCATATTGCTTAAGGTTTGTGTCTTGAAATTCGTCAACCAAAATGTATTTAAACCTATTTGCATAATAGGAAAGCACATCTGGAAATTTGTCAAAAAGTTCAATAGTCTTTGAGATTAAATCGTCAAAATCAAGTGCATTATTTTTCTTAAGAAAATTTTGATAATCTGTCATATACAAACCAATCTTGTGTATATCAAATTCGCTCTCATGCGTAGAGATATAATCTTCAAGTGTCTGATTTCCATTCTTCCAGTTTGACAGATGAAAGATGAGCTGCTTTTTTATCTTGTCGTCTTCTATTCCTCTTGCAGATAAAACTTCTTTGGCTGCTTTTTCACTGTCACTATCACTATAAATAGAAAAATCACGAGTGAAAGGAGATAGATATTCAATATCTCTTCTTAAAATTTTTGCGCACATTGAATGAAATGTCGAAATCCATACATTTTCAGCCCCCACCACCATCTTGGCCACTCGCTCTTTCATTTCATTCGCTGCTTTATTGGTGAAAGTGATGGCAAGAATGTTAAAAGGACTGACGCCATAGCTATCAATCAAATATGCTATTCTGTGAGTAAGAAGACGCGTTTTGCCAGAGCCTGCCCCTGCCGTAACAAGCACAGCTCCATCGATTTGTTTTAATGGCGCAAGCTGCTCCTCATTTAGTAATGTTATGTCGTAGTTGTTCATATGTTATATGATAGCATTTTTGCCAAGATAAGTAAAATTTTTGCTAAGGAAAATAAAAATTTTTCTTCA
>ENA-ORSK01002469-ORSK01002469.1-human-gut-metagenome-genome-assembly--contig:-NODE-2469-length-12240-cov-1.879606_pt1 | contig 12240 bp, 9 predicted proteins | sample MGYA00242192_ERZ509159 | MGnify/ENA primary metagenome ERZ509159 (study PRJEB26280, sample SAMEA2338663) | human gut metagenome | biome: human gut; feature: human-associated habitat; material: faeces...
TAGTTTACCACTTCTGCGGTGTTCTTGCAAGAGCATGGCTGCAGGCAGTGTACTTTGGCGGGGATTTTGGCGTATTGCTCTACGTCATTATCTCCGGTGAATACAACTTTTATTTCGTCTATGCGTGTCAGCGCTATGGGCGCTCCTTTAGGCGAGCATGTTATCCAGTCGATAGACTGTGGCACGGGGTGCGTGCCGTTAGTTTCTATACACACATATTTACCTATGCCGTGCAGCTTTTCTATCAATGCATCGTCTACAAATAATGACGGTTCTCCTCCGGTAAGTATTACCATCCGGGCGGGGCATTGAGCTGCCTGTTCCACTATTTCTTCGTCGCTCATCAATTTACCGTCTTCGTGGCGTGTGTCGCAGAAGTCGCACTTCAGGTTGCAGCCCGAAAAGCGGATGAAAAGAGCCGGAGTTCCGGTGTGAAATCCTTCGCCTTGCAAGCTGTAGAATATTTCATTAATCTTTTTCATATACGGCTATATTTCCTTCCGATTCTTGCACTTCTACTTTAAAGCAATTGGGTACCTGCTGGCATATCCAGTATGCTATGTTCTCTGCGGTAGGGTTAAATGGCAGTACTTCATTCAGCGTGGTATGGTCGAGTTTGTCTTTCACCATACGTTTTATGTGGCTGAAGTCGGTTACCATACCGTCGGCGTTCAGCTCTTTAGAACGGCAGTGTACGGTGATAATCCAGTTGTGTCCGTGCAGATGCGTGCATTTGCTTTCGTAAGAAAGTTCTAGCCTATGAGCGGCTGATATCTCAAGTCGTTTGATTACTGTATACATATAATTGGGTATTCTAGCAATATTTTTCTGCAAAGATACACATTCCCTACAACTTGCAACCAAGTTGCGAACTGAATAGTTTATCTTTGCTCCCGTAAAAAATAATAAGAATAGAAATGAATAAGCATAAAAATTGTTGTTGTCATGATCATAGCAAATGTTGTGGCGAGTCTGAGAACCACGAGTCTCAGTTTAAAGAATGTTTTGGAATGATAGTCTCAGCCGTATTGCTGATAACCGGACTGATTATGCAGACTACACATGCTGCCTTATTGCAAAACGAAACTGTAAGGCTGTTGTGGTACGTCGTTGCTTATCTGCCGGTAGGAGTGCCTGTTATGAAAGAGGCGATAGAAAGCATCTGTCATAAAGATTTCTTCAGCGAGTTTTTGCTGATGAGCATAGCTACGATAGGTGCCTTCGCCATCGGCGAGTATCCCGAAGGAGTATCTGTTATGCTGCTTTATTGCATCGGCGAGTTCTGGCAAGATAGGGCTGTGGCTAAAGCTAAAGGAAATATAAACGCTTTGCTCAGTTTAAAACCTGAGACTGCCGAAGTGATAAGAAACGGGCAGACCGAAACCGTAAGTCCACAGGAAGTAAAGGTGGGAGAGACGGCATGTGTAAAGCCTGGCGAGCGTGTGCCGCTGGACGGAACGTTGCAAACAGAACGTGCTTCGTTTAATACTTCCGCCCTGACGGGCGAGAGCGTTCCACGCAACATAAAGAGGGGAGAGGAAGTATTGTCGGGCATGATAGTTTGCGACGCCGAAATAACGATAACCGTGCTTCGTCCTTTTAGTGAGAGTGCATTGTCGCGCATTATAGATATGGTGCAGAACGCTTCAGAACGTAAGGCTCCTACCGAATTGTTTATCCGTCGCTTCGCGAGGGTCTATACGCCAGTTGTCGTGGCTCTTGCCGTATTGATACAGGCTTTGCCGTTCGTTTATTCGTTTTTTGATTCATCTTTTCAGTTCGTATATGCCGATTGGCTTTATAAATCACTGATATTCTTGGTAGTGTCTTGTCCTTGTGCTTTAGTTATCAGCATACCGTTGGGCTTTTTCAGCGGGATAGGTGCAGCGTCGCGTAGAGGCATCTTGTTTAAGGGCGGCAACTATCTGGATGCCGTGACTCATCTAAATACGATAGTGTTCGATAAAACCGGAACGCTGACAAAAGGAACGTTCGACGTAACCCGATGCGTTACATCCGATTCATCGGCAGAAGCCAGTCGCCTTATGGTAGAGTGTGTAGCGGCTGTAGAGAGCGGAAGCACGCATCCTATAGCGAAAGCGGTAGTAAGATATGCCGAAGGGCAAGGCTTCAGTGGTGTGAAAGCCGAGAATATTAAAGAAATAGCCGGTATGGGACTGACGGCAGAATACCGTGGAAAGCAAGTGATGGCTGGAAATGCACGGTTGCTCCGTCATTTCGGCATAGATTATCCAGAGGAAGTTGACGCAGAGGTTAATACCATCGTGGCCTGTGCCGTAGATAATAGATACGCAGGCTATCTTGTACTCTCGGATACGCTTAAAGACGATGCCCGTGAAGCGATAGACCATCTCAAAAGATTAGGTATTTCCGATATTGAAATGCTGTCGGGCGATAAACAGGCCATCGTTCAGCATACAGCTCATGAAATAGGTATTACACAAGCTTACGGAGGGTTACTGCCGAGCGGTAAACTGGAACACATAGAAGCCTTGCGGAAAAATGCGGCGTGCCGAGTAGCTTTCGTAGGCGACGGAATGAACGACGCTCCTGTCTTGGCGCTCAGTGATGTAGGTATAGCTATGGGCGGCTTAGGTAGTGATGTTGCTATTGAGACAGCCGATGTAGTTATACAGACCGACCAGCCTTCTAAAGTAGCGATAGCGATAGAAATTGGTAGAGCTACAAAGAGCATAGTGCGTCAGAATATAGTATTCGCCTTAGGTGTTAAAGTGTTGATAATGTTACTTGGATTGCTTGGATTAGCCAATCTATGGGCAGCCGTGTTTGCCGATGTAGGCGTTACGCTGTTGGCTGTTGCCAATACGATGAGGCTTCAGTTCTTTTGTATCCCGAAAATGAAAAAGTAAAAGCATTCTGTATGGCTCGACGATAAAAAATAGAACTCTTGCACATGGCTCTTATTCAGTTTTTTGTATTTTTGCATTTTTATAGAGAGAATTGTAAAGAAAGGGTTTTATTTTGAATTATAAAGAATTATTTCAGCGTGTGGTTTCATTGATTTCTACTCCCGGAAAAGCTTGGGATGAAATCATAGAACGGAAAGAGGGGAGAACAGTGGTTTCCAAATTTGTTTATCCGCTCATCGGGTTATGTGGATTGTCTGAGTTCTTAGGTACATTGATAGGTCACGATACATCTGCATTGGTATTTCAGCTTGCTATGACGCGTTGTTGTGCTGTAGCAGTGTCATTGTTTGGGGGATTTTTCCTGGCATCCTATTTGCTCGATAAGATAAACAGCCGTTGGACTAAGGCGTTAATCAGCCTTGAGCAGATGCCGGTATTTGTAGGATTCAGCATGGTAGTAATGTTCGTGCTCGATATCATCAGCGGATTGTTCTCTATCAAGGTGCTTCATTTGATTTTGCAGATTTACACCATCGTGGTGGCTTTTGAAGGAACACGCCGATGGCTTCATATCAGCGAGGAAAAGCAGACCAGCTTTGCCATTGTTTCTACTATAGCCATTTTGGCATGTCCGACACTGATAGAATTTTTATTCAATGAGTTTTCGGTATTGTTTAACTGATAACTCTTTTTTATCTACACTAATTAAGAATTAAGAAATGAAAGCAAGTACGAATAATAATATCAATATCAAGAATAAGCGGGCTTCGTTCGACTATGAGTTTATTGATACCTATACAGCAGGCATCGTGCTTACCGGTACAGAGATAAAGTCAATACGTCAGGGAAAAGCCAGCTTGGTAGATACGTTCTGTATCTTCATAAAAGGCGAGTTGTGGGTGAAGAATATGCACATTTCGGAGTATTTCTACGGTTCGTATAATAATCATGTGGCACGTCGCGACCGCAAGTTGCTGCTCACTAAGAAAGAACTTAGAAAGTTAGAGCGCACTGCCGACGAGCCGGGCTTTACTATAGTGCCCACCCGTATGTTCATCAACGAAAAAGGCTTGGCCAAAGTTGTGATAGCCTTGGCTAAAGGTAAGAAACAATACGATAAGCGCCAGACCATGAAAGAGAAAGAGGATAAGCGCATGATGGACCGTATGTTTAAACGTTGATGACCGATTAGAGAGAAATATGCAAACAAAGACAATACAACAGATTATTAAAGAACGTATCCTGGTGCTGGATGGCGCTATGGGTACTATGATACAACGATATAACCTTACGGAAGCCGATTTTCGCGGCGAGCGTTTTAAGGACTGGAAGGGACAGCTTAAAGGCAATAATGATATGCTTTGCCTTACTCGCCCGGATGTGATAGAGGATATCCACCGCAAGTATCTTACTGCAGGTGCCGATATCATTGAGACTAATACGTTCAACGCCACTACGGTGTCTATGGCGGATTATCATTTTCAGCCTTATTGCCGCGAAATAAACGAGAAGGCGGTGCAGATAGCACGTAAGGTAGCCGATGAATTTACGGCTCTTAATCCGGATAAACCTCGTTTTGTAGCCGGTTCGGTGGGACCAACCAACAAGACGTGTTCTATGAGTCCGGATGTAAACAATCCCGCTTTTCGTGCCCTGACCTTCGACGAACTGAAGCAGTCGTACAGCGAACAGATGGAAGCGTTGCTCTACGGTGGTGTAGACGCTATTTTGATAGAAACCATCTTTGATACGCTTAACGCCAAGGCGGCTATTATGGCAGCCCGCGAGTGCATGGAAAAGGTTGGTCGCAAGGTACCTATTATGCTTAGTGCTACGGTGGCTGATGTATCAGGACGTACATTATCCGGTCAGACCTTGGAGGCATTTCTCGCTTCAGTAATGGCAGATGATATATTCTCCGTAGGTCTTAACTGCTCTTTCGGAGCGCGTCAGCTTAAGCCTTATTTAGAGGTGCTGGCACAGCGTGCGCCGTGCTACATTAGTGCTTATCCAAATGCCGGACTTCCCAATAGCTTAGGACAATATGACCAGACTCCAGAAGAAATGGCGGAGGAAGTAGGCGAGTACATAGCCGAAGGGTTAGTAAACATAATAGGTGGATGTTGTGGTACTACCGAAGAATACATAGCTAAATATCAAGATATAATCCGCGGAAAACAACCGCATGTGCCGGCTTCTCCATCGGAATACCTATGGCTTTCCGGTCTTGAACTGTTGGAACTTACTCCGGAAATAAAGTTCGTAAATGTGGGCGAGCGTTGCAACGTTGCCGGATCTCGTAAGTTCCTTCGCCTGATAAACGAGAAGAAGTACGAAGAAGCCTTGGGTATAGCCCGTAAGCAGGTAGAAGACGGTGCGCTGGTGATAGACGTTAATATGGACGACGGACTGCTTGACGCTGCCGCCGAGATGACTACGTTCTTGAATCTGGTAATGTCGGAACCCGAAATATCGCGTGTACCCATCATGATAGACTCTTCAAAATGGGAAGTGATATTGGCTGGTTTGAAGTGTGTGCAGGGCAAGTGCATAGTAAACTCCATTTCGCTGAAAGAGGGAGAAGAGAAATTCATCAGTCATGCACGCGAGGTGAAGGCTTACGGAGCGGCTGTAGTAGTCATGGCATTCGATGAGAAAGGTCAGGCAGATACATACGCCCGTAAGGTGGAGGTGTGCAGTCGTGCTTATCGTATCCTTACGGAGCTGGTACATTTCCGTCCGCAAGATATAATCTTCGACCCAAACGTGCTGGCGGTGGCTACCGGTATAGAGGAGCACAACAACTATGCTGTCGACTTTATTCAGGCTGCCGGATGGATACGTAAGAATCTGCCCGGAGCGCATGTAAGCGGAGGTGTGAGCAACCTTTCGTTCTCTTTCCGTGGAAACAACTATATCCGTGAGGCTATGCATGCAGTCTTTCTGTATCACGCCATCCGTCAAGGCATGGATATGGGTATTGTAAACCCCGGTGCGTCGGTGCTTTATACAGATATTCCTGCCGATGTACTGGAGCGTATAGAAGACGTGGTGCTTAATCGCCGCCCCGATGCAGCTGAACGGTTGATAGAAACAGCCGAGCGACTGAAAGCCGAAAAGGAAGGTGCCGCTACTGGAGCCGCATCGACAAGTCACCTTACGTGGCGCGAGGGAACTACCGTAGAAGAACGACTTCAATATGCGTTGGTAAAAGGCATAGGCGATTATCTGGACGATGACTTGCACGAGGCTCTAAGCAAATACCCCAATGCCGTGAGTATTATAGAAGGTCCGCTTATGGCAGGCATGAATCATGTGGGCGACTTATTCGGGGCAGGAAAGATGTTCTTGCCGCAGGTGGTAAAGACAGCCCGCACCATGAAGAAAGCCGTGGCGGTGCTTCAACCTTATATAGAGGCAGAAAAGAAAGACGGTGCCCACAGTGCCGGAAAAGTATTGCTTGCCACGGTTAAAGGCGATGTGCACGACATAGGAAAGAACATCGTGGCGGTAGTAATGGCATGCAATAATTACGAAATCATTGACTTAGGCGTAATGGTTCCGGCCGAGAAGATTATAGAAACGGCTATCCGTGAGAAGGTAGATGTAGTGGGACTAAGCGGTTTGATTACCCCATCATTAGAAGACATGTGGTAACAGAAATGGAGCGTGCCGGGTTAGACATTCCGGTAATAATAGGTGGAGCCACTACCTCAAAGCTGCATACCGCGTTAAAAATAGCTCCGGTATACCATGCCCCGGTGGTGTATATGAAAGACGCTTCACTCAACGCCCCCGTTGCCGCCCGATTGATGAACCCCGATCTTCGCACTGCTTTTGCCGAAGAACTGGAGAATGAATATCAGACACTTCGTGAGCAGAACCGTGCAAAGCAAATAAAGACCACTCCACTAGATGAAGTAAGGAAGAAGAAACTCAACCTGTTTTAATAAGTCGGCCTACAAGGAAAGCTGTAAACTATCCATGTAGGCCGATATTTTATTTTACCCTAAATGATTTGTTTTTAAGAACTCCTCCGCTTGGCAGAGAGTTTCCGGCTTACCGATATCGATTAAATGCAGATTCTGCACCGGCATACCACCGATAGCGGCTTCAGCGCAAGTCTGCAAATAAAAATCCATAATAGAGAACTTACCCGTCCAGCGGCTATCCATATATCCGAATAAAGAAGGAGATATAACATGAATGCCGCTAAAAGCGAACTCTTCATACTTATCTGCATCGCAGTCGGGACGATAAACAAATCCTTCGGGCTTGGTTTGCAATGTATCCTTATTTATCCAACCTTTCAAGCGGAGGGTAGATTTATTGAATAGCAAGTATCTCACCGTCTTGCGGTGGCTTACTAGCAGCGTAGCGTTGTTTCCGCTCTGAGTGTGATATTGATACAACGCCTTCAAGTCTATATCAGAAAGGATGTCTGCGTTATGTATAAGTATAGGTTCGTCGCTACCATCGAATAGCGGCTCTGCCTTCTTTATACCTCCGCCTGTATCGAGCAGAAAGTCGCGCTCATCGCTTATGCGAATATTGATTCCGAAGTTATCATTATCGCGCAGAAAGTCTATGATCTGTTCGCCAAGGTGATGAATATTGATTACTATATCATCAAATTCGGCGGCTTTCAGTCGTAAGATAACGTGCTCCAACATGGGCTTTCCGGCAACTTTTATCAGTGCTTTCGGGGTATGGTCTGTTAGCGGACGCAGACGTGTGCCTAGTCCAGCTGCAAATATCATGGCTCTCATATATTTCTATAAGTGATAAGGCAATATTTCTGTTATGTTCTGTTCGCGGTGTATCAGCTCTATGCGTATGCCGAATTTCTCGTTGAGGTGGTGCGCCACATGCTCTGCCGAGTAAACCGAGCGATGCTGTCCGCCAGTGCAACCGAACGCTACGCTCAGATGTGTGAATCCACGCTCAAGGAAACGTTTTACGTGCGCATCAACAAGTGCATCTATATGAGTCAGGAATTCTGTAATTTCGCCGTCTTCTTCCAGAAAGCGTATAACGGGTTCATCGCGTCCGGTAATTTTCTTGTATTGTTCGTAGCGTCCTGGGTTATGCACCGCACGGCAGTCGAACACGTAACCGCCTCCGTTGCCCGAAGGGTCGTCTGGCAGTCCTTTCTTGTACGAGAAACTCATCACCCGTACCGTTAGCTTGCTCTTGTTGTGCTCATAGGCGAATTGCGGTTGCTCAGTCATGCGGGTAAGTACCTCGCATAAGTACGGATAGGCTTCGAAACCACCTTCTGCCAATAGTACGCGCAGATTTTCTATGGCGAAAGGAATGCTTTGCAAGAAGTGAGGTTTCTTTTCAAAATACCCTCTGAATCCGTAAGCACCAAGCACTTGCAGAGTGCGGAATAGTACGAACTGACGCAGAGTGCTGAAGAACTCCTCTTTGTTGATATGGGTATACGGTTGTAAGGCTTCAAGATACTCGGCAGCCAATTCTTGGCGCAGTGTCTGCGGATAGTTGGCTTTGGCCTGCCATAAGAAAGAGGCTACATCGTAGTAGCAAGGACCTCTTCGTCCGCCCTGAAAGTCGATGAAGTAAGGTTTCCCGTCGGCTATCATTACGTTGCGGCTCTGGAAATCGCGATACATAAATGCTACGGGATGCGCTGTAAGAAGTACATCTGCCATTCGTTCAAAGTCGTCTTCCAGAAGATTCTCTTGGAAGTCAGTTCCGGTAGCTTTCAAGAAGCAATATTTAAAGTAGTTCAAGTCCCACAATATGCTGCGTCGGTTAAACTCAGGCTGCGGATAGCATACGCTGTAATCCATCTCACGGTCGCCTTCAAACTGCAGGCGAGGCAAGAGGCGGATTACCGTTTTCAGCATGGATATTTCTTCAGTAGAGAAGTCACCGTTTTTTCGTCCGTTGGCTATGCAGTCAAACAGCAGACTGTTGCCAAGGTCTTCTTGCAGATAAGCGGAGCAATCGTCTGCCACTTGTGTATCTTGCCATTGGTAGAAACCGCTTACACCGTTTATCCATTGCCAGTTGCTTCCCGGCTTAGATTTGGCAACCAGTTCTTCTGAGATGATTTTCGCGTTCTGCTTTTGCGTAAGCGAGTAGATATCTTTTTCTATAAAGTCTTGGTCCAAGTCCATGTGGTCTCGCAGATATTGAAATCCGGTTACGCTGCTCAGTATAAAAGACTCTTCTTGATGCTCCAAGTTAAGTCCGCCGTTTACCAAGTTACGCTTATATCCGCTTTTGCGATTATAGGCTATGCGTCCTATGTAGTCAGCACGGTCTTCGTTTTCCTTATTTACCATGCCGGCATATTCGTATGGATATCCACCTTGGTTTACATATTCATAATTCACTGTGAAATCGAGCTTTGTGTTCTCTGTAGGCAGATAGATAGCGCGTACTCGTCCGCCGAATTCATTTCCGTTATCTATGTGTTCGTTATTGAATGTATTCTTGAAGAATCCTCCTTTATATCCGTAGAAGAATCCGGTAGAAAAGGCGAATTTGGGGCTGACGCGGTGATAGTGAGTAAGCGATGCGTTGTACTCGTTGTGCGTAGCGGCACCAAGGCGTACGTCGGTTCCTTGATAGTTGAACGGCGATTTGGTGAATACACGTATCAAGCCTCCCATCGTATTGCGTCCGTACAGAGTTCCTTGCGGACCTCGTAACACGTCTATGCGTTCTATGTCGGAGTAATTGAAATCGAAAGCAGCCTTTTCTATGAAAGGGATGTTGTCTACATACAGTCCTACAGCCGGAGTGTTTACACGCGAGCCTATACCTCTTACATATACAGAGGTAGTAAGCTTAGAACCATAATCGGGAATAAACAAGTTTGGTACCAGTCCGGTTATAGATTTCACTGAAGTCACCGCATTGCTTCGCATATCATTTTGCGAGAACGAAGTAGCCGATACAGGCTGCTGTCTTAGTCGGTTATTATCTTTTGGTGTGGCAATGATTACGATTTCTTCAATATCGATAACCTTTGTAGTGTCTTTTGTCGATGTCTTATCTGTGATGGCAGGATTTGCCATGGCACTTACGGCAGCTGTCAGAACCAGCGGCAGTGTTACTGTACGTTTTCTCATCTTGTTTTTTGCGGTTTTATTAATTCGGGTGCAAAGTAACACTAAAGCCTCCACCCGTGCAATCCTAATAAATGAGGATATTGGGTAAAAGTCAGATACTGTCGGCTTCTATATAGCCATGCATCACGGCATAGACAGCCAGACCGGAAGCCGACTTGATGCCCAATTTCTCTGTAATGTTCTTGCGATGCGAGATGACGGTAGTGAGGCTGATGCTTAACTTATCGGCTATCTCCTTATTGATGAATCCTTTGGTTATGAGGATTAATACTTCTATCTCACGCGGCGACAAGTCGTGCTCCGTATCGTGTTGCGGATAAGACGATGCCGGACGCTGAGCGCCATCATGGCCCGACGAGCGTAAAGCCATGATGCCTTTTACCAGTTTATCTTGCGGAAGATGTATGTTAAGCGTATGTATTCCGTTCAGTGTAGGCTGTTCGCCACCCGACAGAACGATGGTCTTAGTCTTGCGTTCCAAGAAAAAAACGGTATGTGCAAAGTAGATTTGAGCCGACACGAAGTAATGTGCATACATGTCGGGCGTGTCGTCTACCAGTCGCTCAAACGACGGGAATACACGTATGATAGCCTTGGGCAACAGTTCTTCTATTATTGTTTGAAGTCCTAAGGCGGTAAGCGTATTCTGTTCTACTATAGCTATTTCCGGAATCATATTAACGTTTTGTTTGTTCTATTCTTATTTGCCAAGATATAATGCGGCAGCTTCGGCGCAGCGTTCTCCGTCTATACCTGCCGATACTATACCTCCGGCATATCCGGCACCTTCGCCACAAGGGAACAATCCTCTTACTCTAACATGCTGTAGTGTCTCGTTATCGCGAATGATACGTACAGGCGATGAGGTACGAGTTTCTACCGCTATCATTACGGCATCGTTCGTAAGGAATCCGTGCGAGCATTTTCCGAATAGTTGGAATCCTTTGCTCAATCGTTCGCTGATGAACTGCGGCATCCAGAAGTGTAGGGGAGACGATACCAAACCAGGACTGTACGATGAATCGGGCAGGTCGTAGCTCAATTTCTTACGTGTGAAGCCCACCATACGTTGTGCCGGTGCCGTTTGGCGCATATTTCCTTGCTGCCAACAAGTCTGTTCCAACTTCTCTTGGAAACGCATCATTGCCAACGTGTGTATTTCGCCTTCCTTCAATGCTCCGCTTTTAGCTATCAGCTCTTCTGTCTTTTCTTCTGCCGAGCCTGGGAAAGGCTCGCTGCCGGTGAGGTTCAGTGTAGGGTCATTCAGGTCTTCGGGACGAAGCTCTACCACCATACCAGAGTTACTCCATCTTGTTCCGCGGTTGCTGGGGCTCATGCCATTTACCACGATTTGGTGAGGACCGCTGGCTGCAGGTACAACGAATCCTCCCGGACACATACAGAAGCTGTATACTCCACGTCCGTCTACTTGTTGCACAAAACTATATTCAGCAGCGGGCAGATATTTACCTCGTCCTGCTTTATTATGATATTGAATCTGGTCAATCAGCATAGAAGGGTGTTCCAAGCGTACACCTACGGCAATGCCTTTGGCTTCAAGCTCTACGCCGTTAGAATAAAGCCAACGATATACATCGCGTGCCGAGTGTCCGGTAGCCAAGATAACTGGTCCGTGCAACTCTTTGCCGGTATCTGTTGTAATGCCTGTTACTTGGTCGCCCTCTATTAATAAGGCGTCCATTCGTGTCTGGAAGTGAACTTCTCCACCGCATTCCAATATGGTGTTACGCATATTCTCTATTACGCGCGGCAACTTGTCGGTACCTATATGTGGATGTGCGTCTACCAATATCGAGGTGCTTGCGCCGTGCTGACAGAATACGTTGAGTATCTTGTCGGTATTTCCGCGTTTCTTACTTCGGGTATATAACTTTCCGTCGGAATACGCTCCGGCACCGCCTTCTCCGAAACTGTAGTTCGATTCCGGGTCTACCTTATGTTCGCGGCTGATACGTGCCAAGTCTTCCTTTCGTTCGCGCACGTTCTTTCCGCGTTCTACTATGATGGGTTTCAATCCCAGTTCTATCAGTTTCAGAGCTGCGAATAAACCTCCAGGTCCCGCGCCTACTACGATAACCTGTCGCGCATGTTCCACGTTCTTATATTCCGTGCGTATAAACTGCTCGTTATCGGGCTGTTCATTTATGAAAACACGGGCTTTAACATTGACGAAAATAGTACGTTGGCGTGCATCTATGCTACGTTTTATTACCTGAACGGCA
>ENA-ORSK01002479-ORSK01002479.1-human-gut-metagenome-genome-assembly--contig:-NODE-2479-length-12173-cov-4.429031_pt1 | contig 12173 bp, 8 predicted proteins | sample MGYA00242192_ERZ509159 | MGnify/ENA primary metagenome ERZ509159 (study PRJEB26280, sample SAMEA2338663) | human gut metagenome | biome: human gut; feature: human-associated habitat; material: faeces...
AAGAGCACATTTTTGACTCCGCGGACGGTTTGAATATCCATTGTGCAGGTCGCACTCATTGCGGCAAGATAGCCGGTGTCTACAACGATGGACTGCCCGGGTCGGAGGTCGTATTCAACCGCATGGCCGTCAATTTCTATGAAAGCTTTGCCGAAACCGCTGAGTTTCTGCATTATGAAGCCCTCACCGCCGAACAGCCCTGCGCCGAAACGCTTTTGAAAATGGACGGAGAGCTCAACCGTGCTTTCGCTTGCAAGGAAGCCGCTCTTTTGAACGATGAGCGGGTTGTTGGGTGTGATGTCAAAGCAGCGCACCGAGCCGGGAAAGCTTGACGCGAATGCGATGGTGCCCGTGCCGCCGACGGCCGTGTAGCGATTTTGGAACATAGCCTCGCCGGAAAACATCCTGCCGAAAACTTTGCCGATGCCCCCGTTGGAAGTGGTTTCCATTTTCATATTCGGGCTCATCCAGCACATGCTGCCGCGTTCGGTTATCATGCTTTCATCTGCGTTGAGCGTGCAGACAACTGCAGGGAAGGGTTCGCCGATAATGTTATAATTCACGGTAAAAGACCTTTCTGTTTAATTTATTAATTTAACGCTTTTATTTCCGGTGCTTCCGGCAGCATACCGCAAAAAGCGGAATCTGCTGTGATAAAAGCATAACATATATTCGAAAAGCTTGCAAGTATCTTTTCGGGGATGTATAATATTATTTGAGAAAATAAGGAAGAATCACCCGTGCGGCTCTGCTTTTCGGAATCTGCAACCCTTGCGGGAAATGAAACACAGTACCCGGTGCGGCGGCACGGCCGAAAACGACGGTGAGCTTCCTGCTGAAAAGGAGAAAATAAATGAGCAATACAAAGGTTCGTTACCCCGCGGTGGAGCAGTTTATCGATAACAATAAGGATGCGCTTGTTCGCTCCGTTCAGGAAATCGTTCGTTTTCCGAGTGTTGAAGCCCCTGCGGCAGGCCCCGGAGCACCCTTCGGAGAGGCGGTTCGCGGCGCGCTTGAAAATGCATTGAATCTCGGCAAATCATTCGGCTTTGAAACCACGAATCTTGACGGCTACGCGGGCTGCATAGACTACGGCTGCGGAGAAGAGATGCTCGGCGTTGTTGTGCATGTTGACGTTGTTCCCGAGGGCGAAGGCTGGATTCATCCGCCTTATGCTGCGGAAATTGCGGACGGCAGGATTTACGGCCGAGGCACAATGGACGACAAAGGTCCCGCCGTGTGTGCGATTTATGCACTTGCCGCAATCAAGGCAGCCGGCATTCCCATGCGCCGCCGTGTCCGAATCATTCTCGGCACGAATGAAGAAACGGGCTGGGGCTGCATGGATCACTATCGCAAGGTTGCGGAGATTCCGACGCTGACTTTCTCACCCGATGCGGATTATCCCGTTGTTAATTCCGAAAAAGGCATTTATCATGCCACGATGCGCTGCAATGCAAAAACAAATATCCGCATTAACGGCGGCACGCGCGCAAACGTTGTCTGCGGCAAGGTGAAGGCGTTTGTTCCGGTTGAAATTACGGAGGTTGAAAAGCACGTCAGCGGCATTCTTGCAAAGGGCTTCGGCGTTGAGCTTGAAGCACTTGCAAACGGCACGGAAATCACCGTTATCGGCCTTGATGCACACGGTTCAATGCCCGAACTCGGCAAAAATGCAATGCAGGCAGCTTTTGCAATGCTTGCGGAACTCCCGCTCACGGGCGAGGACAAACGCGTTATCGACATTCTTCACAACAGGTTCGGATTTGACATGCACGGCGAAAGCATCGGTCTGGATGTTTCCGACGCAAGCGGCAGGCTGAGCATGAATCCGGGCGTTATCGCTTGGGACGATGACGGATTCGAAATTTCAATCGATTTCCGCTACCCCATCTCCCTTGACGTGAACGAAGTCCGTTCAAAACTCAAAGCGGCACTTGCGGAGTTCAACCCCGTCTGCACTCATGAAAAGCAGCAGGACGGCCATTATATCCCTGCCGACAGCGAGCTTGTGAGCAAACTTTTGAAGGTTTATGCCGACAGGACGGGCGAATATAAGGAACCGCTTTCGATCGGCGGCGGAACTTATGCGCGCGCATTCCCCAATGCGGTTGCGTTCGGCAGCGAACAGCCCGGAATTTCGGGCCCCGTGCATATGCCCAATGAGTTCATCGGCATTGACGAGCTGATGTTCAACGCTCATATGATAGCGGATGCAATAATCGCGCTTGCCTGCGAGGAATAAAACAGTCGGTGCTTTCGGAGTTGGCGGAATAAATCGTAAACAAACCCGCAAATTCAAACAGCACACGCGGTGTTCGATATAAATGCGGACACCGCGCCCCATTAAAAAAACAGAAGAAAACAAGGAGAAAAAAATGAATTCAGAATGGTCATTGGATGAACTCTATAAAGGCTTTGACGACCCGAAGTTCGCTGCGGATCTTGCAAAATGCGACGAAATGATTGTAAAAATAAACGAGTTTGCAGCTAAAATTTCCGACATGCAGCCGCTCGACGCTCTGAAAACCTATATTGCCGGCAGCGAAAGCTCAATGCAGCTTTTAACGGACATGTATTCATATGCCATGCTGCGTTCCTCCGTGAACACAAAGGACACCGAGGCGGCAAGCATCAGCGGCAGGCTCATGGCAAAGATGAGTGCAACAACAAAGGCGGAAACGATAATCAAAAAGTTCATTTCCGAAATTCCGAACCTTGATGAGCTTATCGAGTCCGATCCCGTGCTGAAGGAATACGAATTCCTGCTTAAAAACATCCGTGCGGATCAAAAACATACCATGAGCGATGAATGCGAAGAAGTCGCCGCACTTTACAACATCAGCGGGGCAAGCGCATGGAGCGATCTGCACAGCTACCTGACGTCATCCGTGACTGCGGATTTTCGCGGCGAAAAACTGACCCTTTCTTCCGTGCGCAACCTTGCATATTCCGCTGACCCGGCGGTTCGAAAGGAAGCATACGAGGCGGAACTTGCCTGCTATGAGAAAATTCGGGATTCTGTTGCATTTTCGCTCAACAGCATCAAACTTGAAGTTATCAACAACGCACGTCTGCGCGGGTTTGAGTCGCCTTTGGCACAAACTCTGTATAATTCCCGCATGACGCGCAAAACCCTTGATGCGCTCATGGCGGCAATGGACGAACATTTGGATATTTTCCGCCGCTACCTGAGGCTCAAGGGCGAAGTCCTGGGTCATAAAAACGGGATTCCGTGGTACGATATGTTTGCACCCATGGGCACAAACACCAAAAAATATACCGTTGAGGAGGCGAAGGCATATCTGCTGAAAATCTTCCGCGGCTTTGATAATGACCTTGCAAATATGGTTGAGCGTGCGTTTGATGAGGCATGGATCGATTTCTATCCCTGCGAGGGAAAGGTCGGCGGTGCATTCTGCGCAAATCTGGACGGACACAACCAGAGCCGTGTGCTGACGAATTTTGACGGCTCGTTCTCCGACATCGTAACGCTGGCACATGAACTCGGTCATGCGTTCCATAATCTCAACATCGCCGGGCACCGTCCGCTGAACAACGATTATTCAATGCCCGTCGCGGAAACTGCATCCACGTTCAACGAGAACGTTATCATGAACGCCGCCATTGAAGCAGCGGAAACCGATGAGGAGAAACTCTTCCTTATCGAAAGCCAGCTTCAGGACGCCGCTCAGATAATGTGTGATATTTACTCACGCTATCTGTTCGAAACTTCCGTTTTCGAAAACCGTGAAAATGATTTCATGCCCGCGGACAGGCTTTGCGAACTGATGCTTGATGCCCAGCGCAGGGCATACGGCAACGGACTTGACCCCGAAACGCTGCATCCGTACATGTGGCTCTGCAAAGGGCATTATTACAGTACCCTCTCGTTCTATAATTTCCCGTACGCTTTCGGCGGACTGTTTGCAAGGGGACTTTATGAAAAGTACATGCAGGAGGGCGCGGCATTTGTTCCCGTTTACCGCAAGCTGCTCTATGCAACCCCGGTATGCACCGTTGAGGATACCGCAAAAGTTGCCGGAATTGACCTTACGGATAAGAAATTCTGGGAAAACAGCATGCTTTCCTACAGGCACAATGTTGACGAATTCGAACGGCTTTCAAAAAAACTGAATAAATAAGCACGGATCATCTATCGGCTTACAGGCTTATTGACGAACGGCAGGATGAATCGCATGATTGCGGAACGTCCTGCCGTTTTTTGTTTTCTGCACGGACAGAATGAATATATTGTGTTGCCGGGACCGCTTCTAAACGAACAGAAGCAGCTTGTCGCCGTCCTTAAAAGGTTCTGCGGAGTCCGGGTTCAGTTCGCGTACACGCTGCGACGGAACACCGAAACGTTTTCCGATGTCAAAAGCATCCTCACCCGCACATGCATTGCAAAGAATAATGCCCGTGCTTTTTCCGCCGGCGTCGTTGGAATTATCGGTTTCCGCAACGCCTGCAACGGCTGAAACGGCGGATTCGCTGAAATATTCTGCCGAAACATCGAGATTGTAGGAAACCTGTGCCGTGCGCCCGCTGCCGCCGGATATGCTTGCCGAGGCGTTCAGTCGAAGCTGAGCAAAGTTTGCTTCCGAAGGTGCGGCCATGCGAAGCACGAAGGGAACATCATCGCTGAAACTGTAGATCCTGTTGCTGCTGCTGCGATATATGATACGCGTGAACAGCAGTCCCTCAACGGTCATGGTTGAATCTTCAATTGAAACATTTGTTGCGATCGGGCGCGCCGCCGCGTTCAATGCGGCAAAAATATCGGCCATTCCGTCCGGAACGGACAGATTTTCGCGCAGCGAATGCTGCGCAAACGAGCCGCCGCAGGCGTTTGCAACGGTCATTTTTTCGTACATGCAGCTGAAATTCAGTGACGGCGAATAAGCGTCCGTCGGAATGTCAATAACGGAGCGGCGAATGCCGAAAATGCGGAAGTCAATATCCGCATCGAATGCCAAAAGGGAAAACTCCGTGCCGAGTGCGCGCAGGCTGACGTTTTTAAGCTCCGCAACGGTATAAATCTCATCCGCACCGACTGCGGCCGAAAGGCTTTCGCGGAACGGAACGCCGCGAGTCAGCTGCATCAATTCGCCGTCGGAAGTTTTCAGCAGCGCATTCAGTGTTATTATGCCGCTGACGGATGTGCCGCCGTTTTCAATGGCCGTGTCGCGCACGGAGATTTGTGCCGAGAAGGAAAGCACGCTGTCCGCACCTTCGCTGCTCAACTCTTCCGAAAAACGTATTGTTTCGCTTCCGATTTCAACACGACGCGCCGTTCTGCACTGCATTGATTTGATTTCCATATCGGCCACTCCCGAAACTCCGGATAAAACGCGAACGGGTGCCGCCGATGTAACTATGAAGTCAATGTTCACATTTGCGCTGAAAGCTGCCGCACCGTCCGCTGCAAGCCGCATATCCAGCACAGCCACGGCGGGGAGTGCATTTGAAAGCATTCCGGCGGCAAAATCCGCATTCTCCGTGCAGTGGGAAAACGGTATTTCGCCGACAAAGGCAAATGTGTCGCCTGTTTCGTCCGCTGCGGCAATTGTGATGCAGAGTCGGCCTTCAAAATTCAGCTTTCCGGTTTCCGTTTTGCAGTTTGAAATTTCAACTTCGGCGGAACAGTCAAGCAATTCCGCTGCACGGCATCCGCCGGGCGGCGGGATGCTGCCGGCAACTTCAACCTGTTCCGTGCTCCTGTGAATCAGTCGAAGCACGCTGAGATCATTCCATAACAATTCCATGTCGTTCACCTTTCATGTGTTTTGTTGCTGCTTTTATAAAAGAATACTCGCTGTTTTACGCAGATATGCCGTGATTGGGAAAGAAAGTCGAAACAAGAGTGCGGCTTGCTTTGCAAACGGGAGGGGAAAATACTCGTTCGACATAATGCGTACTTTTTATGGATTGGATGCAGCTGCGGAAAGTATTTACATATGTCCGCAAGAAATACTTGTAGGTTATCCATGCAAAAAAACGGGAAGTTATCCACATTATCCACAAGGTTATCCGCTTTTGGGGCTGAACAGGCGGTTTTTTATGTTGATAACAGGTGTGACTCAATTTGAAATATGAACAAATTATATTGTGAAACGCACTTGACATTTGTCAAGAGGCGCATATGCTGTAAATTAATTTCAACATATATAAACACGAATAGAACATATATCAAACGGCAGACAAATCGGAGCAGCAAAAATGCGGCGAACCGCGGTCGGAGGTTAACGCGGTCGCCGCAAGGAGTGGGGGGAACAGGTTAATAAACATCGGAAAAGTCTGCCCTGTCGGGCGCGATGCCCTGCGCCGCTGCTTCAGCGGACTTTGGTTATTTTTGCAGCGGGAGTCATTCGGCGGCAGCGTGGGCAAGCACCGTGTCGCGTCCGTCCTCAATTATCAGCTTGTCCGCAACAAGTGCAACAAATTCTCCGTTGGTGGGCTTATCGTTTTTGCCGTATACGTTAAATCCGAAGAGTTTGTTGATGTTTTCGATCTTGCCGCGTGTCCAGCTTACCTCAATTGCGTGACGAATTGCGCGTTCGACTTTGCTCGGGGTCGTGTTGAACCGCTTCGCAATGCCGGGGTAAAGCTCCTTTGTGATTTTGCTGATAAGCTCGGGTTTATAATAGACCATGCGAATTGCTTCGCGGAGAAAATGGTATCCCTTAATATGAGCGGGAATGCCGACGGAGAGGAAAACGGAGGTGATTTTTTCATCAAGGCTTTTGACTGCGGAAGGCGGTGCAAAACCGATGTCGCGCTCATTGACACAGGTTTCAAGCAAATCGCGCATCCTGCGATACAGGAATTCAGGTTCCACCGGCTTAAGCATGACATAGCCGGCACCTTTGGCGAATGAACGCTGAAGCAGGTTGTCATTCCGCATGTACGAAACAACGATGATTACCGATGGTCGGTGCGCCGACTCAATACGAAGCTGATCCAAAAGATCCAGTCCGTCCAGTTTCGGCATTACCAATTCCGTGATAAGAACGTCAAAATGTTCTTCACGCATCTTTTCAAGAGCGGCCTGCCCGTCCGTCGCTTCTTCAACGCGGATAATTTCTTTGTCCGTTCGGAAGAATTCTGCGGTTGCGTGACGGAACTGAGCGTTCCCGTCCGCGATGATAACCCTGTATTCTGACATTGTCATGTCCTCCTCGGTGTTTTTTTGTTATGGTTGAATTATACCGCAGAAAAGCGCACATTTCCACCAAAAAGTTTGTATTCTTTTGCGTTAAAAAAGAATATGACTTGTGCAATTTTGTATCCGTTCCGCAAAAGAAATTGAAATTGCGCACTTTTTTTAATTGTTTCAACCGTTTTGAAATCCAAAATGTATAAAAAAACGACCCTGCGCTGCAAAAAAAGCCGAGTATATATGGGGTTTTTGTGTCGATTCAATAAAAAGCAATACGAAAACCAAAAAGGAAGAACGAAGCGGGAAGGTCGGGACAGTCGAAAAAGCGGATTTGAAATTAATATAAAAATCGCTCGCATTGTTCCAAACGGTGCGGTAAATGAGCTGTGTCGGATTTGGTCAAACAAAAAAATTCACAGACTTGGCAATGCTTATGCCTGAAGTGCAGCAAAAATAAACATTCAAACAGCAAAAATATTAAACAATATCAAAATAATTTTACAAATTCTTTACATTTACCCCGTTGACTCGGCGCAAATGCGGTTGTAACATGTTATTTGTCCCATTTTGCGCAAAAGCGCGGGGCAGGATATAACGACGCAAATATTGCCGCCGATGCCGCGGGGAAACGGCACGGCGTGCTGATTCGGAGGAATGTATGACATTTTTTGACGTGCTGTCTTTGGTTGGCGGCATTGCTCTGTTCCTTTACGGAATGGATGTTTTGGGCAAATCCCTTGAAAAAGCAGCGGGAAGCCAGCTCAAAAGCATACTGTCAAAACTTACCAACAGCACAATAAAGGGACTGCTGCTCGGCGTTGCCGTCACGGCAGTCATCCAATCATCCGCGGCAACAACGGTAATGGTTGTCGGCTTTGTAAACTCGGGACTTATGCAGCTTGGGCAGGCTGTCGGCGTTATTATGGGTGCAAACATCGGAACGACCGTCACGGCATGGATTCTCAGTCTTAACGGCATAAGCGGCAGCAGCTTTTTTGTTCAGCTTCTGAACCCGATGAGCTTCACGCCGATTCTTGCCATCATAGGCGTTGCACTTCAAATGTTTTCAAAGCGCGAACGCAGACGCAACATCGGTTCGGTCATGATCGGCTTTGCCGTGCTGATGTTCGGCATGAATATAATGAGCGAAAGCGTTGAACCGCTCAAAAATGTGCCCGAATTCACAAATCTATTCGTGATTTTCGGAAAAAATCCGATTCTTTCGATAATTGTCGGCTGCATTTTGACGGCAATAATTCAAAGCTCTTCCGCCTCGGTAGGCATTTTGCAGGCTCTTTCCGCAACCGGTGCGGTCACATTCGGCAGTGCGATACCGATAATCATGGGTCAGCATATCGGCACATGCATAACCGCAATGATTGCCGCGATCGGAACAACCAAAAACGCAAGAAGAGCATCGTTTATTCATCTGTACTTTAATGTAATCGGAACAATTATCTGCACGATTGTTTTCTACACGCTGAACGCATTCCTGAAGTTCGATTTTATGGATAAAACGATCGACACGTTTCAGATTGCGATTGTGCACACGCTGTTCAGCGTGATTTACACGCTGATGCTGCTGCCGTTCGGAAAACAGCTTGAAAGGCTTGCGGTGCTGTCCATTCCCGATTCAAAGGATGATCCGCAGCCGGTCATGCTTGACGAAAGGCTGCTTGCAACACCCGCAATTGCGGTTGAACAGACGCGTGTACTTGCGGCGGATATGGCGAAGCTTGTGCGGAAAAGCGTTCAGGCTGCAATTGCGCTGCTCGGGAACTACAGCGAAAAGGGCTATAATGAGGTTGCAAAGCTTGAAAAAGAGGCCGATAATTACGAAGATGAAATCGGCACATACCTTGTAAAAGTTTCTATGCAGGAGCTTTCGGATGCGGACAGCCGCGATGTTACAAAAATTCTGCATTCAATAACGGATTTTGAACGCATAAGCGACCATGCGCTGAACATTGCTCAGAGTGCACGCGAAATGGCGGAAAAGAAATTAAGCTTTTCTCCCGCGGCGCAGGCGGAGCTTAAGGTTATGACGGGCGCGATCGATGAGATCGTCGGCATAGCAATCGGGGGGTTCGTTTCCGATTCCGCGGATGCCGCAAGGCGTGTTGAGCCGCTTGAAGAGGTTGTTGACGAGCTTAACACAAACATTCGCGCCGCGCATATCAAACGGCTTAAGGACGGCGAATGCACCATTGAGCTGGGCTTTGTTTTGAATGATATTCTTGCAAATTTCGAGCGAATAAGCGATCACTGTTCGAATATTGCTGTTTGCAAACTGGAGCTTGTTGAGGGCATGATGGATGCACATGCGTATCTGCATAATCTCAAAAACACAAACAATGAAGAGTTTGTGAAAAGCTATAACGAATACAGAGAAAAGTATGCTTTGAAAAATACGCCTTGAAGGAAACGGGAAACGGATTTCAAGGATTAGCATTTGCCAACACCGCCCGCAGCGAAAACTCTGCGGGCGTGTTTGTGTTTAAGGGGAATCTTGCTTCGGACGCCTTGCAAAACTGTTGTTAAAAGGCTATAATTTAACGTGAAACAGTGTTTCCGCAAAGTCGGACGGAAAGAGGAACGGATGATATATATCGTTGAAGATGATGAGAATATAGGGCAAATGGAATGCTATGCCTTGAAAAACAGCGGTTTCGGTACGGAGCTTTTTGAGGATTCCGAAAGCTTTTTTTCAGCTGTTGCAAGGCGTCTTCCCACGCTTGTGATATTGGATCTCATGCTGCCGGGTGAGGACGGATTGACAATTTTGCGCCGACTGAGGGATTCCGCCGAAACAAGAAAGATTCCGATAATAATTGTGAGTGCAAAGTCAGGCGAAGCAGATGCGGTACGCGGGCTGGACAGCGGAGCCGATGATTACATCACAAAACCTTTCGGGGTTTCGGAATTGATTTCAAGGGTCAAAGCCGTTTTACGCAGAACAGACGGAGCGGCTCCGAATAATTACAGTGTCGGCGGCATTTCGTTGGATGACGGGCGAAGGCTTGTGTGCGCTGAAGGACGGCAATGCGCACTGACATATACCGAATATGAGCTGCTTAAAGCTCTGGTTTCCAACTGCGGAATGGTACTGAGCCGCGAAAAGCTGATGGTTCTTGTTTGGGGAACCGATTTTGCGGGTGAAAGCCGAACAGTGGACGTTCACGTCAAAACGCTTCGGCAAAAGCTCGGTTCATGCGGAGATCTGATAAAAACGGTTCGAAATGTCGGATACAAAATAGAAATGCAATGACAAAGAAAATCTACAATCAATGTATACCGTTTATTCTTATTGTGCTTTTGTCGGCGTTTGCAGCCGGAAGCATTTTCGGTGCTGCATCCGCATTATCGGAGCGGGAATCGGGCGCGGAAACGCTTGCATGTTCCGCAAAGGAAATCTATGATTCAACCGGAGAAATTCATCGGTTAAGGGCATTTGCTCAAAGGGGCTGCATTGCGCTTGTTTCGGAAGATTTGCAGCGGGTTAAAGCGGTGAATGCGGCGGGAAATGCGGAGAGCGTTTCGATTGACGATTTAAAAAGCGGCAGCAATTCTGCGCTTTGCTGTTTCGCAGGCAAAACCATCGAACGTTTGCGAATGAAGCTTGATGAGAAAAAGGGTCAAACAGCAGCCCTGCTTTGCAAACGGAACGGCTCTTTTTTTAATTTGAATTTCTGCACGATAACAAGGCTTAACAACGGTGACTATTTGCTTTTGTCCGTACACGGCGGCGATTCCGCAGCTGAAAATCTCCTTTTCGCGGGTGCTTCACTGCTTGCGCTTGCCGTCGGCGCAGCGTTGTTTGCAATAAATCTTTCAAAACGCATTACGAAAACGCTTATCACTCCGCTTCAGGGCATTGCGGAACATGCGGACGGCAGCGAGTTTGCGGTTCCGTTTGACGAGCTGAAGCCCTTTGTTGAAACCCTGAAGCAGCGTCAGGCAGCAAAAAACAATATGGAACAGATGCGGCAGGAATTCACGGCAAATGTTTCGCATGAGCTGAAAACCCCGCTCACAAGCATTTCCGGCTATGCCGAAATGATTGCCACCGGCATTGCAAAGGAAGAGGATGTTCAGAATTTTGCGCGGCGCATTCATTCGGAATCCTCCCGTCTGCTGTCGTTGATTGCGGACATAATTCAGCTCAGCGAACTGGATTACATTGAGGGACGTGATGATTTTGAAAACGTTGATTTGCTTGACTTGGCACATGCGACCGAAAACAGCCTTGCTCCCGGAGCGGAAAAATACGGAATTGTGATTTCCGTTGAGGGTGAGCATTTTCAAACGTTCGGATGCCGCAGCCAGCTTGAGGAATTAATTTATAACTTGTGCGATAATGCAATTCGGTACAATAAACGGAACGGAAAGGTTTCGGTAACTGTTTTCGGCAGCGAGGGACGGCCCGCAATTTCCGTTGAGGATACGGGCATAGGCATACCGGAGGATAAGCTTGACCGCGTTTTTGAACGCTTTTTCCGCGTTGATAAGGGGCGCAGCAAGCGCACGGGCGGAACGGGACTCGGTCTTGCGATCGTCAAACATATTGCACTGCGTCACGGAGCTCAAATCTCAATTTCGAGTGAATTGGGAAAGGGAACAAAGATTACCGTTGTTTTTGAAGAGAACAAAGGCGAAAATTCCGATTAAGACATAAATAATTTCAACAAAAAACAGGGCTTTGCCGTTTCATTCGCAGCTAAGCCCTGTTTTTGTTCGCTATAAAGATTTGTTCTTTCAGAAAAAATCGCTTTGTTCTTTCAGAAAAAATCCGTTTTATGCCCTCAGCATAAAACTTTATGCGTTCAGCATAAAGATTTATCTCTTCGTGATAAATCCACTTTAAGCTTTCAGCATAAAGGCATGGTAAGCCTTAACTGCTTCGTACAGGTCGGCCTTGGAGATGATTTCCCACGGAGCATGCATGGACAGCACTGCAACGCCGCTGTCGATGACTTCCATGCCGTAATTGGCGCAGATGTAAGCGAGGGTG
>ENA-ORSK01002480-ORSK01002480.1-human-gut-metagenome-genome-assembly--contig:-NODE-2480-length-12168-cov-4.395195_pt1 | contig 12168 bp, 8 predicted proteins | sample MGYA00242192_ERZ509159 | MGnify/ENA primary metagenome ERZ509159 (study PRJEB26280, sample SAMEA2338663) | human gut metagenome | biome: human gut; feature: human-associated habitat; material: faeces...
AGTATTCGTCGGCAGCACCAAAGAGGAAGGCCTCCGACTTCTCCCAGTGGGCACGGGCCACGCGCCATTGCTTGCAAGCCGCATTAAGCGCCTCCTGACTACCTGTCACCACTTCGGTCTTCACGTCGTCCTCTGAGGAGCAAGAGGCCATGAAGCCACATGCTCCAATGCCCAGCATGAGGGCAAAAGAATAGTTCTTGAAATTCTTCATTTTTTATCTTTTTTGTTTGGGTATTACTTTACTTAAGGAACCATTCCTTTTACTTTAGGAACCATCCCTGATAGGCAATGCTCAAGCTGATACTTGGCTCATTGTTGAACGGCTGAACATACAAGGGACTGTCGCTGCTCAGTCCTTTGTTGTTGGGCTTCTTGAAGGCGCGATAGGCGTACTCACCCTTGATGACGATCTGCTTGATGGGGTGGTAATTGAAGCCCACGGTTGTAATATAGGGAGCGCAATGGCGGTACTGGCTCTTGTACGTGCCTGCCACCATCGAGTCGTAATGGTCGAAACGGCCGAAAAGGTACAGTTTCTGTCGGTCTCTCAGTCCTTGGATCTGCGAGAAAAGATTGTAGCCCGCCTCGATACTGTAAGCCAATGCGTTGCTGCCAATATTGGTGTTGTGGAAGGGGTTGCCGTCCTGGTACTTATGGTGTGTGGAGTTGGCCTTGTTGTAGGTCGAGATGCGATCAGCATCGGAAAGGTGGGCATAGACCACGCTGCCTCGCACAATCCAGTTCCATCGGTTGAGTTGGAAATCGCCCGAAATGATCGAGAGTGCGCCTTTGACATCATCATAGGTGGCGCCAGGGTCCTTGATAGAGTTACGAAACGTATGACCATAATAGCCACTTACGCCCACACGAAGGCCCTTGACGGAGTAGTTGTCGACGCGTGCGGCCAGGGCGTAAGTGTTGGCTACCTTGAACTCGTAGGGGCTGGTAGCACCTGGGTGGACGAAGTTCTCGCCCGTGAAGCTCTCGGAGTTCAAACCAGAAAGGAACTGCATTTCGTATCGCCAGTCCTTGACACGTCCCCAGAACGAGACGCCCAGCTGATGCCAAGTGTTGGGCAGGATAGCGGCTTCGCCCTCCGGACGATAACAGGTAAAGAAGTTCAGGGGCTCGTGGTGGGCATTGGAATAGCCCACAGGCACGATGATCTCACCAGCCTTAACGTTGAACATTCCCTTCCAGAAAGCCTTGTTCAACCAAAACTGCTCGAGCGCCACCTCGCCACCTTTCTCCGTCTCGGCCTCATACTCGCCCGACTCTTCCGCTTCTACTTCCACGGCCGTCTCGTTGCCGCCGTGCTCAAACTCCACCTCGGTGCCAAACGTCCAACCGTGGCCAAAGTCATAGCCCAAGTTGAACGTGACATGGGGAAGGTCAAAGCGTCCGTGGCTATTGTCGTCCTTGTAGCGTGCGGGGGCATTGTATCTGTTGAAACTCTGACTATAGAAATTTCGGGACATCACCGCTTCTCCATAACCTCCAAGGCTCAAACGGGAGAGGGCTTTCTCTACTTTGCTCATACGGACGGTGTCGGCCACCTGCCTTGTGGCTCCCGTCACAGCATCCACAGACTGTGCCATACATACGGTTGCACTGGCTGCACACACCACGATAAACATTACTTTTCTAAACATAATTTGTGGTTTATTCTTTTTTGGGTGCAAAGGTATGGGTTAGTTGACGGGAGCACAATACTCAAAAATGGTGATCTTGACACACCAACTCGCTACACGCATACTCAATTCGCGTGAATTGCTCTTCACGCATCACGAAGAGGGAACCTACCGTGCTGAGCACGCGAGCAACCGTTCTTACCCAAGGATAATCGAGTTTGAGGAGGCAAAAGAGTTTGGCCCTGAGCTGAACAGCAAAGGCGCTTAACAATGATTAACTTGACATGCGTGCTTTCCTCTGATTATTATTTGTAAATTTGCCACATATAAGCATTTTACAGTTGCCAACCCATCAATACGTTTCCACTCATGAGATACCTTGATCCAAAAGCCGACCTCACATTCAAGAAGATATTCGGTGAGCACAAGGACCTGCTCATCAGCCTGCTCAATGCCCTGTTGCCCCTGGCAGACGATGAGCAGATAGAGAGCGTGGAGTATCTGTCGCCAGAACTCGTGCCCGAAACCTACGTCGGAAAAAACAGTATTGTGGACGTGAGGTGTCGCGACGTCAAGGGCAGACAGTTTATCGTCGAGATGCAGATGCTATGGACGGAGGCGTTCAAGCAGTGCGTCCTCTTCAATGCCTCCAAAGCCTTCGTACGGCAACTGGACAAGAAGCGCAAGTACGAATTGCTGCAACCCGTCTATTCGCTCAACCTCGTCAACGAGACGTTTATGAAGGACTATCCCGATGAGTTCATACACAATTATAGCGTGGTGCATGAGTTCCACAGCGACGAGATCATAGAAGGTCTCCACTTCACCTTCGTAGAACTGCCCAAGTTTCAGGCACACTCCCTCAAGGAGAAGAAAATGGCCGTACTGTGGCTGAGGTTCCTTACGGAGATCGACGAGCAGACAAAGCAAGCGCCACAGGAACTTCTGGACAATCCCGAGACCCGCAAGGCGCTAAAGGCCGTGGAGGAATCGGCAATGACCAAAAACGAGCTGCTCGCCTATGAGGACTTCTGGGACAAACTCGGAGCAGAACGCCTGCTATTTGTGGACTCCAACAGAATCAACAGGGAGGAAGGAAGAGCAGAAGGACGGGCCGAGGGAAAAGCAGAAGTTGCACGCAACCTGCTGCACATGGGAATGTCTGTTGACGATGTGGCCAAAGCCTGCGGAGTGACAAAAGAAGAAGTAGAACGATTAAGATAGTATATTTCACATGAGATACCTTGATCCAAAAGCCGACCTCACATTCAAGAAGATATTCGGTGAGCACAAGGACCTGCTCATCAGCCTGCTCAATGCCCTGTTGCCCCTGGCAGACGATGAGCAGATAGAGAGCGTGGAGTATCTGTCGCCAGAACTCGTGCCCGAAACCTACGTCGGAAAAAACAGTATTGTGGACGTGAGGTGTCGCGACGTCAAGGGCAGACAGTTTATCGTCGAGATGCAGATGCTATGGACGGAGGCGTTCAAGCAGTGCGTCCTCTTCAATGCCTCCAAAGCCTTCGTACGGCAACTGGACAAGAAGCGCAAGTACGAATTGCTGCAACCCGTCTATTCGCTCAACCTCGTCAACGAGACGTTTATGAAGGACTATCCCGATGAGTTCATACACAACTATAGCGTGGTGCATGAGCTCCATAGCGACGAGATCATAGAAGGTCTCCACTTTACCTTCGTAGAACTGCCCAAGTTTCAGGCCCACTCCCTCAAGGAGAAGAAAATGGCCGTGCTATGGCTACGATTCCTTACGGAGATCGACGAGCAGACAAAGCAAGCGCCACAGGAGCTTTTGGACAATCCCGAGACCTGCAAGGCGCTAAAGGCCGTGGAGGAATCGGCAATGACCCAAAACGAGCTCCTCGCCTATGAGGACTTCTGGGACAAACTCGGAGCAGAACGCCTGCTGTTTGTAGACTCCAACAGAATCAACAGGGAGGAAGGAAGAGCAGAAGGAAGAGCAGAAGGACGGGCAGAAGGAAGGGCCGAGGGAATTATAGAAGGCTGCGCCAAAGTGGCCAAAAACTTATTGAACCTTGGAATGGCCTTGGACGAGGTTGCCAAGGTCACAGGATTGGACATCGAAACGATTGAAAAAATGAAATGACGAGGAGTCGCCCAAGACAGATCGTGGAAAGGTGAGGATTTTCAGTTATCGGTAGGAAGCAAACGGATTGCATTCGACCTCCTACCGATATTTTTTTGCTTTTACAACACTAAACGTCAATAGTTACCGACCAGCCTCATCTCATATCCTTCGATATTATTTTATACCCAAACCGGGCTAAAACAGTTTGTCCACATCCACCGACAACCCCACCTGTAGGGCAATGCCATCAGTAAGCGGACAATTGAGGTAGTAATACTGGGGGCGATAATTGAAAAGATTGTCGAGAGCCGCCGTCACCTTGACCGCAGGTCCAAAACGCTGCACCAGCGATAGCTTCCATATCGTGTAGGCTGGGTATGAGACATTCACCATTCCCGCGCTCACGTCATAATAGTTCTTATACTCCACGTTGTCCGTACCTGAGAGGATGCGGCCATTGAGCCCGATATTCAGGCCATACGATTTGGAGAAATCGTGGTCGTAGTCGATGCGCACATTCACCGCGTGAGCACGTGCGGGAATATACTGGTTGTTGATGGAGTGGCCCTCCTTGTCTGTGGGAAGCTGCTCTTTGGTATAAGCATAAGTCAATCGCGCCGACACGCCATTGCTCCAACGAGCCTGGGCCCCTACTTCGCCACCCCAAACGCGATAGTTGTCCAAGTTGGCATAGGGAAGATAAGGCAGGCGGTCGGTAGCCGACTTGAAATAAGGGGCTGCCGTAGCGAGTTTGTTGACGACGATATTATAGTAAGCAGAGGCCGTGAGGTTGTAGTGTCCCTTGCTATAGTCTGCCGACAGGTTGAAGTTATGGCTCACCTCGGGGTTCAACTTGTCATTGCCCTCAACGATCCATATCCCCGACATGTCGAAGTTGTAGTACTTCTCCTTCAACGTCGGTGCCCGAAAGCCCATACCGTATCCCGCACGCAGCGAGAGGTTGGGCAGAAGACGATAGCGCAAGTTGAGTTTGGGAGTAAGGCGGGAGTTTCCCCCATCAGAAAAATAGTCATAGCGCACGGCAGCAACCACCTCCAGTTCGCGGGTAGCCATCCAGTCGTATTGGGCAAAGACATCGAAGCAATCTTGCTGGCGTGTGTCTCCTACAAGGTAAGTGTTGAAAAGATAGTCGTGCATGAAGTCCGCACCCATCGTCAAGACATCACCCCCCGAGAACGTATGGCTGTATAGTCCCCGAAACGTATTCTGCACATTGCTGTAGTCGCGGACATCCAGGCGGCGAAGCATCTGATAGTCCGACTTGTCATACTGGTCGAAGGCATAATGCACCTGCAGCACGTCGTCGTCAGAAAGTCGCCAGTCACAACGCAGTCCGCCAGAGAAATCACGATAGCGCTCCGCGAGTCCTGCCGTGTGCGAAGTCTCACGAAAGAAATAGCCAGCCCTGCCCGTGAGGCTCAATGCCGACGAAGGCGACCAAGAGACCTGTTCCCTCAGATTGACACTTTTGTCGCCATAGATGGTGGTGACAACACGCGTCACGGGATGGTCCGCGCTGTGAACGTCAAAATCATCCGTAGCATTGTACTGGGCCGTCAGCGTATTACTCCAGTGCTTTCCCCTTAGTCCGAAAGTGCCCCCATAGCGCCGTCCACCATGTTTCGAGAGTCGTCCATTCAAATTCAGAGCCCAAGGCTGGTCCGTCTTTTTCGTAATGATATTGACCACACCTCCTACGGCATTGCTGCCATAGAGTGCCGAGGCCGCTCCTTTCACGATCTCTATCCGCTCCACGTTGTCCATAGTCAGTCGCGAGAAATCGACATCGTCCATTGTCTCGCCTGCCAACCGCTCACCATCAATCAAGAACAACACCCCCTGTCCACCAAACCCAGAGAAGTTGAGGTGCGTCTGCTGGTTCATGGCGTAGGAGAACTCCACCCCTGGCAACTCCTGCTGCAGAAGATCCTGGAGATTGGTGGCATCCTGGCGAGCGATGTCTCGGGCCGAGATGACGCGGGTCTGGATGGGAGTCTCCTTCAGAAACTTAGGTGTACGCGTACCTGTTACAACCACCTCGGCGAGACTGTCCTCGGCGAAGATGGTGTCGAGGAAAGCCTCATCGACAACATCCTCTTGCCCCTTCTGTGCCGAGGCCAACAACGGAGCGGAGCAGAGTAACAGAAGCAATACGTTTCTTTTTGCCATTTTCTTAATATGGATATTTATAATTGATGGTCAGCCAGCACTTCGTGCCCATGGCCGAAAGGTAGTTTTCGAGTTGCAAAGCCGCATAGGTGCCATCGGCAAGACGCAGGATAAAGACGTGGCTGTCGTGAACAAACGACGGCGGCATAGGAGGAACCTGTATCGACAACCACGAGGAGAGCGTGCGGTTGATGCTGATTCCCTGCGACGGGACCAATCCCAAAAGCATCTGCTCCTGGCTGTCCCACACCTCGTTTTGTGTCCATTCGTCAGGAGTAAACTCCATATCGTGAAACGGCTCGCTGGTCTCCGGCAACTGATCCATGGAGGTGTAGGATGTACGCAAAGCCGCTCCGCCATGGGTGCGCACGTTATTGCGGTGGACGGCGAAGGACCATGCGTCAGGCTCAGGCTGTGGGTCGCAGGGCACAAACGAGCGAAACTCGTTGCGGGAGAGACCGGCACCAAAGACATCAAACCAATAGAGGTACTGGCCCGAGCGCCCATCAGCATCACCCGTGAGCGACATGGGAATAGGGTAAGGCGTCCATTCGGTTTGGGCCTTTCGCAGTTCGTCCTCTTTTCCCTCCGCGCTCAACTGCTGCAACTGCTTGAGATCGACATAATACCAGTCCGTCCAACTCGTCGCGTCGATAAGCAACTGTCCCTTGGCAGGAACCACCTCCGCCTCGGGCTGGTCGTAAAGATCGTCGAGGATGCCATGGCAGGCAGCAAGCGACAATGCGACCAGACCGGAGGCGGCAATGGAAATTGTTTTCTTCAGAAAGCTGAAGGCCATCATCTTCTGAGATACTTCTTCCCGTTGACGATGACCACACCCTTCGCACGGTCTCCGACACGCTGCCCTGCGAGGTTGTAAGCCTTGCCGTCATAGGCGCGCGGCGCACGAGACAAGTCGTCGGTAGTCACGCCATCGATGGCAGTGGCATCGACCTGGAATGTGGAAACGATACCGAAAGGCATGGCACCCATCTGGAATGTATTGATGATCGACTCCACGTTGGAGCCATCATACTTCACGAGAATGTTGTTGTCGCGCTCGCTATTGAAGGCATAGTCGCCGTCCATGGTCTTCGTTCCACCCTGCATGGCGGTGAAATGGAAACTCAGGCCGTCGCCCTTGTAGTCGCGATAGAAGCCGCCTCGGGTCTCGTCGTAGGTCAGTCCCTTCACGACGTATGAGCCGAGGGTGAGGTCGCCCATGATGGTCCCTTCGAGGGCGTAGGTGGGAACTTCCACATCCACTTTCTCCACATTCCCATCCATATATTTGCGCACCTGGTAGGTGACGCTCTTATTATCATAGGTATAAGCCCCGCCGACCGAGACGCTGATGCCACCCGACACCGCCTTGACATAGTACGACTTGATGGTGTAGGTCATTTCGAGGGGCATCTTGCCATACTTGAAGACAGCAGTCAGCGAGAGCGCATGATCGGCCATACTATAAGTGCCCGAGAAAGATGTGCCCGTGATGGTCTTCTCCTCTCCTCCAACTGTCACGGAAGAGGAGAACGGCTGCTGCGCAAAGGTAATGACGTGGTCGGCTCCCATCGAGAATTTGAGATCGCGGATGGTAAACGAGGGTATGGTCTGCATTCCTTTCATGGCAGGCAGGGTGATGTGCCCTGTCGCCATGTCAGCCATCTCAAAGAGTATGGTGTCGCTCGGATTGTCATTGCTGGTCGATGAGACAGACATATTGGATGCGCCCACAAACTTCATGGGACCGTGCATCTGTCCCATCATCGTCGTTGCCACGAAGAGGGCAGCGAGAAGGGTAAAAAACTTTTTCATTGTCTTACGTTGATTTTTATTTTATTCTATTCTACTAATCTACTTTTTCATTTTATTACTGTTGACTTTCCCTTGCATTATAGAGCCAATAGCCCACTACCAGCAAGATAAAGACCACGAGGATAGCGACCATCTCCACGACATGATGGAGCGGATCGACCCATATCTCCTTGAAAAATCCATTGCGTCCGGCTATTTCCACAAAAGACCAGAAGACAATGACGATGGCATAAGCCATGCGCAGGCTTCGGCCCCAGCTGCCGATGCGCAGTTGGCGTTTGAACATCAGTGCCGATCCTATCAGGCAGACCACGGCGATGATATAGGTCACAGGGTGATGATCGCCCAGAAACACGGGGTCGTAGCAGAACATCAGCAGTAGATAGAGGCCCCACATCATGACGTTCCATTCCATAAACATGACGATACTCGCATGGTGGGCCATCGGCCTCAGTTCCACACGGTTCTTCAGGCCGCAATGGTTTTGCACCCATTGGATGAAGAGGCAGCCGCTACGGGTGCAGAAGACATAGAGGAGAACGATCATCATCCACATGCCAAACGTCGCAGGCATGATGAGGTATTCGGGGCGCGAGCCACGGATCTCCTTCAGTTCGGCACGGGAGAAGTCTTCAAGGGGAGTGCCGTTGATGGTGAAGGTGTGATGGACCGCCACACCATCGACATACTGGCTGATCGTCTCCACGACACCATTGCCCACCAAGTCGCAGTGGACACCATAGCGCTGAGCGTAATAGGCAAGGAGAAACTCCACCCAGCCTGTCCAGAAGAGCAATGCCCCCGCAAGTCCGAAGCAGGTCTGCCGGGTGTCACCCTTGACGAAAACACCCCAGATCGTAATGACAAGTCCCATGAAACCCATGGCAAAAGCCGAATAATGGAGCGCGGTAGGGGTAAGAAAATGCTCCATCAGAATCATCAGCGCATGGCCAAGCGGCATGAGCAGCAAGACGATAAGGATAGCACCCAGTGCCTTGCCTGGGTATTTTTTCTCTTTCATTCTTTGTCGGTTAAGTTGATTAAAATGTATACATCCTATTAACTCCCGAGCGATATCAAGGACAGACAGTCACTCCCCCTTGTATGGTTTTTCCTCGAAAGCGGATGCAAAATTACCGCTTTTGGACATTCGACACAATACCCAAAAATGGTGATTTGGGCGCATGGACTTTTTATGGCAAGACCCTCATGCAATTACCAGAATGACAAGGAAAACACCAAAAAGAAAGGCGAAGGTTTGCGGGTCTCATGAAAAACATGTACCTTTAGCCTCGAAAAGAAAAAGAACAAACGAATGAGATACGGAAGAAAATGGATGGCAGCAGTCGCCATGGGCCTGCTGAGCCTCAACGCGATGGCGCAAAAGCTGACGGAATATGTCGATCCGTTCATCGGTACGACCAATTTCTCGGTATGCAACCCCGGGGCAGTACTGCCCCACGGCCTGATGTCGGTCGTTCCCTTCAACGTGATGGGAAGCGACCTCAACGCGTATGACAAGGACGCAAGGTGGTGGTCCGCGCCCTATGAGTACCACAACAAGTACTTGACGGGCTTCGCCCATGTCACCCTCAGCGGTGTGGGATGTCCCGAACTGGGCACACTATTGACAATGCCGACGAGCGGAAAGCTCTCTGTCGATTATCACGACTACGGATCCGAATACGACGGCGAACAAGCAAGGCCGGGCTACTACGGTGTCAATCTGAAGAAGTATGGCATCCGTGCCGAAGTCACCTCCACACTCCGTTCCTCACGCGAACGCTTCACCATGCCGAAGGGCGAAGGACACCTGCTGCTCAACATCGGAGACGGACTGACCAACGAAACGGGTGGCATGGTGCGGCGCGTCAACAACCAGGAGATAGAGGGCATGCGCCTGCTCGGCACTTTTTGCTACAATCCGCAGGCTGTCTTCCCCATCTACTTCGTCATGCGCGTCAACAAACTGCCCAAGGAGCAGGGAGCATGGAAACAGCAACCCACGCGCCAGGGCGTAAAAGGTGAATGGGATCCTGACAACGGACGACTGAAACTATACAAGAACTACACCCGCGAACTGGCTGGAGACGGTATCGGCTACTACTACTCCTTCGACTGCGAGGAGGGGGAGCAGGTGGAGGTCAGCATGGGCGTATCCTTCGTCAGCATAGAAAACGCCCGCGAGAACCTCGACCGGGAGCAACCGCAGGGCACGACTTTCGAGCGCATCGCACAGCAGGCCGACAAGGAATGGGAGCAGACGCTTGGGCGCATCTCCGTCAAGGGCGGCACGGATGCACAACGCCGCATATTCTACACGGCTCTCTACCATACACAGCTCCACCCGAATATCCTGCAGGACTGCAACGGCGACTACCCTGCCATGGAGCAAGGCGAGACGCGCAATACCAAGGACAACCGCTACACGGTGTTTTCGCTCTGGGACACCTACCGCAACGTGCATCAGCTCCAGACCTTGATTTTCCCCGACAAGCAGACGGACATGGTACGGTCAATGATCGCCATGTATGACGAATGGGGATGGATGCCGCGCTGGGAACTGTTCGGACGCGAGACCTGGACCATGGAGGGCGACCCCGCCATCCCTGTCATCACGGACACCTGGCTGAAGGGACTCCGCGACTTCGATATCGACAAGGCGTATGAGGCTTTCCGCAAGAGTGCGACACTCCCTGGGGCTGAAAACAAGATGAGACTCGACATCGATCCATACATCAGCAAAGGCTACATCCCGCTCGGTGTGTTCGCCCAGGACAACTCGGGAGACAACTCGGTATCGCACGCATTGGAATATTATGTTGCCGACAATGCCCTCTCGCTTCTGGCCGCAGACCTCGGACACAAGCAGGACGCACAGATCTTCCGTCAGCGAAGCCTCGGCTACAAGCACTACTACGACCCGGCAACGGGTGTCTTGCGCCCCATCAATGGCGACGGATCCTTCCTCACGCCCTTCGACCCCAAGGATGGTGCCAATTTCTCCAACGCACCGGGCTTCCATGAGGGATCGTCGTGGAACTACACTTTCTACATACCCCACGACGTTGGCGGACTGGCCAAACTGATGGGCGGACAACGGAAGTTTATCGACAAGCTCCAGTCGGTTTTCGACAACGATCTCTACGATCCAGCCAACGAACCAGACATCGCCTATCCGTACCTCTTCTCCTACTTCAAGGGCGAGGCGTGGCGCACACAGCGAGAGGTCTTGCGCCTGTTGGAACGCTATTACAAGGACCAACCCGATGGCATCCCGGGCAATGACGACACGGGAACGATGTCGGCATGGGCGATCCGTTCTTCTGCAAGTACCTCTGTCCGCAGGGTGTGCTTGAGGGAGCAATACCGCTTGCTGCCGTCAATTCCGGCATACGCGCCGCACTCGGTGCGCTCTTTTCATGGAAACTCGGAATTTTGGTGGTGGTAGCCGTGCTGAGCGTGCTGTTTTACCGTCCTTTCTGCAAGTGGCTATGCCCGCTGGGAGCGTTCTACGCGCTGTTTAACCGGGTATCGCTGACGGGAATGCAGGTGGACACGCACAAATGCGTTCACTGCGGCAGGTGCGAGAAAGCCTGCAAGATGGACGTGGACGTGACGAAGACGCCAAACCACCCCGAATGCATCCGCTGCGGGATGTGCATCCGCGCCTGTCCCACAAACGCCGTGTGCTTCCGCTGCGGCTTTGGCGACGGGAAAGAAAATACAACAAAAATAAATACGGAGGAATCAAAATGAAGTTTAGAAAGTTAACTGCGCTGCTGCTGGCGGTGCTGCTGCTGGTGCTGTCTTTGGCGGCCTGTGGCACAAAGGACAACGAAAAAAAAGCGGATATGAGCAGCAATGACTCTGCCATGACCGACGAGCCAAAAAATGCCGAGGAGGCGCTTGCCCTGCACAAAAAGCTGATGGAACAGGAGAACACGATTCTCTCGCAGAACACTGCGCTCTGGGAAAAGGTTTTCATGGAGGCCGACAAGGGCATGGCCATGGTGGAGGACGGCAAAAACTATGGCGAGTTCCTGCTGGATACCATCGAGAGCGCCAAAGACCAGTTCACCGACGAAGAGTATGAGATGCTGAAGGAGTCGGCCACGGAGATCAGCAATATCGAAAACAAGCTGACCGAGCTGGAAAACAAGTACCCCGAGATTATGCAGGAATCCGTGGACGGCGATATGAGCGTACCTGCGGGCAGCGACATGACCACGCCGCCCGACGACGGCAGCATGCAGAAGTTCCCCGCATTTGAGGGCAAAGACTTGGATGGGAATCCGGTGAAGAGCGACGAGCTGTTCTCCGGCAATGCTGTCACCGTGGTGAATTTCTGGTTCACCACCTGCAATCCCTGCGTGGGTGAGCTTGCCGAGCTGGACGCGCTGAACAAAGAACTCGCAGAGA
>ENA-ORSK01002489-ORSK01002489.1-human-gut-metagenome-genome-assembly--contig:-NODE-2489-length-12131-cov-3.124131_pt1 | contig 12131 bp, 9 predicted proteins | sample MGYA00242192_ERZ509159 | MGnify/ENA primary metagenome ERZ509159 (study PRJEB26280, sample SAMEA2338663) | human gut metagenome | biome: human gut; feature: human-associated habitat; material: faeces...
ATTTTTTTAATCTTTAAAGTGTTAAAACGGTGTAAAGTAAATCTGTACTAAGACACTTCATTAATAGTTCTTCAGAACATCCTTATATACATCGGCCAACTGAGCTGCCGATTTGCTCCAAGAATAGAGTTTCATACGTTCACGCTGACGCTGTATAAGCTCTCCCCTTTCGTCACCGGTAAGACGATAAAGCGTTTCGAACTGCTCCTCGAAATCAGACTTTTCAGAATTAAGATCGAAGAATACGGCTGCATCGCCTGCTATTTCAGGGAAACAGCTTGCACGGTTCAGCATCACAGGGCAGTCTGCCTTATACGCCTCTAAGATAGGAATACCGAATCCCTCATATTTAGACGGATAAACAAACGTAAACGCATAATGATAAAGGTCGAGAAGTTCCTGACTGGTCTGCACGAACTTATGTACCATACGATCCTTTATTCCGAGGGACTCGAAGAACTGAAATTCTTCGGGCGAGAACGGAACACCAGTACATACAATCTTCAGTTGCGGATGTCTCTTTAGAATGACTACACACGACTTACAAAACGCCTTGAAGTTTTTATATTCATAACGGGTTCCTACAAACAAGATGTACTCTTCCGCTATCGGGGCGGTAGTAGAAGGCATGTACGGCTCTTCGTCCGAACCGTGATATATCACAGACACTTTTTCCTCTGGCACATGCATAATGCGTACTAAGTCTTGTTTGGTCCGCTCACTCACGGCAACAATGTGCGTAGCCTTAGGTATGATTGCCAATTTCTGCTCTACTTGATGTTTGTCTATAGAGAATATCTCCGGAATCATATCGTGTACGGTAATGACGAACGGTTTCTTACCGAGGAATGGCAAGAAATAGTCATCAAAAAAAGTAGGATGAAAGATATCGAAATCGCCTTTCTTTAAAACACTTTCCGTTTCAAACAGATTTATGAGAGGTCGCTTATCTAATCTTGAAAACTTTCCATACTGAATATTATACTTCAGCTTGAATAAAAAATGTTTCAGCTTCGTATCTTTATCGCACAAAAAGTTTTTGTATAAGGTGCCTTTCGGTGGGAATCCCAATTCCTGCAGGTATACATTGTCGGTCTCCTTTACGGAAATATGGGCATCTACAAATGCAGGTCTATGCGAATACAGTTCGGCAAAATATCAAAGGCTTGAAGGTCATATAATTCTTTCATTTTAAAATATGTCTTTATTTTAAAGCGGTCGCCACCGTTCATGAAAATATAAGTGCGACAGCTTACTATTTACCCAACAAAGGTAACAAAACAAACTATCACAGAGCTTCTTTATTAATAATATTTGCGTTTATAGCCGCATAGCGATGATTACCCATGCGTTTCTAATAATGAGCCATAACTTTATAATAGGTGCTTTAAGAAATCTTTAGTACTTTTGTTCTCCGAATAAGATACATTATATGGAAAATCAGAACCAACAATTTGATATACGCGATTATCAGCCTACAGGTAAGGAGCGCGACTTTGAGAACGCGCTGCGTCCGTTGCAGTTTGGCGACTTCAGCGGACAGGATAAGGTGGTAGATAACTTGCGCATTTTCGTTAAAGCCGCCAGACTACGTGCCGAAGCACTTGACCATGTTCTGCTGCATGGACCTCCGGGACTGGGAAAAACTACACTGAGTAATATCATAGCTAATGAATTAGGCGTAGGCTTTAAAGTGACATCGGGACCAGTGCTCGATAAGCCGGGCGACTTGGCTGGTGTGCTTACCAGCCTTGAACCAAACGACGTGCTTTTCATAGATGAGATTCACCGCCTCAGCCCTGTGGTAGAAGAGTATCTATACTCGGCTATGGAAGACTATCGTATAGATATCATGATAGACAAGGGTCCGTCGGCAAGAAGCATACAGCTCGACCTTAACCCGTTTACTCTGGTGGGAGCTACTACACGTAGCGGATTGCTCACCGCACCGCTTCGTGCTCGCTTCGGCATCAACCTGCATCTGGAGTATTACGACGATAGCGTGCTGTCGCGCATCATACTGCGCTCATCGGGCATATTAGGCATACCGTGCGACTTTGACGCTGCAGGCGAGATAGCTTCGCGCAGTAGAGGTACACCACGTATAGCCAACGCCTTGCTTCGACGTGTGCGCGACTTTGCACAAGTGAAGGGAAGCGGACGCATAGACCTGGAGATAGCACGCTATGCTCTGGAAGCTCTGAACATAGACCGCTACGGACTGGATGAGATAGACAACAAGATTCTGTGCACGATTATAGACAAGTTCAAGGGAGGTCCTGTGGGACTGACCACTATTGCTACAGCTTTGGGTGAAGATCCGGGCACGCTGGAAGAAGTGTACGAACCCTTCCTGATAAAAGAAGGCTTCCTGAAACGTACCCCTAGAGGACGCGAGGTGACAGAGCTGGCATATAAACATTTAGGAAAAAGTAAATACAATAGCGAAAGAACGCTGTTTGATTGATAAACATTATGGCCGGAATAAAATCTTTGGCAAAGGATACTGCCATTTATGGACTGAGCAGTATTGTAGGACGTTTTTTGAATTATTTGTTGGTTCCTCTCTATACGGCAGTACTTCCTGCTGCTTCCGGAGGATATGGAGTAGTGTCGAATGTATATGCCTATACGGCACTGATTTTAGTGTTGCTGACCTTTGGTATGGAAACGGGATTTTTCCGTTTTGCCAATAAGTCGGACGAGGATGCACAGAAGGTATATGCCAATTCCCTGCTGTTTGTGGGAGGCCTTTCCCTGCTGTTCGTGGTGCTGTGTATGACCTTTTTGCACCCGCTCTCAGCTTTGCTGGAATATCCGGACCATCCCGACTATATCGCCATGATGGTGTGTGTGGTGGCCCTCGATTCCTTCCAATGTATTCCTTTCGCCTACCTGCGTTACAAGAAACGGCCAGTCAAGTTTGCGGCCATCAAGTTGCTGAACATCATAGGAAACATCCTGCTGAATCTGTTCTTCCTGTTAGTTTGTCCGTGGCTCGATGTCCATGCGCATGAAACCGTCAGTTGGTTCTATAACCCCGATTATCTGGTAGGTTATATCTTCGTGTCCAATCTGATTATGTCGGCCTTGCAGATGTTCTTCTTCATACCCGAGCTGCGCGGTGTGTCCTACCGTATGGACAAGGTACTGATGAAGCGCATGATTAACTACTCTTTCCCGATTCTGATATTCGGGCTGGTCGGTATCCTCAATCAGACGGTCGACAAGATGATTTATCCCTATCTGTTTGATGACCGCTCGGAAGGACTCGTACAGCTGGGTATCTACAGCGCCACCAGTAAGGTAGCCTTAGTTATGGCTATGTTTACCCAGGCTTTCCGTTATGCCTACGAGCCCTTTGTCTTCGGCAAGAATAAAGATGCTGACAGCAAGAAGATGTATTCTTCTGCCATGAAGTACTTCTTTATCTTTTCTCTTTTGGCATTCTTGGCCGTGATGGGCTACATGGACATCCTGAAGTACATGGTAGCTTCCGACTATTGGGAAGGGCTGAGTGTAGTAGCCATCGTGATGCTGGCCGAGATAATCAAAGGTATCTATTTCAACCTTTCTTTCTGGTATAAGCTGACGGATGAAACCTATTGGGGAGCTTATTTCTCTCTTATCGGATGTGCCGTGATTTTAGGCCTGAACATCTGGCTGGTACCTACTTATGGTTATGTAGCTTCGGCCTGGGCATCTGTAGCCGGATATGGTGTGATTACTCTGTTGTCTTATTTCATCGGACAGAAAAAATACCCTGTGGCTTATCCGTTGAAGCGGATGACCACCTACTTGATTTTGGCCTTGGTGCTTTATGTCTTGTCGCAAGAAACACCCATCGCCAACCTTTGGTTACGTTTAAGCTACCGCACCTTATTAATATTGGTTTTTGTGGCATTTATTATCAAAAAAGATTTACCTTTAAGGAGTCTTCCATTTGTCAACCGTTTCTTTAAATAAGAAATGTGGGGTGGGGCATATAGGCTGAATTGTAATTTATAAATCGGATAAGTATGGAACTAGGGAACAAGAGGAAATTCCTCCTTCGTAAATTCTTCAATGAGTATCTGGATTTGAACCGGAGCAAGGAAGATGAGCAGCTGACGGTAGATGCCATCCGCAGTGGGGTAGAGTTTAAAGGAACCAACCTTTGGGTCTTGATTTTTGCTACCTTTATTGCTTCACTGGGACTGAATGTCAATTCTACGGCGGTAATTATCGGTGCCATGTTGATTTCTCCTTTGATGGGACCTATCATGGGAGTGGGACTTTCTATCGGACTGAACGATTTTGAGCTGATGAAACGCTCACTGAAAAGTTATCTGGTAGCCACGCTGTTCAGTGTGACGACTGCCACGATTTATTTTTCTTTTACTCCGCTGGATGAAGTTCAGTCGGAATTGCTGGCACGTACCTCGCCTACCATATACGATGTGTTCATAGCCTTGGTCGGTGGTCTGGCCGGTATTGTGGCATTGGCCACGAAGGAAAAAGGAAATGTAATACCGGGTGTAGCCATTGCTACAGCCTTGATGCCCCCGTTGTGTACGGCCGGTTTCGGCATTGCCACAGGTAATCTGCTGTATTTCTTAGGTGCCTTCTATTTGTATTTTATCAACTCCGTTTTCATCAGCCTAGCTACTTACATCGGGGTGCGGGTAATGCACTTCCAGCGCAAGCAGTTTGTGGATAAAGCTCGTGAAAAGCTGGTAAAACGCTATATCATCTGGATAACCATCGGTACGATGTGTCCGGCAGTTTACCTTACTTATAATATTGTGCGGGAAACCTTCTACCAGTCTGCAGCCAATCATTTCATTGCAGAAGAATTGCAGTTCCCTGACTCTCAGATTTTAAGTCGGGAAATCTCCTACGACAAGCGTGAAATAAAAGTCGTGTTTGTGGGAAAGGAAGTTTCAAAAGACCAGATTGCGGCCGCCCAGCATCGCCTGGCTGATTATAATCTGGCGAAAACCAATCTGGTAGTATTCCAAGGAATGGGCGACGGCAGTGCGGTAGACATCAGCAACATCAAGTCGATGGTGATGGAAGATTTTTATCGGAACAGCGAAAAACGCTTGAAGGAGCAGGATGAGGAAATCAATACTCTGCATAAGCAGTTGGCTGACTTTTCCGGTTCAGACTGGATGGGTAAGCAGTTAGGGCAGGAATTAAAGGTCTTGTTCCCGGAAATCAAAACCCTTTCCGTTTCAAAGAGTCTTCGTCTGTCGGTTGACAGTTCCCGGATAGACACCTTGACATACGCCATTATTGATTGTCAGCGGGTGCCTGATTCAAAGAGCCGTGACAAAATCGTGAAATGGCTGAAAGCAAAGACGGGAGATGCTCATTTACAGTTAATTGTGGAATAGTCCGCAAGCCGGATTTTATTGCATAAAAAACGTCTTTGCGTTTAGTTTAAAACACAAGTGCGTTTTAGATTAAACGCAAGTACGTTTCGATTCAAACGCAAGTACGTTTTAGTTCAAATGCACTTGCGTTTTTTTGTCTTCAAAAATTAGCTTATTTCACCTTCTTTGTACAGCGGATGGCAGTCACTTCCTGAGCCTGCGGATTGGTTGCTTTTCGAGTGCAGTAATCGAATTCTGCCGATTTTTCTCCGCTGAAAGAATTCCATTTCAGTTTCAGTTTGACAGTCTCTCCCTGCGTATCAGTCAGTTCATCCAGTTTGAAAGCAACCAGTGCATCTCCCATTTTACCCTCTGTATCGCCAAAAGCATTGTGGCGGAATTCTACTTCATAAGAATTGTCCGGGTTCTTTGTACTGATCAGGTTGACAAAATGCGGTTGTCCGTTGCCCCAACGAGTGGCAAACCGGAGTGTCAGGTATCCGTCCTCTGCAATGGTCACCCAGTCATTCAGGATTTCTACCGGGTCATTACCATACGTACGATTGTTTTCCTCCTCTCCCAAATTAGGAGCCATCGGTTTGGTCAGTATACTGTCTATCCAGTTGATGAATACAGCTTTGTCATACTCCTGAGGAGCTTCGTCGGCCAATTCAATATTGGCCAGTGCTCTTACTTCCTTCTCACCAAAAGGAGAGCTTGCCATGTTTACCGGACGCAAGGTTGTGCTGTCATCCAGTTGCAAGTATGGTGTATTGTCTGCACTCTGTTTTACAGTGACGAGTGCATTGGCATAATAGTGTGAAAGAGAAAGGTTATTATCGTCATCGTCCAGACACGATTGAACCCCCATAGATAAACACAGAGCAGTCAGGATGAAGAATCCTTTGCGAATGAATGATTGAGTTTTCATAATACATTATTTTTTAAGTTTACTCTCTTCTTGTCGTTTTGTACATAAAATGCTTGAAGCGGGTAATTCCTGCATGTAAAATGGTTAAATGGTGTTTTATTTTCGCAAAGACACAAAAAAAGTAGTCTGCCGCAAAAGTATAAACTATTTGCAACAAAAATTAAGTTTTCTAACTTTAGAACCTTTTACTTACAAATTGTAAAATAAAGTCATATATTGTCGATGTAATCAATTATTTATTATAAAATGCTCTTTTTTGTGTATTCTATCGTGGCGCTCATAATTTATTTGTACTTTTACATCGAAAGGATGTCTTTTATGGAAAAAATAATCAATTGGCTGAGGATTGTACTTGCCGAAGAAAAAAGTAGTAAGTTGACACTAAACGTCCTAAAATAACGAACAAACAGAAGAATATAGTAAATTTCTGTAGTGTGCCGCGTAGCAGCAAAGAAATCCTTGAGAGGGCAGGTGTGACATATCATAAGAATATTCAGACACAAATCATGTCACTCATTGAAGCTGGCTATTTCGAAATGACCAATCCAGAGCATCCTAATGTCAGTAATCAAAAATATAGGAGAAGTAAAAAATGAACTCATATATTCATCAGCAAGAACGGCAATACACTGATACGCGAATTTGAAAGAGTTCTTGATTTCATTACAAACAAAGACAAGCTGTACAATAATCTCTAAAAACACAACGATATGGAATACGGAATAGTTTATCTTCTGACAAACCCTGTAATGCCAGGACTTGTAAAAATAGGCATGACCACACAGGAAGATATTGATAAACGGATGAAAGAACTATATACCACAGGAGTTCCTGTTCCGTTTGAGTGTAAATTTGCGTGCAAGGTTAAGAAAAGTGATTGTCTCAAAATTGAAAAAGCCCTTCATAAAGCCTTTGACCCTCAGCGCATCAATCAGAATCGTGAGTTCTTCCGTATCAACGTGGATCAGGCACAAGCAATCCTCGAACTTTTCCATCATGAAGATGTAACGGAAGAAGTAACTGATGAGATACAAAACGATCTCACTGATGAGGACAAAGTTGCCAGCACAAAAGCACATGCAAAACGTCCACCGCTCAATTTTTATGAGATGGGATTGCAGAAAGGCGATGTTCTCATCTGGAAAGATGACCCATCAATTTCTGTCACCATTCTTTCAGAGCGTAAAGTGTGTTATCAAGGAGAAGAAACTTCTATTAGTGCGCTTTCTGCTAAGCTAAAAGGCTACAAAGTCAAACATATACAGCCCACGCCACACTGGCTTTTCAACGGTCGTCTTCTAAGTGAAGTCTATGACGAAACATATCCATTTGAAGAGTGAAAACATACTATAGGTTGTTTTTAAGCCTGCTCAAGAGTATGCCAAAAGTAGAAGAGAATGCCCTAAATGGTTACGAACAAGAGAAGTTGGTATTCAGCTATGTAGATATTACCATGTATAGGAAGGTAAAACATTCATTAGATTGTCTTTGTGCTTTTACAATTTCTGGGTTGGTTGTCAGTATGTTGCATATTGTTTAACAGGTGAAACAATAGTGAAACAGATGCCTTAGAAAGAATATAAATATATAGGAGCAATAGCTTGGAATCAAGAGATTGAATACGAAAAAAGGCTCTATTTCGTTAGAAATGAGCCTTTTATTCGTGGACCAGCCAGGGCTTGAACCTGGGACCTCCAGATTATGAGTCTGTTGCTCTAACCAACTGAGCTACAAGTCCGACATTTCAGAAGAATTTGTTTGGAAATGCGTTGCAAAAGTAATGGTTTGAGTTGAAATCTGCAATATCTGGTTAGAAAAAAATGATAAAAAAAACTAATGGAACAGATGCTTGCAATATATGTTGTATTTTTGCCGACATTAATAATTAATTATCAGACGTATGTCACACAACACACAAGATTCTCGTTTTAAGGGGTTAACCGATCAGGAAGTTCTTCAAAATCGTCAAAAATATGGGATGAATCTGCTGACTCCTCCCAAACGTCCGTCAATCTGGAAACTGTATCTGGAGAAGTTTCAGGATCCGGTTATCAAAGTGCTGCTCGTTGCGGCAGCTTTTTCTCTGTTGATTTCAATCATTGAGAGTGAATATGCGGAAACAATCGGTATATTCTTTGCTATTTTCTTAGCGACCGGTATCGGGTTCTATTTTGAATATGATGCCAATAAGAAGTTTGATTTGTTGAATGCCGTAGGGGAGGAGACTCCGGTTATGGTGATTCGAAATGGAAAGGTGCATGAGATTCCTAAGAAAGATATTGTAGTAGGAGATGTAGTGATATTGAATACTGGCGATGAGATTCCGGCAGACGGGGTATTGCTGGAAGCGGTATCATTGCAAGTAAATGAATCAAGCCTGACCGGGGAATTGATGGTGAACAAAACAACGGATGAGGCTCATTTTGATGAAGAAGCTACTTATCCGTCTAATTCCGTAATGCGTGGAACGACAGTGACGGATGGTCACGGAGTGATGTGCGTAGAAAGAGTAGGGGATGCTACTGAAATTGGTAAGGTAGCTCGACAGGCTACAGAACAGAGTCAGGAACAGACTCCATTGAATTTACAGTTGAGCAAATTGGCCAATCTGATAGGAAAGGTTGGTTTTACAATTGCGATACTGACCTTCGTAATTTTTACCGCGAAAGATTTGTATGCGTATTTGAGCGTGACGGCGGTGACCGACTGGCATCAGTGGCTTGAAATAGCACGTATTGTGTTGAAGTATTTTATGATGGCTGTCACCTTGATTGTGGTAGCGGTACCGGAAGGATTGCCTATGAGTGTGACCTTGAGTCTGGCATTGAATATGCGCCGTATGCTGAAAACGAACAACTTGGTTCGTAAGATGCATGCATGCGAAACAATGGGAGCCATTACGGTGATTTGTACGGATAAGACAGGTACACTGACACAGAACCTGATGCAGGTGTATGATGCCAAGTTGGATGAAGCTCAGAAGAACCTGATATCAGAGGGTATAGCAACTAACTCTACTGCTTTCCTGGAAGAGAAAGAGGGAGAAGGTAAGCCGTCCGGAGTAGGAAACCCCACGGAAGTGGCTCTCTTGCTTTGGTTGAATGAGCAGGGAATGGATTACATCTCATTGAGAAATCAGGCGAAGACGGTAAATCAGCTTACTTTCTCTACGGAAAGAAAATATATGGCTACGTTGGTCGACTCTTCTGTCTTGAACACACGTGTGCTTTATGTGAAGGGGGCTCCTGAGATTGTGATGGGAAAATGTAACTTGGAAGAAAGCCGGGTTAAGCAATATAATGAACAGCTTTTGGCTTACCAGAATCAGGCAATGCGTACATTGGGAGTGGCTTATAAGGTAATTCCTGAAAATAGCAGTACGGATTGTGCGGAATTGGTGAAGGAAGGCGGATTGACATTCATGGGAATTTTTGCCATCAGTGACCCGATTCGTCCGGATGTGCCTGATGCGGTGAAGAAATGTCAGTCGGCTGGTATCCGTGTGAAGATTGTAACGGGAGATACTCCGGGAACAGCAACAGAAATCGCACGACAAATCGGGCTGTGGACATCGGAAGATACGGAACGAAACCGCATTACCGGAGTGGAGTTTGCTGCCTTGAGCGATGAAGAAGCTTTGGAAAGAGTGGTCGATTTGAAGGTGATGAGTCGTGCACGCCCGATGGATAAGCAACGTCTGGTACAGTTGCTCCAGCAAAAAGGTGAAGTAGTGGCAGTGACTGGTGACGGAACAAATGATGCGCCGGCATTGAATCATGCGCAGGTGGGTTTGTCAATGGGAACGGGTACTTCTGTGGCGAAAGAGGCCAGTGATATTACGTTGTTGGATGACTCCTTCCATAGCATTGCTACTGCAGTGATGTGGGGACGTTCGTTGTATAAGAATATCCAGCGCTTTATTGTGTTCCAGCTGACCATTAATGTGGTAGCTTTGCTGAGCGTATTGCTGGGTGCCTTTTTAGGTACGGAACTTCCGCTGACGGTTACTCAAATGCTGTGGGTGAACCTGATTATGGATACGTTTGCAGCGATGGCGTTGGCGTCTATTGCACCGAGCATGGATGTAATGAATGAAAAACCTCGCAAGCGTACTGATTTTATTATATCTCCTGCCATGCGGAACAATATATTCGGTGTGGGTGCCGGATTCTTGATTGTACTGATGGGGCTGCTGGCTTTCTTTAAGAACATGTCTGGCGGTATGGATGTGCATCATCTGACTGTCTTCTTTACGATTTTTGTCATGCTGCAGTTCTGGAACCTGTTTAATGCCAGCGTATTTGGTACGAATCATTCTATCTTTAAAGATGCCGGTCATGCGATGGGTATGTTAGGGGTGGCATTGATTATTCTGGTTGGCCAGTTCATTATTGTTACTTTTGGTGGCAAGGTCTTCCGTACAGAGCCTTTGCCTGCATTGGAATGGGCTTATATCATAGCCGGTACTTCTGTGGTACTTTGGATTGGTGAGATTTGGCGAGGAGTTAAACGGATGATGAAAAAATGAACCGGATTAAAAATATTATATTTGATTTAGGCGGTGTGCTCCTTGACTTGGATGTACACCGTTGTTTAGAGCGTTTGGAGGGTATCGGGCTGCATGAAGTGCGTCAGTGGATGACCGGAACGAATGAAAAAGGGTTCTTTAAGGAATATGAGTGTGGCACATTGACCACGGAGCAGTTCCGGAACCGGATTCGTGAAGAGGTGGGTCGTGAACTTCCAGACGAGGAGATTGACCGGATATGGAACAGTATGTTAAAGGAAATTCCGGATTATAAGTTTGAATTATTGCTGAAGCTAAAGGAAAACTATAATTTATATTTGCTGAGCAATACGAATGACTTGCATTGGAAAGAGTGTGCAGGTAAGTTTACTTATAAAGGTATGCCGATGCTTGATTGCTTTACGCAGGTATTTCTTTCGTATCGGATGCATCTGGCAAAACCCGATGTGGAAATTTTTCAGACTGTGCTGCAAGAGGCAGGACTTAAAGCCGATGAAGTCTTGTTTATAGATGATTCTGAAGAGAATTGTCAGGCAGCTGCTAAGTTGGGAATCGGTGTGTGTCATTATGTACCAGGAGATAATCTGGAGGTACAGCTTCAAAAATTTATAGTGTAAGCAAATGAAAATAGTTACTGGCTCTACGGCCGCAAATCTTCCTGCATGTGTGGCAACCATAGGTTGTTTTGACGGTGTACATAGAGGACATCAATACCTGATAGAGCAGGTGCATAATATTGCGAAGGCGGGAGGACTTGCTTCTTGCCTGATAACTTTTACTTCTCATCCTCGGCAGGTACTGGATACGGATTATCGTCCCCGGCTGCTGACATGCTTGTCTCAGAAAATAGAATGTTTTGAGCATTCTCCTATTGAATATTGTGTGCTACTTCCTTTTACGAAGGAACTGTCGTTGCTTTCTGCCCGTGAATTTATGAGGATTCTGCATGAGGTGTATAATGTGCAAGCCCTTTTTGTAGGATATGATCATCATTTTGGACATAATCAGGGGGAGGGGTTTGAGGAATACTGCCAATATGGAAAAGAATTAGGCATGCGTGTGATGCAGTCAAGAGCTTTGGTAGAGGATGGTACTTCTATTAGTTCTACGTTGATTCGTTCATGTCTGCTTGCAGGAGATATAAAGAAAGCGAATGCTTATCTGGGTTACAGCTACTATTTAAGCGGAAGAGTGGTTGACGGAAAGAAAGTGGGGCGTACTTTGGGATTTCCTACAGCCAACATCCAGCCATTGTGTGCTGAAAAGCTTCTGCCGGCAACGGGAGTGTATGCGGTTTATGTATATATAGGGAAAG
>ENA-ORSK01002490-ORSK01002490.1-human-gut-metagenome-genome-assembly--contig:-NODE-2490-length-12130-cov-3.016398_pt1 | contig 12130 bp, 11 predicted proteins | sample MGYA00242192_ERZ509159 | MGnify/ENA primary metagenome ERZ509159 (study PRJEB26280, sample SAMEA2338663) | human gut metagenome | biome: human gut; feature: human-associated habitat; material: faeces...
CCGGTGAGCAAGATATTGGTAGTTAACATATTCCTGGGGGATAAATGAGCGCGGGAAGCCCAAAATTCACCGTTCGCCGCATTGCGGCTTTGTCACTGGTTTCGCTATGGCTGGCAGGCTGTTCTGACACTTCAAATCCACCGGCACCGGTCAGCTCCGTTAATGGCAATGCGCCTGCAAATACTAATTCTGGTATGTTGATTACGCCGCCGCCGAAAATGGGGACGACGTCTACAGCGCAGCAACCGCAAATTCAGCCGGTACAGCAGCCACAAATTCAGGCTACTCAACAACCGCAAATCCAGCCAGTGCAGCCAGTAGCTCAGCAGCCGGTACAGATGGAAAACGGACGCATCGTCTATAACCGTCAGTATGGGAACATTCCGAAAGGCAGTTATAGCGGCAGTACCTATACCGTGAAAAAAGGCGACACACTTTTCTATATCGCCTGGATTACTGGCAACGATTTCCGTGACCTTGCTCAGCGCAACAATATTCAGGCACCATACGCGCTGAACGTTGGTCAGACCTTGCAGGTGGGTAATGCTTCCGGTACGCCAATCACTGGCGGAAATGCCATTACCCAGGCCGACGCAGCAGAGCAAGGAGTTGTGATCAAGCCTGCACAAAATTCCACCGTTGCTGTTGCGTCGCAACCGACAATTACGTATTCTGAATCTTCGGGTGAACAGAGTGCTAACAAAATGTTGCCGAACAACAAGCCAGCTGCGACCACGGTCACAGCGCCTGTAACGGTACCAACAGCAAGCACAACCGAGCCAACTGTCAGCAGTACATCAACCAGTACGCCTATCTCCACCTGGCGCTGGCCGACTGAGGGCAAAGTGATCGAAACCTTTGGCGCTTCTGAGGGGGGCAACAAGGGGATTGATATCGCAGGCAGCAAAGGACAGGCAATTATCGCGACCGCAGATGGCCGCGTTGTTTATGCTGGTAACGCGCTGCGCGGCTACGGTAATCTGATTATCATCAAACATAATGATGATTACCTGAGTGCCTACGCCCATAACGACACAATGCTGGTCCGGGAACAACAAGAAGTGAAGGCGGGGCAAAAAATAGCAACCATGGGTAGCACCGGAACCAGTTCAACACGCTTGCATTTTGAAATTCGTTACAAGGGGAAATCCGTAAACCCGCTGCGTTATTTGCCGCAGCGATAAATCGGCGGAACCAGGCTTTTGCTTGAATGTTCCGTCAAGGGATCACGGGTAGGAGCCACCTTATGAGTCAGAATACGCTGAAAGTTCATGATTTAAATGAAGATGCGGAATTTGATGAGAACGGAGTTGAGGTTTTTGACGAAAAGGCCTTAGTAGAAGAGGAACCCAGTGATAACGATTTGGCCGAAGAGGAACTGTTATCGCAGGGAGCCACACAGCGTGTGTTGGACGCGACTCAGCTTTACCTTGGTGAGATTGGTTATTCACCACTGTTAACGGCCGAAGAAGAAGTTTATTTTGCGCGTCGCGCACTGCGTGGAGATGTCGCCTCTCGCCGCCGGATGATCGAGAGTAACTTGCGTCTGGTGGTAAAAATTGCCCGCCGTTATGGCAATCGTGGTCTGGCGTTGCTGGACCTTATCGAAGAGGGCAACCTGGGGCTGATCCGCGCGGTAGAGAAGTTTGACCCGGAACGTGGTTTCCGCTTCTCAACATACGCAACCTGGTGGATTCGCCAGACGATTGAACGGGCGATTATGAACCAAACCCGTACTATTCGTTTGCCGATTCACATCGTAAAGGAGCTGAACGTTTACCTGCGAACCGCTCGTGAGTTGTCCCATAAGCTGGACCATGAACCAAGTGCGGAAGAGATCGCAGAGCAACTGGATAAGCCAGTTGATGACGTCAGCCGTATGCTTCGTCTTAACGAGCGCATTACCTCGGTAGACACCCCGCTGGGTGGTGATTCCGAAAAAGCGTTGCTGGACATCCTGGCCGATGAAAAAGAGAACGGTCCGGAAGATACCACGCAAGATGACGATATGAAGCAGAGCATCGTCAAATGGCTGTTCGAGCTGAACGCCAAACAGCGTGAAGTGCTGGCACGTCGATTCGGTTTGCTGGGGTACGAAGCGGCAACACTGGAAGATGTAGGTCGTGAAATTGGCCTCACCCGTGAACGTGTTCGCCAGATTCAGGTTGAAGGCCTGCGCCGTTTGCGTGAAATCCTGCAAACGCAGGGGCTGAATATCGAAGCGCTGTTCCGCGAGTAAGTAAGCATCTGTCAGAAAGGCCAGTCTCAAGCGAGGCTGGCCTTTTCTGTGCACAATAAAAGGTCCGATGCCCATCGGACCTTTTTATTAAGGTCAAATTACCGCCCATACGCACCAGGTAATTAAGAATCCGGTAAAACCGAGAATGGTCGTTAACACTGTCCAGGTTTTCAGACCGTCTGCTACCGACAACCCCAGATATTTGGTCACAATCCAGAACCCTGAGTCATTAATATGTGACGCGCCAAGCCCACCAAAGCAGGCTGCCAGCGTCACCAATACGCACTGAATCGGATTCAATCCCATCACCGCTTCTGAGAGTAACCCGCCGGTTGTCAGGATTGCTACGGTTGCTGACCCCTGCGATGCACGCAGCGCCAGTGAAATAATAAATGCGGCTGGTAACAGAGGCAGGTCAATCATTTGTAGCATGTTGGCAAGGGCTTTGCCGACGCCCGATTCCACCAGCACTTTGCCAAATACCCCTCCAGCACCAGTAACCAAAATCACTACCGCCGCAGTGGGAAGGGCTGAGCCCATAATGTCGCTGGTGTGTTGTAAGCTCCAGCCGCGACGTAAAGCCAATAACCAGAATGCCAGCACCAGCGCAATCATTAGAGCTACCATTGGTGAGCCGATCAGCTGTAGCGTACCAAGCAGGGGATGCGAAGGCGGCATCAGTGTTGCGGAAACCGTACCCGCCATGATAATCGCGATAGGAATAACAATTAGCGAGGTGACCAGCGCGACGCCCGGTGGATTTATTTTATCGCTTAATTTTGTCGCGCCTTCCTCACTGGCCGGAGCCAGTTGCATCTGTTCCAGTACTTCTACTGACATCGCATATTGGCGCTTATTGATTATTTTCGCTGCAAAGTAGCCAACAACCCCTACGGGAATAGAAATCGCAATACCGATGATGGTTAGCCAGCCGATGTCTGCGTGGAGTAACCCCGCTGCGGCGACAGGGCCTGGATGCGGCGGTACCGCCACGTGAACAGTGAGCATGATCCCAGCGACAGGCAGGCCAAATTTGAGTGGCGATATTTTGGCAACCTTGGCAAAACCGTAAATGATTGGCGCAAGAATAATAAAGCCGACATCAAAGAAGACGGGAATACCGAGGAAGAACGCTGCCAGAGTCAGCGCAGCGATAGTTCGTTTGTCACCTAACTTGCGACTGAAATAATTAGCCAGTGACTCTGCACCACCAGAGTGTTCGATCATACGCCCCAGCATAGCGCCCAGACCAATAATAATAGTGACGGAACCAAGCACACCGCCCATCCCGGCGATCATCACTTTACCCACTTCGCCCGCCGGTATACCTGCCGCAAGTGCGACTAACAGGCTGACGAGGAGCAAAGCAACGAATGGTTGTACCTTTGCCTTGATGACCAGCAGCAACAGCATGATTACGCCAGCTAACGCAATGCATAACAATGTAATTGTGGACATGGGAAACCCTGTCTGAAAGTTATAGTTAACCTACCCCATCCGTAGATGGGGGGATGTATGGGTACGTTGTAATTAGGGATTTAACGAATTAGCGCCAGGCGTCAAACCAGCCAAGCCCTTCTTCGGTGAGGCCACGAGGTTTATATTCACAACCGATCCAGCCCTGATATCCCACCTCATCGAACAGGCGGAACAGCCACGGATAGTTGATTTCTCCATCGTCCGGTTCATGTCGATCAGGTAGTCCGGCAATTTGTACGTGCGCATATTTCCCGGCGTAGTCGCGGATTAAATGCGTCAGGTTGCCATCTACTTTTTGCGCATGAAAAGTATCTAGTTGAATAAACACGTTATCTCGCGCAACCTCTTCAACAATAGCCAGTGCCTGATACTGGCTGGAGAAGAGATAATGAGGCTTAACGCCGGGGCTGAGTGCTTCAACTAATATTCGCTTGCCGTGTGGCGCAAAGCGGTCGGCAGCGTAGCGGATTATCGATAAATACTGCCCGGTACCGTTCAGCATCTTCGCCAGCGGGCACGACGCCTGCCATCACATGGACTTGTTCACAATTGAGCGCCAATGCATATTCCAGTGCCAGGTCGATGTCTGCGTGTGCTTCGTGCTCACGTCCGGGAAGGGCGGATAATCCCCATTCCCCCGCATTAATATCTCCGGGAGCGGTATTGAACAGCGCCAGTGTCAGATGGTTTTGCTCCAGTTGCTTTTGGATTTGCAGGGTGGAGTAGTTATAGGGAAACAGAAATTCCACAGCATCGAACCCGGCTTTTCGCGCTGCGGCGAAGCGTTCAATAAAAGGCACTTCGGTGAACATCATGGATAAATTAGCTGCAAAACGAGGCATTGCATTAACTCCTTAATTCCGCAATTTCACCTGCGGTCAGATAACGGATCGGGCGGTCACCGAGAATAAAAATCAGCTTTGCCGTTTCCTCCAGCTCTTCCATATTGTTGGCGGCTTCTTGCAGGCTTTCACCGCAAACCACTGGGCCATGATTTGCCAGTAAAAAAGCCTGATTGTCTGCTGCCAGTTCCGCCAGATCCTGTGCGATGCGTTTATCGCCCGGTCGGTAATAAGGCACCAGCGGGACATTTCCCATCCGCATCACCACGTATGGTGTGAACGGACGAATAACGTTGCTGCTGTCCAGCCCTTGCAGGCAGGAAAGCGCCGTCGACCATGTGCTGTGCAAATGCACCACCGCTTTACAGCGCGGATTGTTGCGATACAGCGCCAGATGAAAGAGCACCTCTTTCGAGGGTTTGTCACCACTTAACCATTCGCCATCCGCGGCGACTTTGGAAAGCCGCTGCGGATCGAGATTGCCCAGGCATGAACCTGTCGGTGTCGCCAGTAAATTCCCGTCAGGTAAAAGCAGCGACAGATTGCCAGCCGAACCGGTTGCATAGCCGCGCTGAAAGAATGAACTGGCAATCCGCGTCATCTCCTCTCGCAAAGACTGCTCTACTTTTGCGAAATCGCTCATGATAAAAACTCTCTTTGGGCTCGTGAAAAAAAGGCGTCATCACCGAAGTTGCCAGATTTAAGGGCGAGTGAGACAGGCTTATCCAGTGCGTTTACCCACGGCACGCCGGGGGAAATGGTTGGGCCAATATGAAACCCTTTTATTCCCAGGCTCTGTGTGACTACGCCGGAGGTCTCACCGCCTGCGACAATAAAGCGTGTCACGCCTTCCGCTGCTAACCGCGCCGCTAGTTGAGAAAACAGTGTTTCTACTGCCTGACTGGCTTTTTGTGCACCGTATTGCTGTTGAATTGCTGCCAATGCGTCAGTGCTGGCGGTGGCAAAAACCAGTGGAGCAAGTACACTTTCCTGGCCCAGAACCCACTCTGCCAGTTCGTGTGCATAAGCGGCCAGAGTTTCAATTGAGAGGCAGCGTGCCACATCAACTTCACGGGCTGGTGCAATTTGACGGTAATGTGCTACCTGGCGGTTGGTCATTTGAGAGCATGAACCGGAGAGCACTACGCCGCGCCCAGCGAGCGGACGCCCTGCTTTGCGAGCCTGGTTACCGTTTTCTTGCGCCCACTGCCGGGCCAGGCCAATCGCCAGACCAGAACCGCCCGTTACCAGTGGGGCATCGCGCAAGGCTTCTCCCTGAATTTCCAGATGGTGTTCGGTCAGCGCATCAAGCACCGCGTAGCGGTAGCCCTCTTGCTGTAAGCGAGCCAGCTCTTGACGAACGGCATCCACACCTTGTTCGAAAACATGTGCCGAAACGACGCCGCAGCGCCCTGTGGATTGCGCTTCAACCAGACGGGGAAGATAGCTGTCGGTCATGGGATTTACCGGGTGATGGCGCATCCCGGATTCGGCCAGCAGTTGATTCATTACGAACAAATACCCCTGATAAACCGTACGTCCGTTGACCGGCAGGGCCGGAGAGAAGACCGTAAACGGCGTGTCGAGAGCATCCATTAAGGCATCGGTAACCGGGCCAATATTACCTTTCGCCGTACTGTCGAAAGTAGAGCAGTATTTGAAATAGATCTGTTTGCAACCTTGCTGTTGCAACCAGCTCAGAGCCGCCAGCGATTGCTGTGTGGCTTCAACCACTGGACAGGAGCGCGTTTTCAGGCTGATCACCAGTGCGTCGATTGCTTCCGGCATTTTACCTGTTGGAACACCGTTAATTTGTACCGTTGGTAGACCGTTTTCCACCAGAAAACTGGCGATATCCGTCGCGCCGGTAAAATCATCGGCGATAACGCCAATCTTGATCATGATTTCGCTCCCGGTAGAGTGATGCCAGAGAAAATCTTGATAACTGCGCTATCGTCTTCTTTCCCGTAACCCGCGTTACTGGCGCTGGTGAACATATTCAATGCTGTTGAGGCCAATGGCAGCGGGAAGTGCAGGGCTTTGGCTGTATCGGCAACCAGACCAAGATCCTTAACAAAAATATCGACGGCTGAATGCGGGGTGTAATCGCCATCCACCACATGACGCATCCGGTTTTCGAACATCCAGGAATTTCCGGCGGCATTGGTCACGACGTCATACATCACATCCAGCGGGATCCCCGCACGGGCTGCAAGTGCCATCGCTTCGGCTCCGGCAGCAATATGTACGCCCGCTAACAACTGGTGAATAATTTTTACGGTCGAACCTAGTCCCGGTTCTGCACCTATGCGATAAACTTTTCCGGCAACGGCTTCCAGCACGGGTGCCAGTCGTTCAAAGGCAATATCGCTACCGGAGGCCATGACAGTCATTTCACCGTTAGCGGCTTTTACTGCACCACCAGAAACTGGCGCATCCAGCATTTCCAGATCGAATCCAGCCAGAGCGGTAGCAATTTCTTGCGCATCAGCACTAGCGATAGTGGAAGAAACCATTACTGCCGTACCGGGTTTCAGATGTTGTGCAACGCCTGTTTCACCAAACAGCACCTGTTTAACCTGGGCCGCATTGACCACCAGCACCAGCAGTGCGTCCAGTTTTTCGGCAAACGTCGCGGCGTTATCAGAAACCCTGCAAGCACCTGCCTCTTTCAACGTAGCGCAGGCATTGCTGTTCAGGTCTGCGCCCCAGGTAGAAAGACCTGCGCGGACACATGACAGTGCTGCTCCCATTCCCATTGACCCTAAGCCAACGATACCGACATGAAACTCAGATCCCGTTTTCATCTGCTCTCCTTGTTAATTTAAGTGATATTTTGTTTGATATTGTGAATATAAGCGCTGGAAGATAACGATATGGTGATCTGATTCACATAAATTAACATTGTGTGTTATTTTATGTGAACTAAGCGTTAGTTGCGCCGCGCACGTTTCGCAGGCAAATAGCGTAGAATGTCAGCAGGACAAAGGAAGGAGCAAAAGTTGATACCCGTAGAGCGTCGCCAAATCATCCTTGAGATGGTAGCTGAAAAAGGCATTGTCAGTATTGCTGAACTAACGGACAGAATGAATGTGTCACATATGACCATTCGTCGGGATTTACAAAAACTGGAGCAGCAGGGAGCCGTTGTGCTGGTGTCCGGAGGCGTCCAGTCTCCGGGACGCGTGGCGCATGAACCTTCTCATCAGGTAAAAACTGCGCTGGCAATGACGCAAAAAGCGGCTATTGGCAAGCTGGCGGCAAGTCTTGTTCAGCCGGGAAGTTGTATCTATCTGGATGCGGGAACGACCACGTTAGCGATAGCACAGCATCTGATTCACATGGAGTCACTGACTGTGGTCACAAACGATTTCGTTATTGCGGACTACTTGCTCGACAACAGTAATTGCACAATTATTCACACTGGCGGTGCAGTGTGTCGGGAAAACCGTTCCTGTGTCGGGGAAGCCGCTGCGACCATGCTGCGCAGCCTGATGATTGATCAGGCTTTTATTTCTGCATCGTCATGGAGTGTGCGGGGGATTTCTACGCCAGCGGAAGATAAAGTCACGGTGAAACGGGCGATTGCCAGTGCCAGCCGCCAGCGAGTTTTGGTCTGTGATGCGACGAAATATGGTCAGGTGGCGACATGGCTGGCGTTACCATTAAGCGAGTTTGATCAGATTATTACAGACGACGGTTTGCCGGAGAGTGCCAGTCGCGCGCTGGTGAAGCAGGATCTCTCTTTGCTGGTAGCGAAAAATGAATAATGGCCTGCAATAACACCGGGTTACTCATGCTTCACAGAAGAAGCATGAGACTACTTTATTTTATAAAATGACAGCCGCCCGCTGTTCGGCGATCCGGTATCAATATAAATCTGGTTAGCGAACGTCTGAATGTTATCAAACATCATATGTCCAAATATAAAATAATCAGCGCCGTTTATTTGTTGTAACTTGCCATTAAGCGATTTCTGCACACGATCAACAGGCCAGAGTAATTCGCTCTCCGCTATTTCTTTACCAAAGAGATATTCACTCCCCGGATAATCTGCATGTGCGATGGCATATTTTATGTTGTCGTTAGTGATTTCAATAATATGTGGAAGGTGATGGAATTTCAGCAACAGATCTATTGCCTCTTGTTGCTCTGAATCATTTAAATCGAAAAACCAGTCACCACCGCTGGCAAGCCACATATTGCCATCGCCAGTTTCGAATGCCTCAAGCGCCATCGCTTCGTGGTTGCCTTTAACCGACGTAAACCAGGGTTGGTTTAGCAGGCGCAGGACGTCAAGACTCTCCGGTCCACGATCAATATTATCGCCGACAGAAATAAGTAAGTCGATTTCGGGGAAAAAAGAGAGTTGATGTAAGCGGGATTGTAATAACTGATATTCACCATGAATATCACCAACGACCCATATATGGCGATAGTGATGGGCATTGATTTTTTGATAGCGTGTAGATGGCATGGTTTTACCCTGTAAAATAAGCTTTCCTATTATACAGGGTGTTTTTATTTTATTCGTCAGTTGTCGTTAATATTCCCGATAGCAAAAGACTATCGGGAATTGTTATTACACCAGGCTCTTCAAGCGATAAATCCACTCCAGCGCCTGACGCGGGGTGAGTGAATCCGGATCAAGATTTTCCAGAGCTTCGACCGCAGGCGAAGTTTCTTCTGGTACTGACAGCAAAGACATTTGCGTACCATCCACTTGCGTAGCGGCGGCGTTCGGCGAAATGCTTTCCAGCTCACGCAGCTTTTGCCGTGCGCGCTTAATAACCTCTTTTGGCACGCCTGCCAGAGCTGCAACCGCCAGGCCGTAGCTTTTGCTCGCCGCGCCATCCTGCACGCTGTGCATAAAGGCAATGGTGTCGCCGTGCTCCAGTGCATCGAGATGTACGTTAGCGACGCCTTCCATTTTCTCCGGTAACTGGGTCAGCTCGAAATAGTGGGTAGCAAACAGCGTCAATGCCTTAATCTTATTCGCCAGATTTTCTGCGCACGCCCACGCCAGCGACAGACCATCGTAAGTGGACGTTCCACGCCCGATCTCATCCATCAATACCAGACTGTACTCGGTGGCGTTATGTAAAATATTGGCGGTTTCGGTCATCTCCACCATAAAGGTTGAGCGCCCGGACGCCAGGTCATCTGCCGCGCCTACGCGGGTAAAGATGCGATCGATAGGTCCAATCTCGACTTTTTGTGCCGGTACATAGCTGCCGATGTAGGCCATCAGCGCAATCAGTGCGGTCTGGCGCATATAGGTACTTTTACCGCCCATGTTCGGACCGGTGATGATCAACATGCGGAGCTGCGGCGACAGATTCAGCGGGTTGGCGATAAATGGCTCATTCAGTACTTGTTCAACTACCGGATGGCGACCTTCGGTAATGCGAATGCCCGGTTTATCAATGAAGGTCGGGCAGGTGTAGTTCAGGGTATAGGCGCGTTCCGCCAGGTTCACCAGCACGTCGAGTTCCGCCAGCGCGCTCGCGCTCTGTTGCAACGCTTCCAGATGCGGCAACAGCAGGTCGAACAACTCTTCATAAAGCTGTTTTTCCAGTGCCAGTGCTTTGCCTTTTGAGGTGAGAACTTTATCTTCGTACTCTTTTAGCTCTGGAATGATGTAGCGCTCGGCGTTTTTCAGCGTCTGGCGACGCATGTAGTTGATGGGTGCCAGATGGCTTTGCCCACGGCTGATTTGAATGTAGTAGCCGTGCACCGCATTAAAGCCAACTTTCAGCGTGTCCAGGCCGGTACGTTCACGCTCGCGGACTTCCAGACGCTCCAGATAATCGGTCGCGCCGTCAGCCAGCGCGCGCCACTCATCCAGCTCTTCGTTATAGCCCGATGCGATAACACCACCGTCGCGTACCAGCACCGGCGGTGTGTCGATGATTGCTCGCTCCAGCAGATCGCGCAGCTCGGCAAACTCGCCCATCTTCTCGCGTAGCGCCTGTACCGGTGCACTATCGACAGTTTCTAACTGCGCACGCAGCTCCGGCAGTTGCTGGAAAGCGTGGCGCATACGGGCCAGATCGCGTGGGCGAGCAGTTCGTAAAGCCAGACGTGCCAGAATACGTTCCAGGTCGCCGACCTGACGCAGTACCGGCTGCAACTCGGCGGTGAAATCCTGCAATGCGCCAATAGTTTGCTGGCGCTCAAGCAACACGCGGGTATCGCGCACTGGCATATGCAGCCAGCGTTTCAGCATACGACTACCCATCGGCGTGACGGTGCAGTCGAGCACAGAAGCCAGCGTATTTTCCGCACCGCCCGCCAGGTTCTGAGTAATTTCCAGGTTACGACGTGTCGCGGCATCCATAATGATGCTGTCCTGCTCACGTTCCATGGTGATGGAACGAATATGCGGCAGAGTCGTACGTTGGGTATCTTTCGCATACTGCAACAGACAACCGGCAGCACAAAGTCCGCGCGGCGCGTTCTCGACGCCAAAACCGACCAGATCGCGGGTCCCAAATTGCAGATTCAACTGCTGGCGCGCGGTGTCGATTTCAAACTCCCACAGCGGGCGACGGCGCAGGCCGCGACGGCCTTCAATTAACGACATTTCAGCAAAATCTTCTGCATACAGCAGTTCCGCAGGATTAGTGCGTTGCAGTTCTGCCGCCATCGTTTCCCGGTCAGCCGGTTCACTCAGGCGAAAACGCCCGGAACTGATATCCAGCGTCGCGTAGCCGAAACCTTTGCTGTCCTGCCAGATAGCCGCCAGCAGGTTGTCCTGACGCTCCTGCAACAGGGCTTCATCGCTGATGGTGCCTGGCGTAACGATACGCACAACTTTGCGCTCAACCGGACCTTTGCTGGTCGCCGGATCGCCAATTTGTTCGCAGATGGCAACGGACTCGCCCTGATTCACCAGTTTGGCGAGGTAGTTTTCCACCGCATGGTAGGGGATCCCCGCCATCGGGATCGGCTCTCCCGCTGAAGCGCCGCGTTTGGTCAGTGAGATATCCAGCAGTTGCGACGCGCGTTTTGCGTCGTCATAAAACAGTTCATAAAAATCACCCATCCGGTAAAACAGCAGGATCTCGGGATGCTGGGCTTTCAGCTTGAGATACTGCTGCATCATGGGCGTATGGGCGTCGAAATTTTCTATTGCACTCATGGGGTTATGTCCGGTTCCCTGATATTAAATGGGGTGTGATGGTTTTTATTTTCGTTGTAATCACATAAGGCGCACATGATACCGGAGTTAATCATTTCAGGGGAAGAAGCGAACGGCGAGTTCTTGATGCTGGTTCCGGGAAAGATGCTGTTTTGCAGCTTTTGCGTGATGCTTATGAAGCAAGTACGCAAAATTGCGTCGGTTGGCGAACCCTTCTTCTTTAGAGTCATAGTGCCCTTTAAGATTAAGATGTAATATAAATACATCTTAATGAGGTGGAGGCAGCATGTCCGGCAAGCGTATCTCTCGTGAAAAACTGACGATTAAAAAAATGATCGATCTTTATCAAGCGAAATGCCCGCAGGCGTCAGCGGAGCCGGAGCATTACGAGGCGTTGTTTGTTTACGCGCAAAAGCGGCTGGATAA
>ENA-ORSK01002492-ORSK01002492.1-human-gut-metagenome-genome-assembly--contig:-NODE-2492-length-12126-cov-6.562339_pt1 | contig 12126 bp, 6 predicted proteins | sample MGYA00242192_ERZ509159 | MGnify/ENA primary metagenome ERZ509159 (study PRJEB26280, sample SAMEA2338663) | human gut metagenome | biome: human gut; feature: human-associated habitat; material: faeces...
CTATGGGTTTTAGGCTGTTTTGTTTACCTTGAAGTCAAGAATCTTGGTAATCAGCTTGGTTCGCATCCTGCATACCTTTTCTTCATCGAGGCAAAGGTGCGGAACACCGTTTTCGTCATACAGGGTTCTGGTTGCCAGAGCCGCAATATAACGCTCATAGTGCTTCAGCACAGCATTGATCGCGTCCACATTGCCGGACGCTGCCGCTTCGATGGTCGAGTAAGGCAGCAGAGATGCAGCGGCATTACTCAGATTGCGCGCCATCTTCAGTAACCTCCATTTCTTTTTTCAATTCCTTGAGGGACTGAGCGCGCTTGTATTGCACGGTACGGCGTACCATGTCCAGCTTGTCCGCAATTTCCTGATCGGTCATATCAAGGAAATACGCAAGCAGAACAATGTCACGCTTATCATCCGGCAGCACCGTCAGGGCGTTGGCGAGATCTTCGTTTTCGATTGCCACATCATAGCCCTGCACATGAAAATGCGTTTGCTCGGACGGATACTCGTCCAGCACATACATTTGGCGCTCCTGCTCCTCTGACAGCTCCGAAAGGGATACCTCATGGTTGGAACGCCACGCAATATGACGCTCATAATCGCGGGCTTCTTCGCGCAGAACCTTCCTGCAAAAGCTGTCGAACTGATGTCTAACGGTTTTCTTTTGGGATGGTGTCAGCTCCAAGAGTCGTTCACCTCCTCTCATGCACCGAGAGGTCGGCTTTCTTCCCCTTTCGCTTCTATCCCGAATGGAAGGTGCGGTTTTGGCAAAGTTTCGGCAAAAATTTTCAAAAAAATTTTCCAACGGCACAATGAGCCGATGGAAAAAGAAAATATGGTACTTTGAGCAACACAAAGCGGTGTTCAGTCATTACACATCCAGATAGTTTTCTTAGCGGCATAACATGACCAGGACAATCATTTCCTTAACTGAATCAGTCGCCGTTACTCCATGTCGCTTGCGCGCTGATCCGTCGATGCTTGAAATGTCCGAACAAACGGCTTTGTTGTAAAAAAATAAAATCTGTGCTAAAATCTATCTGATCTCCGGGAGGTGATGAGCGATGTATACAGTGGCGGTCTGCGAAGATCAAAAGGATACGAGGGAGGAAGCGGCGGCACTGTGCGGCGAAGTCCTCACCGACCTGGAAATCGAACATCATATCGCTGCATTTTCCTCGGCAGAGGAACTGGAAACGCAGCTGCTGACCGGCGACCGGTTTGACCTGCTTTGCCTGGACATTCTCATGGACGGCGAGAGCGGCATGGAGCTTGCGAAAAAGCTGCGCATGACAGATGACCGTACCAGTATTCTGTTCCTCACAGGTAGTTCGGAGTATCTGAAAGACGGCTACGAGGTCCGACCGATTCAGTATCTGTTCAAGCCGGTATCGAAAGCGGAACTGAAACGAGCCATTGAAACCGACCTGCGGCTCCATCACCGACCGAAAACCTTTTCCATTAAGGTGGGCGGGCGCATGGCGGTGCTGCCGCTGGAAGACATTCGCTATGTGGAGAGCCGCGACCACGGGAGCCTGTTTCATATGGAAAGCGGGGAGCAGTTTTACCCTCTGAGCCTGACCGAAATCGAGGGAAATCTACCGGCAGAGCAGTTCTGCCGCTGCCACAACAGCTTTCTTGTGAATCTGGCGTGTGTGCGGGAAGTCAGCAGCCGCACTGTTTCCCTTGAACATTTGAAACTGCCCATCGGGCGGAAGTATGCCGAACGATTCAGGGAACAGTTTGTGCGATATCTGAATGAGCGATGAAAAAACGGACGTATGGGAAGTCTCCCCATGCGTCCGTTTTTTTGTTTTAAGGCAGCTTGAGGGCGGTCATGACTGTGAAACGCTCCGCATTGTAGCTGACGGAAAGGGTGCTGCCGTATTTGGCAGCAATCCTGCGCATTTGAATTAGTCCGTAGCCGTGGTCGGCAGATGCAGTCTTTGTGGTCAGCAAATTGTTCTCCTCGTCGAGGGCAACCACACCGCTGAATGTGTTCTCGCAGCGGATGGCAAGGTAGCCTTGGCGAATTTGCAAGGAACAACGAATTTCCCGCGGCTTGCCCGATGGTGTTCCGGCTGCGCCCTCCGCGGCATTGTCCAGCAGGTTGAAGAGAAAGCTGCACAAGTCATCCTCATCAATAGACAGCTCGGCAGGCAACGGAGCCGTTGCATGGAAGGCAGCGCCAATCTCTTTCGCCTTGGCTACATAGCGCTGCAAAACGGTGTTGACAATGAAGTTCGCCGTATAATGGAGGGGTGAAAGCTGCTCCAACTGGTCATCCAACTGCGCAAGATATTCCGTCAAACCTTCGGTATCCCCCTTGCGCTGCAAGAGCGACAGCACGGAGATGTGGTTTTTCCACTCGTGGCGGAAGGCCGATACATTCCGAAGGGATTCTTGGGCTTGCTTGTATTGCTCCTGTGCCTGTTGGCTGCGGCTTTGCAGGGCTATCATCTGCCGCTGGCGGGAGAAGGCGGTGCGGATGAACTCCGCCACCACCTGTGCCGCGCAGAGAAGGCCTGCCACAGTACACAGCAGGGTATATAGAGCCGTGGGGCTGCCGTAGAGCAGGGAGGTGATGGGATTGCTCAGTGGATAGAGATATTCCACGCCCACGAATCGGCTGACGCACCATGCGGCAAACAGCACGCCTGCAACACCACAGAGGCAGAGGCTTGTCCGGCGGAGCATCCGTTCATGAGAGAGCAGCATCAAAAGAACCGTCAGCAGGAACAGACCAAAGCCAAGCCAGTCCACCAGCCTGCCGGAAAACAGAGTGACCGACGTAAAGCACCGCAGGGCCGAGCACAAAATGTGCGCCGCCGCTCCGATCAACAATATCCGGCGCTTCCAACCATGCAGGGAAATAGCCAGAAAGCAGAACAGCAGGTCAATATAAATGAGACAGAGCCAGGCGGTCAGGCTGCCCGTTGTATCCAATCCGGCAGAAAGTGCGAAGAATGAGCCGCATGTCACAGGCACCGCCGCCAGTAGAAAATAGCCGCTCAGCGGCAGCAGTTTCCACAGATACGGCCCCGTCTGGGCGCTGAAAAGGAAAACCAGCAGCAGGAAAAGCGCCAGTATGACCTGTGCTGTGATGGCCGCCATGGGCCAGACAATGCTGGAAACAGCGGTCACAGAGTCGGAAAAGCGACTGACCAGAGATGGGAAAGCAGGGTAAAGTAAACCGTTGAGGGCTGTGCCGTAGGTGACGATCCGCAGCGTCTTCCCGGCGCAGTCTATAGGAAGCGGGATGCGCAGATCGTCATAGGAAATGCTGCTGAAATCCACATCTTCCAAAAAGGCATCCGCACGGTTTTCTTCGTTCGGAAAGTCAGTGTAGAACAGTTCACCATCCAGAAACACCTGTATCCCCGCACCAAAGCCAAAAAATTGCAGCAGATCCCGTTGACCAGGTTCCTCCATGACCCGCTCCGCCGCCACCGGGCTGTCTCCGTCCACCGGAATACCATCCAGATAGCCGCCTAAGCCAAATACAGGTTCCACCGGACCGCTTTCTGTCTCAAAGGTCCAACCGTTCCGGTTCGTCTGTGTGCAGTTTAAAAGAAGCGATGTCTGCATCCTGTCTGGCTGAGACAGGCGGAACAGGCAGAAGACCGCTGCAGCGGCAGCAAGGATCAACAGAGTGGCTGCGGGCCAGATTTTTCTGTGCTGAGGCTCCATGATACCGCCTCCTTTCCTGTTTGCCATTGTAACAAAGCGTGTTCATCTGCACAAGCGGCAAAGGGTTCTTTTTCCTAAACGACACGAATTTGCCCCTAAACAACACAACACAGCACGGTATGGGAATGGTAAAATAAAAGTGTAACATCATGCTGTGGAGGGGCTTGCGTGCAAAACCCTCTCAGGCGTGCGCCTGAGAGGGAGGCGTACTTTCCGCACATCCAATTAAAAAATGAGGAGGGGTATTGGATGAGGAGAAAATGGAACCGGTTTTTGGCCGGACTGCTGAGTATCGTCCTGCTGGTAACGATGCTGCCCATGGAGGTACTTGCCGCAGGCAACGGCGGCAGGGCGGAGCAGCCCAGCCAGACAATGCCATTTCAGGATGTAAAGTCCTCGGACTGGTGTGCCAAAGCTGTGGAGTACGTCTATTCCCACGGCATATTCAACGGCACCTCAACTGCCACCTTTAGTCCCAGCGGCACCATGACCCGTGGAATGTTCGTTACGGTGCTTGGGCGTATGGCCGGTGTAAATCCAGATGATCACAGTGGAGAGACGCCGTTTTCTGATGTGCCGCAGACGATGTACTACGCCCCCTATGTGCAGTGGGCGGCGAGGTACGGCATCACAGTAGGCACAGGTGACGGAAAATTCTCTCCCGATGCGTTCATCAACCGGGCACAGATGGCAGCATTCTTCGTGCGGTATTTTGAAGCGTTCCAAGTGGACTATGCGACCGGCGCAAATGTCACCACTACGCCTGCGGATCTGGAGCGTACCCCCGCCTACGCACAGGATGCTGTGCTGAAGCTCTGGAAACAGGGGCTTTTGAACGGTGACGGCACACGCTTTGCCCCCGAAGGCAATGCTACCCGCGCCCAGATGGCGATGCTGTGTATGCGTGCGGACGAGGCGGTGGAGATTTGGTATTCAGCACCCGGCATCGTGGGGCGTAAATCGGGTGAGACACCCCAGAAGGAAGATCAGAGCAAGCCGAATAGCGGCAGCAATTCCTCCGGCAGCAGTTCCTCTGGCGGCAGCTCTGGTGGAAACGGTTCTGGCAGCACAGCTCATACCATCACGCTGTATCTGCCCGATGGAACGACTTCTACCTTTACACAGACAACTTCTGCACTTTCCCTTGCCAATCTTCCCACGCCTTCGGTAGCGGGGAAAGCCTTCGTCGGCTGGTATTATGATGAAAGCTATAACAAGGCCGTTGCCGACGGTGATCCGCTCAGCGAAAATCTGTCCCTTTACGCAAAGATGGTGGACTACGATGCAATCGAGGGCGTGGAAACACCGACTTACGCCGGAGCGACGGATGTCGGACTGAACTTTACGATCCGCGTCAACAGCGATTCCGAAAGCGACCTGACGGGCAAGATCAGTCTGATCGGCACGGAGCAGCCCACCAGCGAAGTGGACGCGGACGGCAATACGATCCTCGTTGTCGGCAGCGTCAGGAACAATCACGATGGCACCTACACCGTTGCGCCGCCTGCAGGCGGATGGGCAGAGGGCGGCACTTATAAGGTGGTACTGGAGGATAACAGTCTGTACTTTAACGGCGAAGCGTCCTCCGTGCGGGAATACCACTTCACCGTGAAAGTGGGCGATCCGGTGCTGAATTGGCACCTCAGAGAAGAGGTCAAATCCATCCCGGCAACCGCCATCGGCAATGCTACCCAGAACGGCAGACGGGTCAAGGCACTCAGTATGCCGGTCGCTGCCCTTGACAGCAGCGGCGCGGCTATGGATGCCGTCTCCGACAGCACAGGCAGCTTTGTTTACGACGGCAACTTGGCAGTCGGCGACACCGTGGCCATTTATGAGGGTACTGCGCCTGAAGAGCGTGTGGCGGTTGGAACCACTGACGCCAACACCGGCGATGTTTCCTATGTAAAAATCACTGGGGTCAACAAGACAACCAATACCTATTCCTATCAGTCCGCCGCGGTGGAGGATGTTCTGTTCGTTCCCGATGTGCTGCCGGTGAAGGCAAGCCGTAAAACGGCTAAGGAAGAGAACCCGTCCAACGACTATACCATCCTCGTTCCCGTGGAGGAGCTGACCTTTACCGCTGCATCGGGTGTGGAAAATCTGGACGAAAACACCACCGTTGATGTGGGGGATTTCCTTGCGTTTTATACGGGCGAAAGCTATACAACCGAAAACGCAGAGTCCGATGGCTACGGCCGCATCACGGCTGTGGACTATACCACGGATGAACTCGGTTCTGACTATTATCAACTCACCTATACCGATGCCACTAAAGATGATGTGCTCTCCTCCATGGATGTGGACACCACTGACCCCATCAGCGGCGATGCCATGCTGCATGATGTTGACACCCAAAAATTGGAGAAGCAGATCGCCCGTCAAGCCGTAGAAAGCGGCTTTGCCCAGACTGTGGCGGACCGCATTTCCGTGGCGATAGACGAGATGGATCTGAGCGGCCTGACGGCAGGTGATGAGATCGACCTGCGTTCCATTGACATCGACCCGGAGGGCACTCTCGGTATTTCTACCCTATCCTTGAATGATGCAAGAGGCTCCGGCGCTGTCTCACCGGCGAGGGCAAATGCCAACGGCGGGGGCAAGACCAGTGTGAAGGTCAAAAGCGCTCAGATTACAAAGAAACTGCAAAACTTTACGGATGCGTCCGGAAACCCGCTGTCCGGCGTGCGTCTGGAACTGCAACTGGAGGTCACGAAGGAAATCCAGAAGGACGGCGGCAGCATCGTCATCACCGTCACGCCCACCTTTATTCAGGAGCTGAAACTGGATCTGAGCACCCACGGCAAGCTCGTTTGGAAACACAAGTTCATTTTCTACTGGATCAGCGATGTGTATCTGGAGGCCGGTCTGAATGTTTATACCTACACCGCCATCAACCTCGACGCCACCGTTGTTTCTGAGGGCGAAAAGGACACCGTGACGAAGGTGAAGGACCTGGTGGACAAACTGGGAAAGAAACTGGATGCTTTGGAGGGCAAGGAAACCGGCGGCGAGCGCGAAGAAATTGACACTTCCAAGCTCAGCTTGCAGGAGCTGTACAACAGTATGCTGGAGTTGGACAGCGACTGGGTGGAATTGTACCGCAAACAGATTTTCAGCATGAAAAAGACCGTGGCAAAAATCATCAAGTTTGAGCTCACGGTAGACTTTGTGGTCGAGCTGAACATCCGAATGGCCATGGGTATGAACTTCAACTATACCAATGCCAAGCGATATGTGTTCGGCGTTTACATCTTTAAGCACAGGACCACCACCCGCACCTACAATCTTGTGAACGAGCAGTACAATCTGCGGCTGTACGCAATGGGTGCGGTGGGTCTGCGAGCCGGTGTGGAGATATGGCCCAGCGTCAGTCTCATATCAAGGAAGGTGGCCACAGTGGGCATTGTGGCCAAATTGGGCGCGTACTTAAAAGGCTATGGCTATGTGCTGTATGCGCTCCACTATGAGGCGGGGAAACCCAAAACCTCCAATGCCTCGGGCGCGCTGTATGTGGAAGTCGGCATGTTCATGGACATCAGCGCCAACCTCTCCGCGTTTAAGGGCAAGGTTTCGTGGACACCGGAGATATACGCCGATGAAACGCCTTTGTGGTCGGCAGGCAGCACCCACGCCATCACGGCATTTAAGATGGAAAATGCGGACGGTGAGGAAGACACACCGACGGTTTATCTGAAAAACGGCGGCCTTGATGTCGTTTTGCCCCAAACGGTGCAAGCGCTGACCGGATTTGACCTCACAACAGGCAACGACCGCACTGAGACGTATGATTGGAACAAGTTTGACATCAGCTTTGACGATCCCCGCTTTACTACCTATCACACCGGTCCCAACAGCGGCGATTACAGTCAGCAGCACATAAAGCTGGCACTTGATAACTGGCAGACCTGCGACGAGCCAGAGATCGACTGCGTGATGACGCTCACCTACAAAGGCTCAGACCTGAGCTTTTCCACCACCCCGGTGCAGCTCAAGGTCAAGGTCCATTGGGACCGCCTGCGGGACGGTTATCCCATTCATGAGCTGAGCAGCACCGGCGGTTACATCGGTTGGGAGCAGCGGAAATTCGACGAGGCGCTCAATCTGAAAACGCCCGCCCGCACCGGCTATACTTTTGAGGGCTGGACGTATTATCTGCTGGAAAACGAGAGCGACATCTTCTCTTATACCGAGGCAGATCGGTATGACGGCACCACCATGCCGGAGAGCGCATTGGTAGCGGTGGCAACGTTTGAACCCAAGACCGACATTCCGTACACCCTCAATTTCTATTTGCAAAACGAGGACGGAACCTATCCCGAAACGCCGACCGAGAGCAAGGTTTATTATGGCACCGCCTACAACTACTTTGTGCCGGATGAGGCCCTTGTGCCGGACAAAATCGGCTACCACCACCCCGGCTATGCGGGCATCCACATCCGTCCGGACGGAACGGGCGGGCAGAATTACTATTACAGCCGCGCACCCTACACGCTTATATTAAGAAACGATGGTCAGGTAAGCACTGTGCCCTATCGCTATGGCGATCAACTTGACCGGCTGAACGATGCCCCCACCCGCCTTGGCTACACCTTTGACGGTTGGTATACGGACGCAGCGTACACAACCAAGTTTACTGAAACCAAGATGCCCGCCAAGGACTTTACCCTCTACGCCAAGTGGGTGCCGGATAACATCAACTATTTCCTGGTGCTCCGGAAGGAGGGCGCAGACGGTAAGTGGACGCAAACGACCAAGATCCAAACCGGAAAAACGGACGAAACAGTTACCATCAATCCGGCGAAGTTCCTTACGGAGGCGGAGAACGACACCTATGACATCCCTGAATCGGTGAGCTACACCGTCAGCGCGGAGGACGGCGGAACGGTTTCCATCAGCTACGCCCGCCAGCGGTACAGTCTGACCTATGACTTGAACGCCGCGGATGCAGCATGGGTTTCGGCCCCCGGTGTTAAATCCTATCGTCTGGGCGCTGCGCTCAAGCTCCTGACGCAGAGCTATGTGACGAGAGCGGGTTACACCTTTGATGGTTGGTACACGGATGCAAACTGCACGACTGCGTTTACTGCGACCACCATGCCCGACCATGATGTCACCCTCTATGCCAAGTGGACAGCGCAGGGCGGGATCTCCTATACTGTGGAGCACTATCAGCAGAATGTGACGGACGATGACTATACCCTTGCGGACAAAGAATCCAAGACCGGCGCTACGGGTCAGTCTACCGCCGCCGAAAGTAAGCCCTACCCCGGATTTACCGCACAGAGCTTTGAGCAGAAGACTGTCGAGGGCGACGGCAGCACGGTGGTCAAGGTGTATTACACCCGTAACGAGTATACGCTGACCTATGACCTGAACGGCAGCGATGCCGTTTGGACAAACGGTGAAACCGCCAAATCCTGCAAATATCGTTTCGGTGCGGAAATCACCACTCCGACCTCCAATGACCTGAGCCGAGTAGGTTACGCCTTTGATGGTTGGTACACGGATGCGGGCTGTACGACTGAGTTCACCGCAGCCACCATGCCTGCGGAGAACACCACCCTGTATGCCAAGTGGAACGCGGGCGAGGTCAACTACACTGTAAACTACTATCTGCAAAACGTGGACGGCACGACCTATCCGGATACGCCATCTGATACTGTGTCCGGTTCCGGCGTGACCGGTCAGATCGTGGATGTGCAAAAGTCTTTCGAGGGATTTGTACCGAAAGCTGATTCGTCCACCTCAATCACCCTCAAAGCCGACAGCGCGCAGAATGTGGTGAATCTCTACTATACCCGTAATCGGTACACACTGAGTTTCAATCTGGGCGACGGAGTATGTCTGGACGATGGCTGCGCCCCCAACGGCGGAAGCATCTATTACGGCGCAGAGATTTCTACGGACATGACGAATGCCAAACGCACCGGCTATACCTTCGTCGGCTGGTACGAAGATGAAGCATATCAGACTGAATGGAGCGGCACGACCATGCCCGCCCGTGACCTCACGCTCTACGCCAAGTGGGATACCATGACCTATTTCCTCCGATTCGACTGGGACGGCAATGTGCCGTTGAAAGACTGGCTGTTGGATGAACGTGTTGGCGGCAAGCTGCTTACGGCTGAGTACGATGAGGCGAATTATGTGTATATCAACGCCAACGACCACGGCATTCCCTATATTGATGTGAGCGTAAAGTACGATCAGGTCTTTACCCTGCCCACCAGCATCCCCGGCGCCGAATATTTCGGCTATTATAAGGAAGAGCTGAACCAATGGGGGAATCCTACCGAGACTTTTGTAAAAGTGGAAGATACCAAACTAACCCAAATGGCCGCAGAACAGGGAGCCATCGTCAAGGTCGGTGCCCAATGGAAATCCGAAACTGATAGCAATGGCACAGAGCTGCTCTATAATGCCAACGATTTTCTGACTAAGGTCGTGCAGGATTACTCCTATGAGGCTGCAAGTTACGCACTGGGCGTTGATTTGGATCTCTGTAATGTGAATATGACGTTCAATGGAGACATTGTCGGCGGTATCACATTCGATGGAAACAATCACACGATCTACCATGTGAAACGCGGCGAGACGATTGACAAATATGCCGAAGGCAGCATCTACGGTTACGGAGATAACGTGACGGTGAAAAATCTGACCATCGACGGCATGACAATCGACTACACTGCCCAACCCATTGCCGGCGGCAACTACTATCAGGCTTTCGGCGCTCTGGCGGGTTTTGTGGGCGACGGGTTCACGGCGGAAAACGTGACGGTCAAAAATGTGACCATGAATCTGAACCTGCTTGGCGAGGAAGGGAATGCTTATATCTCCGCCCACCTGCTGCCTGCGGAGTGCATCGGCGGACTTATCGGCTATGCCAAGGGCACCGTGACCTTGACTGACTGCAGCGTGGAGGATCTGACCGTCAATGTCACCGATAAGAATGACAACGGCGGAACGCAGTTCCTGATTGGCGGACTCATCGGCTATGCGGATGCGCTCTACACGCAGATCCCGGGCGAGAACGAGTATTCTTCTTCCAATGATTACAATGGTGACGGCAGTGTGACCATCACCGGCTGCGCGGTATCGCGTATGACGGTTAACGAGAATGATGCAACCGGTGTGTCGGTCGGCGGTTTCCTCGGCGGCATCGGAAAGAGCGTTACATCGAATACCGGAATAGCATACTCCGTGACAGCCAACATTGATGAGGGCAGCACGTTCCCCAATGAATTTACGCGCATTGGCAAGGAACTCACAATGAACGATTCCACCGCCAGCAATTCCGCGGCGCGGTCGCTCGATGCCATGCCCGCTGCTGCTTTCGAGGATGAGTCCGACGAGGAAAACACTGCGGCTTGAGCCACGCATCACGAACGCACGATCACACAGAGGATGGCAGGCAAGCGTACAATCACTTTACCTACCGCACCTACAAGAAAGATGGAGAAGCCTGCACAGGCCACTACATCCGGGAGTACGTTCTGAATGAGATCGTACTGGAGGACCTGCACCGGGTGACGAGTGCGGCGCGGGAACATCCGGAAAAGTTCGCCGCCTACATTGGCAGCAAGCAATCCGCCGAGCTTCAGCGGGAGATCCGCAGGCAGGAGAAGAAAATGGCAGCCATACGGAAGCGGAAAGCTGAACTGGACGCGATTTTCAAAAAGCTGTATGAGGACAGTGTGCTGGACCGCATTACAACAGAGCAGTTCCGGATGCTGTCCGGCAGTTACACGGAAGAACAGAACCTCATCACTGTCGGCATCTCACAGAAAGAGGACGAGATCCAGCGCCTGCGGGAAACGGCGATTGGAACGGACAGCTTCCTCGACAAAGCGAAGCGGTATACGGATATCACGGAGCTGACGCCGGAGCTGCTGCGGCTGTTCATTGAGAGGATCGTGGTGCACGAAAAAGAGGTGAAGTGGTCTAAACACGCGCCGCAGACCGTGGAGATCTACTACAACGGCATCGGCTTCATAGACAAACAGCATCGGGACATGGAAAGCCTGCAACCCCTGAAAACAGAAGAACCCCGACAGGCATCGTAAACACGATAACCTGTCGGGGGATCCCCGGAATTAGTTGTTACCCCTGTCAGGGGGGATCAAAAGGCTCCCGCTTTTTGGTTTGATGAAAGTTAGATCAATGCCGGAACAGGAGGTTCCAGAAGCCGGTGGAGGTCAGGAACAGGATCAGCATGACCACGGGCACCACATAGCGCATCATCACGCTATACAGCTTGGTCCGGCCGAAATGCTCGCCGTTTTTCTCCACCTCGTCGATGACCCACTTGGGGCCGATGACCCAGCCAATCAGGATGCTGGTGAGGAGGCTGATAAAGGGCATCAGGAAGCTGTTGCTGATGTAGTCCATCACGTCCAGAAGCTGTGCTGCGCTGCCGTTGGGCAGGAG
>ENA-ORSK01002494-ORSK01002494.1-human-gut-metagenome-genome-assembly--contig:-NODE-2494-length-12119-cov-4.221071_pt1 | contig 12119 bp, 10 predicted proteins | sample MGYA00242192_ERZ509159 | MGnify/ENA primary metagenome ERZ509159 (study PRJEB26280, sample SAMEA2338663) | human gut metagenome | biome: human gut; feature: human-associated habitat; material: faeces...
GCTCAGCACCGGCAGCGCCGCCACTGCCCGGGACACGGCGCAGTCGTACCGCTCCCGATGATCGGCGGCGAATTCCTCCGCCCGGGCGTGGATGCAGGAAACATTTTCCAGTTTTAGGGCTTCTGCTGTTTCCTGCAGGAAATCGATACGCTTTCCCAGGCTGTCCAGCAGGGTCAGCCGTGCGGTTGGCTCCAGTATGGCCATGGGCATCCCCGGAAAGCCTGCACCGGTGCCCACGTCCACCACAGCTTGGCCCCGGAAGTCCGCCGCATTCAGCAGATAGGCGCAGTCCAGCAGGTGCAGCGTGGCCACGTCCCGGGGCTCCGTAATGGCCGTCAGGTTCATGACCTTATTTTTCTCCAGCAGCCGCCGGGCGAATTCCGTTAGCGTCGGGATGGCGGCGGCGTCCAGGCCCAGACTCTCCAAGCCTTGCTTCAAAATAGATTCCAAGTTATTTCTGCTCCTTCAGCAGGTCCCGGATCTCGGTGAGCAGCTCCTCGGTGGTGGGGCCTGCAGGCTCCTCGGGCTCCTGGGCCTCCTCCTGCTTCTTCAGGTGCGTCAGCTTGTTCACACCCTTTACCAGCAGGAACACCACAAAGGCGGTGATAATAAAGGAGATGATAGAATTGATAACGGCGCCGATGCCGAAGCCGCCGGGGGCCCACTCGGCAAAGGTGCTATCGGGAATCAGCAGGCCCAGCAGGGGAGTCAGCAGATTTTGCACGATGGAGGTGACGATGGCGGTGAAGGCAGAGCCTACCACAACGCCCACGGCCATGTCCAGCACGTTGCCGCGCATGGCGAATTCCTTGAATTCCTGAAAAAACTTCTTCATAGTCTTTTCTCCTTAACAGGATGTTAATGCTTGGGGATCAGCACCTCTGTGCCGCCCATATAGGGCTGCAGAGCCTTGGGGATGCGCACGCTGCCATCGGCCTGGAGATTGTTTTCCAGCAGGGCGATGAGCATCCGGGGGGGTGCTACACAGGTATTGTTCAGGGTGTGGCACAGCTGCATTTTGCCGCTGTCATCCTTGTAGCGGATCTTGAGCCGTCTTGCCTGGGCGTCACCCAGGTTGGAGCAGGAGCAGACCTCGAAATACTTCTGCTGCCGGGGGGACCAGGCCTCGATGTCGCAGGAGCGGCACTTCAGGTCCGCCAGGTCGCCGGAGCAGCACTCCAGCTGCCGCACGGGGATGTCCAGGGAGCGGAACAGCTCTACGCTGTAGCGCCACAGCTTTTCATACCAAGCCTTGCTCTCCTCCGGCTTGCAGACCACGATCATCTCCTGCTTTTCAAACTGGTGGATGCGGTAAATGCCCCGCTCCTCGATGCCGTGGGCGCCCTTTTCCTTGCGGAAGCAGGGGGAGTAGGAGGTGAGGGTCTGAGGCAGAGCGCGCTCCGGGAGGATCTGGTCGATGTAGCGGCCGATCATGGAGTGCTCGCTGGTGCCGATGAGGTAGAGGTCCTCACCCTCAATTTTATACATCATGCCGTCCATGTCCGTCTGGCTCATGACCCCCTCCACCACATTGCCGTGGATCATGAAGGGGGGAATGCAGTAGGTGAAGCCCTTGTTTATCATAAAGTCCCGGCCATAGGCCAGCACCGCCTCGTGCATCCGGGCGATGTCCCCCAGCAGGTAGTAAAACCCGCTGCCGGAGACCCGGGCGGCGGCGTCCATGTCGATGCCGTCAAACCGCTCCATAATATCCGTGTGGTAGGGGATCTCAAACTCCGGCACCGTGGCCTCGCCAAAGCGCTCCACCTCCACGTTGCAGCTGTCGTCCTTGCCGATGGGCACGGCGGGGTCGATCATCTGGGGGATGACCATCATGATTTTATTCAGCGCCGCCTCGGCGTGCTCCTTCTTGGCCTCCAGCTGGGCCATGCGCTCGGCGTCAGCCTTTACGGCGGCGTTGTTGGCGTCGATTTGGGCCTGAAGCTCCGCCTTTTTGGCCTCGTCTGTGCATTTTTTCAGCTGGCCGAACAGGGGCCCGTTGGCCTTGGACAGCTTGTTGCGCTCCGCCTTCAGAGCCTCGCCGTCAGCAATGGCCTGGCGTCGCTCGGCATCCAGGGCGATGGCCTCGTCCACCAGGGGCAGCTTGGCGTTTTGATATTTCTTGCGGATGTTCTCTTTTACCAGGTCGGGATTTTCCCGCACAAATCTAATGTCCAGCATTTTGACTTCCTCTCTGTTTCATGTGAAACAATTTATTTCAGCGTCAGCGCGTTCAGGGCGTCCAAGAGGTTGTTCAGGTCGTCCACGCCGTAGTATTCCAGCTCAATGCGGCCCTTTTTGCGGCCGCTGACGATCTTGCAGCCCCGGCCCAGATGCGCGCCCAGGGACTTGGCGGCCTCCTCGGCGTAATTCACCTCCAGGCCGCCGGTGGTAACGGCGGGCTGGGCCTTCTCCTGGGCGGTGAGCTTTTTCACCAGCAGCTCCGTCTGCCGAACGGAAAGGTCCGACTTGAGGATGGCATCCGCCGCCTTTTCCTGCAGGGTAGGGGAGAGGGGCAGTATAGTCCGGGCGTGACCGTTGGACAGACGTCCGTCCTCCACCATAGCGCGCACCGGGGGGCATAGGTTCAGCAGACGCAGGGCGTTGGCCACGGCAGAGCGGGACTTGCCCACCCGCTGCGCGGTCTCCTCCTGGGTGAGATTGTACTGGGTCATCAGCTGCTGATAGCCCTCAGCCTCCTCCATGGGGTTCAGATCCTCCCGCTGCAGGTTCTCGATCATGGCCAGCTCCATGGCCTTGCGGTCGTCAGCCTCGATGACGATGGCCGGCACTTGATCCAGGCCTGCCATCCGGGCGGCCCGCCAGCGGCGCTCGCCGGCAATGATCTGATAATAGCCTGATTGGAGCTTGCGCACCGTCAGGGGCTGGATGATGCCGTGCTCGCGAATGGAATCTGCCAGATCCGCCAGAGCATCGGGATCGAATTGCTTTCGCGGCTGAGAGGCGCAGCTCTCCACTTGGGAAATGGGCAGGTAAAGGCTGCTTTTTTCCTCGCTTGTGTCCATTACATTGTCGCCCAGCAGGGCGGCCAGGCCCTTGCCCAGGCCCTTCGCGTTATTTGCCATAGGAATTTACTCCTCCTTATCGATGCCGTTTTTCCGCAGAAATTCATCCGCCAGGGCGCTATATGCCTCCGCACCGCGGCAGGTGCGGTCGTATGCGTGGATGGGCTTACCGTGGCTGGGTGCCTCGGAGAGCCGGATGTTCCGGGGAATGACGGTGCTGTACACCTTCCCCGGGAAGAAGCGCTTGATCTCCTGAGCCACCTGTATGGCCAGGTTGGTGCGCCCATCAAACATGGTCAGCAGAACGCCTTCAATTTCCAGCTTTGGGTTCAGGCCCCGGCGCACAATGCGCACTGTGCCCATGAGGTCGCTGAGCCCTTCCAGGGCGTAATATTCCCCCTGCAGCGGCACCAGCAGGCTATCTGCCGCACACAGGGCATTCAGGGTCAGCAGCTCCAGGGAGGGGGGGCAATCGATAAAAATATAGTCATACCGGTCTGCCACCTGATCCAGGGCTCGCTTCAGCAGGAACTGACGGCCCTCCAGGTCGATCATCTCCACGCCGGCTCCGGCCAATGCCTTGCTGCTGGGCAGCACATCACCATAGGGCGTGGTGACGATGATCTTCTCTGTCTCCACGCCGTTAATGAGTGCGTCGTATACGCCGTTGGAACGGGATTTGTCCACACCCATACCGGAGGTGGCGTTGGCCTGAGGATCAAAGTCGCACAGCAGCACTCGCAGACCTCTGGCAGCCAGGATGGCGGCCAAATTCACGCAGGTGGTGGTTTTGCCTACTCCGCCCTTTTGATTCACGATCGCAACAACTTTAGCCATGTTCCCACTCGCCCCTCCATTTTTCTGTCATGCACATTATTATATACCATTCCGGCCGCCCGTTTCAATAGATTCTGATAAAAAATTTGAAAAGTCTCCTGTTTCATGTGAAACATTTATCACGAAGCAGGGGAGAGGAGGCGTTTCACGTGAAACAATATAAAAGAAGTCCCTGGGGATGTTTCACATGAAACATCCCCAGGGGCGTATAAAGCCTCGCAGAGTTTGCGTCCGCAGACTGCAATCCGTTTGTCGGAAAAATCCAAAGGATTTTTCGCTTATACCAGCAGCACCCCACCGTACCCCGGCAGCGTCAGATGTACCGCGCCGTCCGGGACTAAAAACTGCTGGCCGGTCATGGCATCCGTGGCGGTGCCGCCAAGCCAGGGGAGGGTCAGATCCAAAGGCTCCGCTCCGGCGTTCATGGCGGCCAGGGTTACCTGATTGCCTGCCCGGCGCTGCACTGCCAGACCGCTGCCCCTGGCGTAGGGATAGGTGATGTCACCTTGCTGCAGGGAGGCTCGCTCCTTCCGCAGCTGGCCCAACTGCCGGAACCAGGCCAGCAGCATTGTGTCCTCCTGCCCCCAAGGGTAGGTGCGGCGGTTCAGAGGATCCTCATAGCCCTGCTGCCCGGCCTCGTCTCCGGCGAACACGGTGGGGGAGCCGGGGAAGGCGTACAGCAGCAGCGCTCCCAGCATCAATCGCCGCCGTGCCAGGTCATATCCGGCCGGGGTAAGCCGGGCTTGAGCCCGTTCCGTCTTGCTCTCCGGTGTGGGCTCGCCGCCCAGAAGGGTCAGGATCCGGGGCGTATCGTGAGTTCCCAGAAAGTTCATGGCACTGTAGAAGGCGGGGGCCGGATAATTCTCCCGAAGGGTTTCCATGCTGTCGCGGAAGGCGGCGGCATCGCCTCCCAGCAGCCAGTCCATGGCCGCCTTGCGGAAGGGGTAGCTCATGAGCCCGTGGGTCTCCCGGCCCAGGAGATAGCGGCGGCGCTGGCCGTACGCGATCTTGTTGGTGCCGTCCTCCCACACCTCGCCCAGAAGCACAGCGTCGGCCTTTTCCTCCTCCAGGGCGCCGCGGAGCTGGGCAATGAAGCTGTCGGGCAGCTCGTCGGCCACGTCCAGCCGCCAGCCGTCCGCCCCGCAGCGCAGCCAGTGGCGCACCACGGAATCCTCGCCCTGGATAATAAACTCCCGGTAGGATGCCTGGGTCTCCTCCACTGCCGGCAGGGTCTTGATGCCCCACCAGGCGTCGTATTCCTCCGGCCAGCGGGTGAAGCGGTACCAATTATAATAAGGAGACTCCTTGGATTGAGCTGCCCCCAGGTCGGGATAGGATCCGTCGGCGTTGAAGTAGCGGCTGACGCTGCCGGTGTGGTTGAACACACCGTCCAGCACCACCCGCATCCCCCGCCGGTGGGCGTGGCTGCACAGAGCGCAAAAATCCTCCTCCGTGCCAAGCATGGGGTCAATGGTCCGGTAGTCAGCGGTGTTGTAGCGGTGGTTGGAGGCGGATTCAAAAATGGGCGTAAGATACAGGGTGGTCACGCCCAGCTCCTGCAGGTAGTCCAGCTTGCCGATGATGCCCGGCAGGTCGCCGCCGAAGAAATCGCGGCAGCGGACCTCTCCCTGCTCATCCGGCAGAAAGTCCGGCGTGTCGGCCCAGCTTTCGTGGACCCTTCGGTCCCCCACCATGCCCGCCGGGTCCGGGATGCGGCTGCGGCAGAAACGGTCCGGGAAGATCTGATAGCTGACGCCCCGGCCAAACCAATCCGGCGTGACGGTGTTCTCATACACCGTCAGCTGCCGCTCGGGGAGGGTGACGGCCCGGCCGTCCTGCCGGCGCAGCGTGAAGCTGTACCAGGCCAGCTCCGGCGTCCCGGGGGCGGTGTATGTGCCCCGGAGGGCGCTGCTCTCTCGGCGCAGGGATATAGTCCGGATCACCCCGGCGAACTCCTCCCGAACCTGCAGCTCGCCGCCCAGGATGCCGTCCTCCGGGCCGAAAAACACGGCGAAAGACACTTCGGTGCCGCACAAAACGGCACCGAAGGGGGATTTACAGCGGGGGTCCTTGGAATCAAAATAAACAGACATGGAAACAGGAAACTCTCCTTACAAAAATAGGATTTTATCAAGAAACTTATGGCAGCAATGTGTTCTCCCCGACGACGGTAGCGGAGGTAGACGCGCTGGAGAAGTAGGAATTGATGATGTCCCGGGCGATGGGGGCCAGGTTGGCGCCGCCGCCGCCCTGTTCGATGACCACACACACGGCGATCTGAGGGTCGTCATAGGGGGCAAAGGCCACAAAGCAGCCGTTGGACAACTCGCCGCCGGTCTCTGCAGTACCGGTCTTGCAGCCCACGGGAACGATGCAGCTGTTGAAGACGTAGCTCAAGCTCCCGGTGGCCAGACCCCGGGCCCCGGTCTTCACCGCCTCCAGGGTGCTGTCGGACATGTCCACATGGTTGGTGGGGCCCTTGTTGTAGGCGTAGACCACGGAGGAGTTGTCGTAGGACTTGGCACTCTTGAGCAGGTGGGCCTCGTAATGATCGCCGCCGCTGACGAGAGTGGCCACATAGTTGGCCAGCTGCAGGGGGGTGAACAGGTTATAGGATTGACCGATGGCGGCGGTGATGGTTTGGCCGTCGGTCCAGGTTTCGCCGATTTTTTCGGCGTATTCGGGGCTGGCCAGCACGCCATCGGAGTCGCCGATCTCGATGCCCGTGCTGCGGCCCAGGCCAAACTGACTGGCGTAGTCGTCCAGCCGCTGGATGCCTGTAAGCCGGCCCACCTCATAGAAAAAGTAGTTGCACGACACCGTGATGGCCTGGCTCACGTTCACGGCTCCGTGGGTGCCGCCGGTGGCATTATAGATCCAGCATCGGGGCTGGGGGAACTCGTAGTAGGTGTAAATGCCCCGGTCCACAATAGTGGTGGAGGGAGTGATAACGCCGGACTCCAGGGCCGCCACAGAGGTGCAGAGCTTGAAGGTGGAGCCGGGGGCGTAGGTGCCGTCGGTGGCGCGGTTAAACATGGGCAGGGCGGCATCCTTACTCCAGGTGTCGTACATCTTGTCCCATTGGCTCAGGTCGTAGGTGGGATAGCTGGCCAAGGCCAGCACCTCCCCGGTGCCCACGCCGATCACTGCCGCCGCGCCGCCTCGGGCCACGCCATCACTTTTCGTCATGGACTGGATGGTGGCCGCCAGGGAATCCTCGGCGGTTTTCTGCAGGTCCAGGTCGATGGTCAGGGCCACGGTGTTGCCCGGCTGGGGCTCCTTGGCGTATAGCTCGCCGGTGACCTTGCCGCTCTTATCGGTGGTCACCAGCTTCACGCCGTTGACCCCGTGGAGATATTGCTCAAAGGCCTCCTCCACGCCGCCCTTGCCCACCAGGTCGTCCATGGAGTAGTCGTTGTTATTCTTGTATTTGTCGTTCCAATCCTCGGCAAAGATGCGGCTCACCCGGCCCAGGATATGGGCGGCATAGGTGGTGTTATACACCCGCTGGCTGGAGGTACCTGTGGACACGCCTGCAAAGTGGCCATCCACCACCTGGCTGATGACCTCTACGGGAACATCCTCGGCAAACACATACCCGCCGGACACCTCTGCGCCGTAGCGGACCCCGGCGACGAGGCGAGCCTGGTCGTCGGTATAATCGTCGGAGATCTTATAAATCTTCCGGGCCATGTCCAGCAGCTCGCCGCCGCTGATAGAGAGGGTCACGGTGTCCTTGCCGGTGTAGGGGATGTCATGCTGATCCAGCCAGTTGACAAAGGTCTCCCCGGGGGTATCAGTGGTGAGGGCGAAGGGCGCCGTATTCGTCAGCGGCAGGGGATCGATCCAGGAAAGGCTCTCCTGCCGGCATAGAGTGATGAGCCGCCACACGGCGGCGTTGCAGGCAGCGTCATCATCAAAGCTCTCGTCGGAGAATTTCAGGGTGTAGGTCAGGCGGTTAGACACCAAAACCTTACCATTTCTGTCGGTAATAATGCCCCGGCTGGTCTCCACGGTTTCACGCCGAGCGGTGCCGGCCATGGATTGAGCCCGGTAGCTGTTGCCCTTGATGATCTGATAGTGAAACAGCATCACGGCGAAAAAGATCAGCACCACAGCTAAAAAGCCCAACAGAACGATGAGCCGGGTGCGATAGGGATTGGATTTTTTCATAGGGAAAGCGCCTCCTTTCCGGCGGATACAGGGCCCCTTATTCCTGGTGGAAGAAGCGCCGGATCTTGCTGTCCGGCAGGTAAATCAGCGGCATTAGGGGCAGCGTCAGCAGCAGCTCCTTACCCATAAGCAGCAGGGCGGCCCGGACGGAGAAGCTGACAGACGAATTGAGAAACAGCATTTGCAGCAGGTCGGTGCACACAATGCTCAGTACGCCACACAGCATGCAGCAGAAAAACGGCTGCGACAGGACCTTGGCCGACAGGACCCGGGCCAAAAGGAATACAATCAAAAACGCCACCGTGTAGAAGCAGGGGATCACCCCCGGCATGGTGACATCCAGCACCGCGCCGGTGGCCAGAGCAAACACGGCGCTCTCATGGGCGGATTCCAGGGCGGCCACAGTGGACACCAGCACCGGAAACAGGAACGGATGCACACCCCATATGCGGATATGCACCAGCCCAAAGACCTGTACCAGCACGAAACCCAAAGCGGTCAGGGCGTAAAAGAGCCATTTAAATACAAAGTCACGACGTCCCACGGCGCACCTCTCAGTCCACGATGTCGAAGGCGGTGATGACGAACACCTCCACCAGGGAGGAAGGCGTCACCGTGGGCTGTACAACGGCGTACTGGGTCAGGCCCGAGTCGTCGGTGCGCACATCCTCCACGGTTCCGATGACCAGACCTGAGGGATAGTATCCGCCCAAGCCGGAGGTCAGCACCAGGTCGCCGCCTACGGGGGTGTTGGCTCCGGAGAGGTAGCTGAGCTTGAGCTTTCCGCTTTGCATCAGCTCCAGATCGCCCATGGCCACGGCGGATTCGCCCGTGCGGAACACCGTGGCGCCGAACTGTGCCTGGGTGTCCAGCACTGTGGCCACGGTGCACCAGTTCAGGCCCACCTCCGTCACAACGCCTACCAGGGCGCCGGTCTCGTTCACCACGCAGTTATTCACCGCAACGCCGCTGCTGGTGCCCCGGTTCAGGGTCAGGGTGGAGGCCCAGTTGGAGTTTTCATACTGGGTCACCTTGGCGCTCTCAAAGGTAAAGTCCCGCCGCTGTTGGCGCAGGTTCAGCAGGGAGCGCAGGCGCTCGTTCTCCTGGCTGTCGGTTTCGGCCTGGCGGTTGGCATCCTCCAGCTGAGCCACGCGCTTGCGCAGCTCCTCGTTCTCCTTCTGCAGGGCCTCCACGCTGTCAAACTTGTCGGAAATGGAGCCGAACCAGTTGCCGATGGCGGCTCCGGCGGAGCGGAAGGGGCTGGCGATAGTGCCCGCTATGTTATTCAGCAGGCCCGTCCCCGTAGCGGACAGGATGGACAGCGTCAGCACGATCACCACCGCTGCAGCCAGGATCCATATGCCGGTTTTGTTGAAAAAATTCTTCATAGTATTACTCCATCAGATCAATGCCAAAGCCCTTCAGCAGCCGGGCCAGCAGCCCGACCGGCAGGCCCATGACGTTGAAGAAGTCACCGTCAATGCGCTCCACCAGCAGCGCGCCCTTGCCCTGCACGCCGTAGGCGCCGGCCTTGTCCATGGGCTCGCCGGTGCGGATGTAGGCGCGCAGCTCCCGCTCCGTGGCCGGGCGGAAGTACACATCCGTGTGCTGGGCGGCGGTGCAGATTTTCCCTCCCCGGCGCACGGTCACGCCGGTACACACCGTGTGCTTTCGCCCCGCCAGGGCCGTGAGCATCTCCAGGGCCTGGGCCTCGTCCCGGGGCTTACCCAGGCGCCGCTCGTCCAGGAATACCATGGTGTCCGCGGTGATGACGATCTCGTCGTCCCCACACAGCCGCGCCGCGGCATCAGATTTCTCCCGGGAGATGAACTTCACGATCTCCTCCGGGGATAGGTGATCCGGATAGTATTCCTCCACCTCCGGCACCCGAATGTCAAACTCCGTGATGCCCATGCGCCGCAGCAGTTCCTGCCGCCGGGGCGAGCCGGAGGCCAACACGATTTTCGCCATGTTCCATTACCTCCCTGTGGAGCCGAGGCCGCCTGAGCCCCGGTCCGTCTCGTCCAGCTCATCTGCCAGCGTGACAGTGGGCTGCACCACCGGTACCACCATCAGCTGGGCGATGCGGTCCCCGGGCTGGACGGTGTAGTCCTCGGCGGACAGATTCACCAGGCCCACGGCAATTTCGCCCCGATAGTCGCTGTCGATGACCCCCACACCGTTAGAAAGGCACACGCCCTTCTTGATGCCCAGCCCGCTCCGGGCGAACACCAGGGCCACATAATCCGCCGACGGCAGCGCCATAGCCAGGCCCGTGGGGATCACCGCCCGGGCCCCGGCCTGCAGGGTCACAGGTCCGTCCAGACATGCCCGCAGGTCCATGGCAGCGGACCCCGGGGTGGCAAACTGCGGCAGGGGGATTTCCCGCCCGATCTTAGGATGTATAGCTTTGAATTTTAGCTCCATGGGGTGTAACCTCTCAAAAGATAAATACAAATAGTGATATTTCGCGGAATAAATACAAAGAGTAAAGCTTTGCGGAGCTTACCGCCTGCAGGCTGCAAGCCTATTGCCGAAAAATTCAAAGAAATTTTCGGCAGGGGTTACTCAACACCGCGATAGAATAGACCTCTTGTAAAGCCTGCGGGGGCGGGGAAGTCCGATCCCTGATACCGCTGCAGGATGTCCGCGGCCTCCTCCGCCGTCTCCGTGGTCAGGCGCAGCTTTGCCCAGCGCAATCCGCACTTTTTCCATTCGGGCTTATCCGCCAGGTACAGGGGCCTGCTGTTTTGTATCTCCGGCCGGCAGCCGTGTCCGCACAGCACCGGGAACCGGGCCCCGATCCGGTCCGTCAGCACACCGCCGTTTCCGGCGCTGCACTGTCCGCTGCACCGCAGGGGGCAGTTTTCCGTGACCATCAGCGGCAGGCGGCCGTAGACCACCGCCTCACAGGGGATGTATTTGCGCAGATCACGCACCTGCTGGTGCCGCAGCTCAGCGGAGACGGTGACGCTTTCCAGCCCCAGCTCCTGCATTAGCAGCAGCGCTCGGCTATTAAACACGTTCAGGCCCAGATCGCCCCGGACCTCCAGGCCCAGGCCGTCCACAATGGGTAGGTGGCCCAGGTTGCTCACCGCCACGGCGGTCAGCTGGGGATGCTCCTGCAAAACCTCCCGGAATTTTCCCTCGTCCTCCGTGCGGAGGATCCGCGGCAGCACGGCGCACAGCTTCGTATACCCGGCGTATTCGTCCAGGTCAATTTCGCCCAATAGGGTAAGGGGCAGATAGAGATATTCCACGCCCCGGGCCAGCTTCGCCGTGAGCTGGTGGGCATAGGTGACGCTGGCTGTCAGCTTCGGTGCGCCTGTATAGGCCGCCGGAGCCGCCGGCAGGGCCGGAGTATCGAAGGTGCGCCGCTGGGGTATCGAGGTCAGCAGTACCCGGAGCCCCGCCAGAGCGTCCCGGCGCAGGGCGTTGATGCTCCCGGCGGAGAGCATCAGCCCGTCCTCCAGGGAAATGTCTGTTTTTCGGCAGGCAAACACCGTGCCCCCTGTCTTTTGCAGCCGGGTGCGCAGCTCCTCCTCCGTCAGGGAGCGGCTTCGGGCCGCCTCCGGCACGGGGCCGGTCACGGTCACGCTGCGCCCGTCCGGGAGAGCCGCCGTGAGGGCAGCCTCCTCGCCTGCTGCAATCCGGCAGGTAAAGTCCACCGCCACGGGGCGGTTTTCTGCGCCTCCCTCATAAGTCTTGCGTACCTGGGCAAACCAATCCTCGGGCCACCGGGCGCTCTCCGGCCGCATGCCGAACATCTTTGCGCCCCGCCGGCCCGTCCAGTATCCGTCCGTGAAGCCGCTGCGGGAAAAGGCCCGCTCCAGCTGGGCCTGCTCAGTGGGGGAGGGGGGGCGCTTCTCATCCAGCAGCCGCCGATAAATGCCCGTCACCGCCGCCACATACTCGGGCCGCTTCATGCGCCCCTCGAGCTTCAGGCAAGCCACGCCCATCTCCGCCATCTCGCCGGCATACGCCGCGAGGTTCGCGTCCTTGAGCGACAGCGGATTCGCGTCCGCCTTCCCGTGCCAGCCATAGCGCAGACGGCAGGGCTGCGCGCACGCGCCGCGGTTGCCG
>ENA-ORSK01002496-ORSK01002496.1-human-gut-metagenome-genome-assembly--contig:-NODE-2496-length-12113-cov-3.844004_pt1 | contig 12113 bp, 10 predicted proteins | sample MGYA00242192_ERZ509159 | MGnify/ENA primary metagenome ERZ509159 (study PRJEB26280, sample SAMEA2338663) | human gut metagenome | biome: human gut; feature: human-associated habitat; material: faeces...
GTATCGCCTTTCGTGGCTATTCAATATTCTGTATCTGCTCTCTGACTTTTTCGATCTCAGTCTTTAATTCAATGGCACAGTTGGAAATCTCCAGGTCATTAGACTTAGACAGAATCGTATTGGCTTCGCGGTTCATCTCCTGCGCCAGGAAGTCTAATTTCCTTCCGATGCTGCCACCGGCTACCAGTGTATTCTTCGTGGTCTCAATGTGGCTGCGCAGTCTCACCAGTTCTTCATCCACGCACACCTTATCCGCAAAGATCGTCACTTCCGTGAGAAGTCTTCCTTCGTCCACTGTGGTATCACCCAGCAGTTCCTTCACCCGCTCTTCCAGTCTCTGACGGTACTCCGCGATGATCTGGGGAGAACGCTCTGTAATGAAATCTACCAGCTTCAGCATGCCGTCCAGTTTCGCGATCAGATCATCCCTAAGATGTTCCCCTTCGGTGATCCGGGTCTGTACGAACATCTCGCAGGCACCCTTTAAGGCTCTCTGCAGTTCCTTCCACAGCTCTTCCTCGTCGATATCCTGCTCTTCCATCACGAAGACATCCGGATACTTCGACAGGGTGGACACCCTGATATCACAATCCAGATCAAAATCGCTGGCCATCTGCTTCAGGTATCCCAGATACTCCGCTGCCAGTTCCTTGTTGTAACGGACGCTGGACGTGTTCTCGGAAAAATCTTCATAAGTAATGAACAGATCCACTTTACCTCTGGAAATGTAGTTCTTCAGTTCACTGCGGATCGCAGACTCGAAGAAATTCAGCTTCTTCGGCATTTTGATGTTCACATCAAGGTAGCGATGATTCACAGACTTCATCTCTACGGTAAACTTTCTGTTATTCTCGGCAGTTTCACATCTGCCAAATCCCGTCATACTCTTGATCATAGCTTCTCCTGTTGTAAGGGCGTGTAATGCCTTCCGCAATTTACGGTTTTCATTCTATTATAGAATAAATATGCCCTTTCCGTCAAGTGCAGGTGCCCTATTTACACTATTTCCACTCGTCGTAATGCTCCAGAAAATGATGCTTCACACCATCCTCTTTGTAGGCGATGATTGTACGTAAGTTTACATTCTCCACACTCTTGAAAATATTCCCCTCGATAAAAGGGTTAGTCTGTTTCAGCGAAGCGATCAGGTTCTTAATCTCCATACGCTTGGAGGGACTGCTGCCATCGGTACGGCAAGTGGTACAAGTGTCAGTGAACCGGCAGGCACACTGAATAAAATGCAGATCATTGTAATCTCTCCAGTGCTTGATGTCATCCTCCCTGATCAGGTACATAGGGCGGATCAGCTCCATGCCCTCGAAATTCGTACTGTGAAGCTTCGGCATCATGGTCTGTACCTGTCCACCGTACAGCATTCCCATCAGGATCGTCTCGATGACGTCATCGTAATGATGTCCCAGAGCGATCTTGTTGCAGCCCAGCTCTTTCGCATGACTGTACAGATAGCCTCTTCGCATTCTCGCACACAGATAGCAGGGGGAATCCTCTATGTCATACACCGCATCAAATATCTGGGATTCAAAAATGGTGATGGGAATATCCATCAGCTTCGCATTGTTTTCAATGATCTTACGGTTTGCCTCACTGTAGCCGGGATCCATCACTAAAAATACCAGTTCAAAGGGGAACTTGTTATGGCGTTTCAGCTCCTGGAACAGTTTTGCCATCAGCATGGAATCTTTACCGCCGGAAATGCATACAGCGATCTTGTCGTTTTCCTGAATCATATCGTATTCGTTGATAGCTTTGGCAAACCGGGAAAACAGGACTTTGTGGAACTTTTTGCGGATGCTCTTCTCAATTTCCCTTGCCCGTTCATTTTCCTTTTCTCCGGGCTGTTCCTTCTGCATCAGGTTCAGAAGCCACCCGGTATAGCCGCCCTGTAAACTGTAGACGTCCATTCCCTGTTCCCGGAAATATTCTGCAGACACTTTACTGTTCTGTCCACGGCTGCAATACAGGATCACTTTTTTATCCCCTGCTGCCGCAGCCAGCTTGTCCACAAGTTCACATTCGGGGATTGCAATGGCTCCGGGAATCATTCCATAGTTTACTGCTTCATCCCCTCTGATATCCACCAGGATGTATCGGTCAAGATCCCTGGTCTGTAGTTCTTCCCATGTGATCTCACAGGGCTGTATTGTTACTTTATCTTCCATTTTGTAATTCCTTTACTCTGCCCGAACAGGCAGTCTATTGTTTTTCCTCTCTCAGTCAGCTACACTGTTGTTAAAAATATGGTAACTGCATCGTTACATTATACATTACATTCATAGAAAGGCACACAAATGATTCCTTATACTACTTTAGATTCCATTATAGCTCAAATGCCCGAACGCACCGGGCACACTCTGTTAGATGAAGACCAGGGGTGTGTAAAAGGGTGTCGTATGGGCGTATCCCTCTATCGCAACACAGAATATCACATGCCGCAAAAGCATGACGATCAGGAAGGCTTCTTCGTATTGGACGGAAAAGGATATGCTCTCGTCGGTGGCGAAGAAATCCCTCTGCTGCCCGGTACCGCCTTTATGGTACCTGCTCACACGGATCATGTGATCAGACGGGATCCCTCCTGTGACTGCTGTAAGGTTCTATGGTTCCATGCCGCAGTAGAATGATCCTCAGTCCCCACATACCGCCAGAAGCTCCGTCAGCTGTGCCTGAAGCTCTGTCAGGCTGTCACACTTTTTGTCTACCAGCGCAAGAATCTCTTCTGTGGGCGGCAGCTGATCCGGCACCATCACCGTATATAAGCCTGCCGCATAGGCGGATCGGATACCGTTGAAGGAATCCTCCACTGCCAGTGCCTGTCCGGGTGCAACCCCAAGCTCCTCGCATGCCTTCAGATAAATATCGGGTGCAGGCTTGCCATGCTCCACCATGTCGCCGCAGATAATTTTCTGAAAATAAGATGTGATACCCGCTCTGTCCAGATGCTCCATAACTGCGGTCCTGCGTGTAGAGGATGCCAATGCTGTTGGAATGCGGTTCTCCTTCAGATATTCCAGGATCTCATGCACGCCCGGCTTCTCGGGAAGGCCTTCCCGTTCTTCCTTTTTCTTAAATCTCCGGCTGCAATCCTCATGCAATTCTTCAAAAGACACATCGATGCCCTGCTCTGCTTTCGCTGCCTCGAACACTTCCTTCGTGCCCTGCAGTGTCCTTCCGATACAGGCTTTGGAAATCTCGTCCACATTTTTAAGGCCCCTGGGCTCCGCCGCTTCTCTCCAGCACTCCATATACATCCTCTCGGTATCAAAGAGGACACCGTCCATATCAAATATCACTGCGGTTATTGTTGTCTTCATAATTCTCCTCACATCCAGAGCACCATCAGATTGTTACCCATACCGATGATCCCCATCATTTTGCGCGTAAATAGTAATCGATGATATCTGTCTCTTCCATGGAAATATAAGTTCCGTACATGGCTATGTTGCAGCACAATACCCTGCTTCCCGCAGGGTAGATCATCTCATATCCTTTAGACGAAGCCAGCCCCGGATATCTGTCATCCGCTCTTCCGTAGGAAAAATAAGCAGCGGAATTACCTATCTTCAAAGGTTTCGGTGCCCCAATCCCTCCGGCGATCAGAGCCTCGTCCTTTTTCCATTCAAAAAAGCTCCAGTTCTTTTTCTCTCCGAGTTGCCTTGGTTCTCTGCTTCGTTCCGTCAGCAGAATCTTACCCTGTGTATTTAAAAATGTCAATGCTCCCGTCTTTTTATCCACACGGATCTGGGCATATCCCGCTGTAATTTCCACCAGGGAAGGATTCTCCCGCACCGTGCATCTGAGGTCTCCTGCTGCCGTCACCGCCGCTTTCGGGAATTCACGACACTGCCCTTTGGCAAAACAAATCCGGAACAGATCCACCGCAAGGGGTGTGATCCGCAAGGTTCCGTAACTACTCAAAAGATCCACATAGCCCTTGCCCTTCATGACCATGCGCACAGCGCAGTCGATCCTGGAATGTCCGGCGGGCATCAGTGTTTTGGCATCCGGCATATCGCCGTACTCGCCGTTATTTTCTACCATCCGCGGCTCCTGTCTGCCGGTTGCTCTGCCAGCATTGCCGTTTCCTGCCCCGTATACTTTCGCAGGTGACGGCTGTCCCGTCCGCCTCGATTCAGGTCCCCCTGACTTTCCTGCTTTCTTCGGTGCAGCGCCGTCTGTTGTCCCCTGACTGTTTCTTGTCACGATGATCTTCTTTGGGCCGTAACGCTCTCTGGCCACACGTTCCTTTTCCGCTTCCTGTGCCCTCTGTCTGTAGATCTCTTCTTTTGTCTTCTCCGGCTCTGCCTGTTTTACCACCGTTTTCACCGGCTTCTTCTGGGCATCTGCGGCAAGGCGCATTCTCTGCTTCTGCTCTGGGGATACCGGATCTACGATCAGTCCGGTGAGTTTCCCCCGGTACAGCACCGTCAGTTCATGCAGGGCTCGGGTGGCTGCCACGTACAGCTGCTTCACATACCCGTCTTCCACCGGGTAATCTTCCTCCGAAGCGTTGAAGATCAGTACTGCATCGAATTCCAGACCTTTGGTGTATTTTAACGGAAGCACCATGACGCCCTCGCCGATCTCCCATTTTCCCGCATCTCCGGTATTCAGGTCCACGCTGCCCTGTAAGGCTGCTGTTACTTTTTCCGCCTCCGCTTCGTCAATGCAGACTACGGCAATGGTATCCAGCCCCTTGCTCTGCCATGCTTTGATGATCTGCTCCGCCTGTGTCACCTGCTCTGTAAAATCCACACATTTTTTCACCGTGACCGGTTCCCCATGACGTATGATGGGCTCCACCGGATAGACCGGAAAGCTTCCGTGATACAGAATGTCCGTGGCAAACTCCGAGATTTCCACCGTGTTACGGTAGCTTTTCTGCAAAATGCCGAAATAATCAAACTCTCCGGGCAGCATCAATTTCCGCAGTTCCGTCCAGTCGTTGAGACCGTAGCGGTCGGAAATATTCTGGGCCACATCTCCCATGATCGTATAGGAACATTTGCTCAGACAATATTTTAAAGACGCATAGGCCATCATGCCGAAATCCTGGGCTTCATCAATCACCACATGCCCCGCCTCCCGGATCACCGTGTCCTCCTTGATGCGCTTGTAGAGGTAGGCCATGGCCGCCAGATCATAGACATCGTAGCCACCTTCCGGCACCTCGACCGTGAAATCTTTCTCCTGCTCTTCCTTCAGGAACTGTTCGTAGAGTTCCGCCACAGAGCCCTTCCATTCCCTTTTTCCGAAATAGGTCTCATAATAATGCTTGAGCTTCTGCTTTTCCGGCTGGGTATAGGAATAATATTTTCCGCTCAGCTCATTTTCCAGCCGTGCCATCAGATAATCCGTCAGTCTGCTGATTTTGTCCGCCCGGGACAGATCCTTTGTCTCTTTCAATAAGCGTGCAATGGTGGCCCGGTCCAGCAGCACTTTGCCAGTCTTTTCGATCACCACGTCCTCTCTGGGTATCGCGCGGTATTCGTAACGCAGGCAGAAATTCTCCAGCTCCTTAAACCAGACAAGAGTTCCCTTCACCGCCGGGGTCACACCTTTTACCACCGGCTTGATCTGCCAGGACTTGTCCCAGTCCTCGTACAAAAGCCTTACGAACAACTGCTCCATGGTCATCTGGGAGACACCGTAAACATTCAGTTCCGGCAGCACTCCCGTTATATAGTTTAAGAGCACCTGATTGCTTCCCACAATATAAAAATCTTCCGGTGCAAACTCCTGCTCGTAGTTGTACAGGATGTAGGAAATACGGTGCATGGCCACTGTGGTCTTGCCGGAGCCCGCCGCTCCCTGTACGATCATGTTGTGCTGGGGCTTTTTGCGGATGACTTCGTTCTGCTCCTGCTGGATTGTGGCAATGATCTCGCCCAGCACCGCCTTTTTGTTCCGCGCCAGATATTTTGTCAGCAGTTCATCGTTGGCCACCACATCCGAATCGTAGAAGTCCTTCAGCTCATCATTTTCGATCTCATAGGTGCGCTTCCGCGACAGGGTGATGTCGTATTTTCCCTCCCCCTTTACGGAATAAGAGACATCCCCCAGAGCGGCATCGTAATATACGCTGGCAATGGGTGCTCTCCAGTCGATGACCTCCGGTTCTGCCGGGTTATCCGCAATGACACTTCTGCCGATATAGTAGACCTCGTCTTTTTTCAGTTTTTTGTCCCGGAAATCGATTCTGCCAAAGTAGGGCTTTTTCCTCGCCTGTTCCGCCCGGCGCAGATCCTGATTCACGAACTTGAAGCGGGCATCCGCATTGTGCCACAGGGTCTGGGCTTCCTTGTCGTTCTCATCGAATTCCTCCTGCATGGCATGCAGTTCTTCCGCCAGAGCCTGTACACTCTGCCTGTTGGCATCCACCTTGCGCTGTGCGATCTCTAACGTATGCTGTAATCTTTTTTCCTCATCCTGCCTCGTAATGCCGGGTAAACTGCTCATATTCTCTCCTGTTCAAAACCATAAAAAAGAAAAAGCAAAGGAAGCCTGTCGAAGACTTCCTTTGTATGTATTCTAAATCACATTTTACCAGTCAGAGCCCCAGTCATCGTATCCTGAGTCCCAACTGTCATTGGAATCCCATCCGGAATCCCAGCTGTCATCATCCCAGCTATCGTTATTATCATCGCTGTACTCATAAGGAGTGTAATAGGACGAATCCTCAAAATCCTCATATTCCGCATCGCTGTCATAGCTGTAGGAATCATAGTAACTCTCGTAATCACTTTCCATCCAGGATTCATCCGGTGCATAGCGCCAGGAATCATTCTCCCATTCGTACCAGTCCCCATAATAGTAATAGCTCCGGTCTCCATAAGTGTAGTAACCGGTATCCGGTCCGCTTTCCCCTATGAGTGCAAAAACAACCGACAATATTATGATCGCCACTATTGTTATCAGGCATATGGGAAAAAGAGCTTTAGACAAGTTTTTTTCCGATTGTCTCTGCTGCGCAGCAGCTGAAGCACCTGGAGCCGGTTTCGCCGTTTTCGGCTGCTGGTGTGCTTTCTGCACTACCACTCTTTCCTTCATCTTCTGGTAAAGTTCGTTGACCGCATAGGCTTCATCGGTTCCCTTGTAACGTACTGCCCGGGTACCGTCCTCTTTATTCTTATAGACTACGAAGGTGCCATCGGTCTCATCCTTGTAAATACCGAAGGCTTTCGCGCCCTTGTAATCCTCTCCGATAAAGGTCCGCATGTCCTCCAGCGGAAGGTTCATCTCCTTTGCCCAGGCTTTCAGTTCCTCGATTGTCTGTGGTACACCGTTGGCATGGCGGTTGTAATTGTTGTTGACACCGCCACAGTTCGGGCAGACCTGATCAAAATCGTTGATCCAGCTGCCACACCAGTCGCATTTTATCTTCATGTTCCCCTCCTGAAAATACACGTTGCAATAGTTTCTGTTTTATTGTACCACGTTCTGCACCTGCTGCCAACCTAGGAAATTGCCAATAAAATGCGGCTTTCTCTGAGGGTCTTGCTCTGGTCGTAATCATACTCTATGGTCTGGATACTGACATCCGGAAAACGGGCATGCAGCCGCTGCAAAATTCCCCGCTCGCAAACATGGCTGACCAGACATCCGAAGGGATGCAGGATCAGCACACTGCCACAGCCTTTTTCCACATATTGTATCACCTCTGCGGCAATCAGCCAGCCGTCTCCGGTATTGCAGCCCTCCGCCAAAATCCCCTGCACTTTCTCCTTCAGTTCCTGGAACGGCAGATCCGTCTGGAACCGGTCTGTCTCCCCGATCACCGTAAGCAGATGTTTTTGTGCCTCACACAACCGGTGGAGCACAAAGGCACAGGCTTTCGCCATGATGGGATTGCGCTGGTACTTTTCTGCCTTATACCGCTCTGTATCCACCAAATACAGACAGTAGTTGACGAAACCACCACTGTAAGGCTCCATTCCCTGCCGGAGCAGAAAACTTTCGATATCGTCATTTCCCAGTTTCGAATATTTCATATAGATCTCACCGGTGATGCCAACTCTCTTTTTCTTCCCGGGTTTCACCGGTACCTTCGAAAATACTTCGCAGGCATACCGGTAATTTTTCTCTCTGGTGTGCCGTCCGTTCCTGTGTCTCCGAATGCTCTCGCACAGTTTCTTTTCCACCTGACTGCGGATGCGGTCCGTCTCTCCCGGATTCTGTTCGTAGGGCTTCACCTGCTGGTACAGGCACATGATCAGATCGCCATAGCATCCGGCAGCAATCCCACCGGACAACAGTGACGGAGTAATGCGAAAGCCTGTATGTTTTTCTTCTCCCATGAGGTTCAGGGAGATTACGGGAATCTGGGCATACTCCTGCTGTCCCTGCTCTGCCATGCGGTACAGCACTCTCTGGAGCAGATTGTAGATATTTCCGGCCCTGCAGGCACCGCCCGCCTGGGGCTCCATGAAGGTGATCTCCTCCGGATCCCGTTCCCCGCTTTCCAGATATTCCAGGAACTGTGCAAGGATCAATACCGTCGGATAGCAATAGTCGTTACTGATATAGCGAAGTGCCAGAGTGCGGTCCTTCACCGGGTTCTTTAAAGTCTCGAAGGAATACCCCTCCGCCCGGAATGCCGCCTCCAAAAATACATTCGTGTACTCCAGCATCTCGCACAGCAGGATCGTACGGGTCTTCTTGTCATGACGTGTGAAATTTTTACATACTCTGTGCAGTTCCCCCATACGTTTTCCTCATCTGACCGGGTATCTCATCTGACAGGCCTTGTTCCATGATCATCATCAGCTTTTTTTAGTTTGTATTTTCTATTGGTATTCGTTCCTATTCTCTCAATATTTTCCATTTCAGAAATGATTGCCCTTGTTCTTGCCGGACTTAGCCCAATATAATCGGCAATTTCATTTGTCTTAGCTTCTCCATGTTGTGCGAGATACTCATATATTTTTGCAATATTACCGCTTGTTTTCTTTGCTTGTTTTCTTCGCTTGTTTTCTTCGCTTGCTTTCTTCGCTTGCTTTTCTCACTTGTTTTTCAACAAATTCAAGTGTCAATATCGTCCGATCCGGATCAAACCGTTCTTCAATTACAGGTTCCTTCCATCCTTCATCTTCCCATGTATTAAATATATTAGGAACACCACTGCCGGAACGTTCACCGATATTAATAAGGTTAAACATCTTCATAAGAGATTTATTTCTCGGATCTGATTCTCCACCCTTACACATTTGTATTTTACCTGTCCTTATATATCCGGGATTCTCCAATACAAGTTTCTTAGGTTTTTTCACATCCATAATTATTTTATTATATACCCTGAAATAGAAATCACAAATATTTCCGGACCATTCCCCTGAACTGGATTGCAGACGATCTGTCCATCGAATAGCAGGATCAAGTATTTCACGATAATCCAGAAAGTATTCCGGAAAATGTCTTACAATGTTATATTCCTCTCCAAACATCAGCATCCCAGCCGCCGTAGGATGAAGTTGTCTGTCCTCTCTTGATATAGCTGCCGCGCCAATACTTCTCAAGTATTCACTATCGTTTAATCTTTCAAAAGGATGCCCCGGTTTCAATGTTCTGTGACGGTTTCTATATCCCTGTATCGTCTCATAGTTCAAATCCTCCATCGGGACCTCGTCCAGTACCTCCATATCCATAGTATTTTCAGCCTGATCACGAAGCATTGTTTTTACCTGTAGACGTGTACAACGATAATCGCCTTCATGATTTCTTCTAAATGTAGCGCCAAACAGATCATTATCAACATATACCGGCTTTTCTTCCCGTTTCGCCATTGGGACATGAATAGCAATAATTAAATCCCCGTTTACATCATCGTCTTTTAAAATATTAGCACTTACTTTTTTGCGATTATTAATTGTATCCCAGAATTGCTTTATAAGTTTCTCTTTATCCGCCGCTTTAAGTCCTGTAGTATGCCAGGAACCATCCTTATTTTCTACAACACCAAGAATGATTACTCCACCATAGCAATTGGCAAATGCAGAATACTAGTCCCATAAGGACACTGGTAACCCTCCATTTGCCTTCTTAACTTCCCGACGATTATCTTCTTTGTATGAGTCAAATTTTGATATATCAAACAGATCCTTCAAACAATATATCCCCCTTTATTCATTTCCCGTCTTCTTTTCCTATATATAGCCACACAAATATTAACTGGTCATTTTTATTGTACTCATATCTTTGCCACAACGCAATGGTTCCCCAAAAATCTATTTTTATATTCCATTGTATTTCTTTAACTGCAACGCTTCCGTTGATTCTATGGTTGTATGCTTGCTACTTATATATCTACAAAAATATCCGTCAGTTCTTCACGGGATATCGCCGGTTCAAAATAATAGAGCTGTGTGTAAATTCCCGTATAAATAGTACTATCCTCAGGATCTGTGCCAAATGACATTCCACCGGTATCTACGATCCATTTCACTTTGTCATTTTCCCATACAAAATATAGGTTTCTGTCTCCACTGGTTAAATAATGCTCCCAGTAAAGAATATGTCCATCCAGATCATAATACTGAATTCCACCATCCGTATAATAATCTACATTATCTCTATAACTTATCTTTATGTAATCCTCATAGGATTCCCTTTGAAAAATATAATCCTCGGAGTCTCTTGCAGGGAAATTTCCAATAAAATCCAATTGCAGTCCATCATATTTTTCCAGACCATCCATGTTTATTAAAATACATGTATTTTTTATATCCGTGCTGTCTGGGACCGGTTCTTGAAATACAAAAACAGTATTTTCAGCAGAGGTCTTATAGGAGAACATTTTTATCCCTGCTATGTCTAATAATTCCTCTTTTGTTTCCATGTCCGCATTATATGTTTCCAGAAAATTCCTTACAAAGCCATTTTCACTCTGTCTGTCTGTTTTCATTTTGGATGTTAATACATCGTTTCCTTCATTGTCCCAGTAATATACCTGAACATCCTGCTTTCCGCAGCCGGAAAACATTAACATGAATCCTATTAACAATATGCTGATTTTTTCTTTCATTTTTCTCCTGACTTTCTATTTTTCCAGCATAAACCAGCCTTCTTCAATACGCATGATCATCTGGTTCTTATTCACCGGCACACAGACAATGTCCTCTCCATCCTGACATTTTATATTGCACACAAGAATCTCATCATCATAAATGCTCAGGCCATCGTGGATATCCATTTCCTGTTCAAAATCTTCCCGCCCCGTCTTTCTGACTTCTATTCCAACTGTCTGGCGGGCGGTCTCCAATATTCTGACTTCATCTTCCGAGACGATAACACTTTTTCCCAGCCAGTCTTCCGCCTTAAAATTCGTGCCCTGCAATATTCTTCCCGGCGCCTCCTTTTCTATTTCCTCAAAACCGCCTTCGTATGAGTTTTCATAGCTGTCCAGATATGCAATTTTCCATGTTCCGTTCAAATCTTTTTCACTCACCTTAGGGTCACAGTATTGAAACGGTTCTAGCAAATAATCCCCGCCGCAAAACCCATAGACTATATGTGTTTTATCTAAAATAACAATGTAATCCACGCAGTAGTCAGATTCATCATACATTTCATCAATATATCTAAGGAACCGGACCTGTTCTATATCCGCATAATCTTCTATCATCCAGAGAGAATCGATATCTAGCCATTCATCCTGAGTAGAATAAGAAACTATATCCGAATCATCAAATTGTATTTTTTCCCATTCCAGGTAATCCGGCCATGCCACAATGCTCTTTTCTACGGAATTTTCGCCAAGAATAACTGTCCTTCCCAAATAGTGCTGTCGAAAAAAATAACTGTATGCTCTATAGTACGTCGTGAGATGACGTGTAACCTTCCATTTTCCATTGTATGCCGCAGCAGTATTTTGGCCTTTGAAAACAACCACGCCTGCAAATACCAACAGCAACATGACTATTATTCTTCGAAATATTTTTCTTTTCACCCCTAAGTGCACCTCATTCTATGTATATATTTTTAACTGGTATATTAAGTTCTCTGATTATATTTTCTCCAAAAGGTAAAAAACACAATCCATCGTAAGAATAACAAACTGCTTATCGCTGGAAATCATTATGTCCACTGCCGGAGACTTT
>ENA-ORSK01002497-ORSK01002497.1-human-gut-metagenome-genome-assembly--contig:-NODE-2497-length-12111-cov-18.134456_pt1 | contig 12111 bp, 8 predicted proteins | sample MGYA00242192_ERZ509159 | MGnify/ENA primary metagenome ERZ509159 (study PRJEB26280, sample SAMEA2338663) | human gut metagenome | biome: human gut; feature: human-associated habitat; material: faeces...
GGCAGGTTCTGCTGGTGCAGGTCTTGACGCGGGAGGAACTGGATCCGACCTATAACGGGCACGTCAGCCTTATCGACTCCGAGTCCGAGGATATGATGGATGACCGGAACATGAAAATGCGTATCAACCGCGGGATGCTCTCCGCATACGGGGAAGCAATGAAGGATTTTCAGAACGAAATAGCGCATTTCTGCGCCTCCCGCGATGTCGGATTCATGTCCGTAAACACGCAGGAGCCGATCGAGCGCGTCCTGTTCGGTGAATTGCTGAAGGTAGGTATATTGCAATGAGTTTACTTGCTCCTCTTGGGCTTCTGGGTCTTCTCGCGGTGGCGGTGTTGATATTTATCTATATCATCAAGCCGAACTACCAGCAGAAGATCGTTTCCAGTACATACATCTGGAAGCGAAGCCTGAAGTACAGGAAAAAGCGCGTGCCGGTCAGCCGGCTGCGGAACATCCTGATCTTCCTGTGCCAGATGCTGGTGCTTGCCTCCTTTGCGATGCTCCTGGCGCGTCCTGTGATTCCGTATGTTGCGGAGACACCCAAAAACGAAAAGGTCATCATCCTGGATGCTTCCGCCGGTATGCGCGTGTCCACGGGCGGCGAGACCCGCTTTGAGCGGGCGGTGCGCGAGATACGCCGGCAGGCAGAGAGCATCCTTTCGCAGGATGATATGATCCTGTCCGTCATCGTGGCGGACAGCGACGCGCACTATCTCGTTTCGCGCCAGACGCGGGACAGCTTGGCTGCAGTCGGAATGGCACTGGACAGTCTGGTCAGCCCGGAGCTGAAATGCAGCTACGGGACCGCTGACATGGAGGGCGCCGCCACGCTGGCGCAGGATATCCTGAAAAAGAATTCCGAAACAGAGGTCATCCTCTATACGGCGACCGAGTACATAGACAAGGGCAACTTCACGGTGGTCAATGTGGCGGACGAGAGCGACTGGAACGCCGGAATTCTGTACGTGAAGCCGACACTGGAGGAGAGCAACTGCTACTCCTTTACGGTGGGCGCCGGGTGCTACGGGCAGTCCCGTTCCATGACGGTGTACTGCGAACTGACCGGAATCAACGGTGGAGTCGGTACACTCAAGGTCAGCAAGACCGAGTATTTCACCGAGGCGGAAAGCGAGCGCGAGCTGCTTTTCACGACCGATGATTTCGGCGGCGTTCCGGTGACGTCCTACGCATCCATGCTGGTCTATCTGGACGAGAACGACTCCTTTGACGGCGACAATACCTATGATGTGTACGGCGGGCAGAAGCACACCGTGCGCATTCAGTATGCCAGCTCCCAGACCAACAACTTTTTCTCCGGCGTTCTGCGCTCCCTGCGTCAGGCACAGCGCGGCTCCTGGAACATTGAACTCAAGACGACCAACAAGGCGGCTGCCGCGACCGAAGGCTTTGACATCTACATCTTCGAGGGTGCCATGCCGGACGTCCTGCCGACAGACGGCGTGGTGATGCTGGTCAATCCGGACAAGGCTCCGGAGGGAAGCGGTCTGCGCTTCGGCGACCGGGTGAATATCAACAGTGACTCCACGCTGGCATCCGGACAGGCAAGTCCTATCACGGCGAATATGAACCCCGACCGCATCACCGTTGCCGAGTACCGCGAGGTGCTGTCTGCGGACGGTTACGATGAGCTGATGTACTACAACGGAAACCCGGTCATTCTGGCAAAGGATGAGGAAAACGCTCATGTCGTGGTGCTGTCGCTCAACCTGAAGATGTCCAGTCTGGGCGTTGTGCTGGATTTCCCGATCATGATGTACAATATCTTCAACCATTTTTTCAAGGTCTTCGATCTGTACCGGACGTTTCACCGTAGCTCTCGCAAGCCTGTTTATCAGCTTGTCACGATCAAAAGGTTCAATGGTATTATCCTTTTTCACAACCATAAGCGGTATTGTTTCCACCATTTCATAGGTCGTAAAACGGCACTTGCACGACAGACATTCACGTCTTCTGCGAATTTTATTTTCCGCAGGGCGACTGTCTATTACCTTGCTGTCCTCATATCCGCATTCCGGGCATTTCATCTGTTTTCCTCGCTTTCGCTCTGATCCTCACGGTTTCCTTTTCCATATTCCTGTATTTATGTATTTTAACACACTTTCGCAGCTTTTTCAAGCATTTTCTGTAATCAAAGACCCATCTTATACTTATCGTATATCTTTTTCATATTATTCACACATATAGCAAGTTCGTCATAGCTGCTGTAGTTCTCACGGTAAAGCTCTACTATCATTGCTTTATCGTAATTTATTTTTTCAAGTTCGCTGAAAAGACGGTTGAAGTTAAAGCTGCCCTTTCCTATCGGCAGACAATCACAGCCTGCGTTGCCGTCGCTTACATGAAGATGTACGACCTTGTCACCTATTATATCCATAAGCCTGAACGGATCTACATTGCTCCTTCTCGCCTGTTTGAGATCTACAACAAATCTGACCTCGTCGCCGAGTTGTCCGATCATATCCTCGATAAATCTTACACTGCTGCTCTTGCAGTAGCAGATGTTTTCCTGTGCCACCGTAACACCGAATTCTTTTGCGAGGCGGAACAGACGCAGATAACGTTCCATGTACCTTTCATCAGGTACCTTTGAGCTTAGGATAGCTCCGTGCAGAACAAACACATCCGCACCGATCTCCGCCATAACCTCAAAATACCTCTTGTATATATCTATCAGATATTCGGTTCTGCGTGGATAATCGCCGAATAGGAACAGTGTTTCCATAGGCGAAGAAAACGGATGCATGGATATTACGTTCATCCCGTATTCACCGATGATCCTTCTTAGTTCAACAAGCACCTGCCCTTCAAGCTCGTCTATCGAATTTACGAATATCTCAACATTTTTTACACCCCGCTCGGCAAGCTCATAAAGAGCCTTTTCTGTTTCAAGAGGGTACAGACAAGCCGTTGATACGCCAATATCCATTTTCGTTACTTCCTTTCTGAAAATCAGCCCGCCAGAGAACAAACGTTCCCTATTATTGATATGATTAGCGGTAATACATACACCGCCGCCAGCACAGCAACAAGCAATGCGTAAATGCCGATCCTGCACAGACCTTCCGCCTTATCGGCAATTGCCGTTATCTTTTTGCGGAATATAATGTACAGCGCCAGTGCCGCAAAGCCTGCGACGCTCAGCACAATACCCGGTTTAAGCCCCTTCGGGCAGAAGCTTATGGCTATATCGTTTTTGCCTTCCTCCAGCTTTACCGCCATAAAGCCCGACATAGAACGGTATATCTCAGCTGGCTTTCCGTTTATCGTTGCAGAAAATCCGTCGTCATACGGCACCGACAAAAACAGCCACTGACCGCTCTTTGCGTTGTCTGCCGTTCCGCTTATATTTCCACCGTCAACCTTAAGATCGGCGGTTTTTGTTTTATTGATAGCTTTTTCCAGCTTGCCGAGCGACAGTCCGTAAATACCGTAGCTTGAGCAATAAGTGCTTTCGTTTACGTCAATATCTATACTTACCTTCTCATTTTCGAAAGTACCGAGATATAAAAGTCCGTTGCTGTCTTTATTCGGAAACGACAGATCCTGCTTGATGCCGTTTACATATATTGCAAACGAACCGTTGATATGCTCGTTGATATTTCTTGCAACAAGATCAAAGCAATCGAAATACAACGCCTGCTTTTCACCTATATCCAGCTTGTAGCTGAGCGTTGCGATGCGTGTATTGCTCTTGGGTGTGAAATAATATATCCCGTCACGATGTGCATACCGTATATTCTTTTCTCCAGTATGCTCATACTCGGTAAACAGCAGTTCGTTACCCGTATCAAGCAGATTCTTTGCAAGATATTCCTGTATAACTATGCGTTCCGCCTTAGGCAGTTCCGTGCATTGTGAGAGATCGCTGTCGGTCACTATTCCGAGCGGAAGATAATATTCGCTCTCATAAATTGAATAGTTCTTGTCACGATAAATCACAGGCTCTCTTGCGCTGAATTTCTCTATATAATATTTTATATTCATAACGGCATCGGTAAGGGCAGTGCCTCCGTTGCCGGTTACCTCCATCCAGTAGGACGAATAGCCGAGCCGTTTCATCGCAAACATATAATCCTCCGATGTAAGCGAGGTGTAATGTGCGATGGTGGGATAGCCCAGTCCGCCTATAAGATTTGCGTCAAAATATTTCTTAGGCCACTGCGTCAGCTTCACCCTGTAAAAATCCTCGTCCTCGGGGATTTTTCCTTCAAGTTCTATCGCATTGTTGTACTTGACGGGAGTATATGCCGATGCACCTATATACACGTTTGCGTTGAAAACGCTCTCCGCTACAACAATTACAGCCAGTACAGAACAAACCGATTTGAAAGTGAGCTTCTTAAAAACGCCGAAAGCCATAGTCAGAACATACAGTGCCGTAAATCCGCAGAAGATAATTAAAAGCAGGAAGAACGATTCCGAGCTTCCCCACAGTGTAGAAACATACGAATCCAGGTCGTATCTGCAGTTACAGTAGTACCATATCGTAAAACCGAAATAGATAACGCCGGCGGCAGTTATTCCGATAAGATAGGGCTTTTTATTCTTTTGCGCATAATCATCAGGCTTTGTATGCGACAGCTTCACCGCCGCAAAGGTCAGCATCATAAGCGTAGTCATATAGCCGTACCGCATAGGGAATGCCATATAGTCGCCCGTGTGCCACATCTTGTTTATCGGCTCAAACACTACCGGCAGAAGCGTAAGGAACGAAAGCAGCGCATAGAATCTGCTGTTCTTGCTCTTTCTGCGCAGAAAATACACGATGAAAGCCGCAACGGAAAATCCCGTACAGAAAATAAGCGGCAGATTTGTATATATCCCTGCAAATACCGCAGAATCAAACAGACCCTTGAGTATGTTCGCACCCCTTGCGGATGAAAGATACTGTGCAAAGCTCGGAAGCCATACAACAGCGGAAATCAGCGCCGCTATACCGCAGCCTATAATAAACCTCGGCGCAATGCCCTTTGTACTTCCCTTTTTTCTGTTAAGAAAAATGTAAACGCCGAAATACAGTATCGTGAACAATACCACCATATAGCTGAGATAATAATTCAGCACCAGCATTCCGACAAGACAGAATATAAGACCGCCTGTACGTTTACGCTTTACGAGCGAATTGAACGCTATCAGCAGCAGCGGGAAGAAGTACATTACATCGAGCCATACCGTGTTCTGATAGAACAGCATAGAGTAACCGCTGAACGCATACATAACGCTGAAAAGTGCCGAATATGTCGCATCCAGCTTTTTATGGCAGGTGCGGAAGTACGCATTTGCGGTTATCGCACAGACAGCCATTTTCATAAGCGTCATAATGTTCATGAACAGCATCATGTCCGCTTTGTCGACAAATGCAACAAGAAGTGAAAACGGGCTTGATATAAAGAACAGGAACACGCCGAGGAAATTCATTCCGCCGGCATTCTGCCAGTTGAAGAAGAAATCCCCCTTGCCCTCAAGTATGTCCTTGAAGTCGAGCAATAAAGGAAGCACCTGCTGGTGCATATCGCACCATGCGAGCGTTTTATCTCCGAACGGATAAAGCCCACTGCCCGCAAATACCGCAAGCCCTATGACAATTACCGCTATCGGCGGAATTATCAGCGTCAGCAACAGCTTCGGACTGCGTATAAGTTTACCGAAATGTGTTGTGATTTTTTTAGTAATATCTCTTTTCAAAATATCCTCCGGGATTTTTAAAAATCTCTCTCATTTGGTTTTTATGAATATCTGTCTAAATTCAAAAGCCGCAAAGACTTTATGTGCTATGCGGCTTTTATTTTTGATTGAATTATCAGCCGCAGGTGATTATACCATGAGCTTCTTTGTGTCTACCGTACCCTTTGAAGCAAGATTCTTTGTATCCTTCTTGCTTTCGCCGTTTCCTGCATTTGTATAATTCTTGCCGTGCTTCTCCTGCCAGAGTACCCACAGGGGACCCGAGATGCACAGTGAAGAATAAGTACCGCAGATAAGACCTGCCATCATAGGAATAGCAAATGTCATTATCGAGGTTACGCCGCAGATTGCGCATACAACGCAGATTGCGAGTACGGCAAAGGCTGTGGTAACAGTTGTGTTTACAGAACGTGTTATCGACTGAGTGATACTCATATTAACAAGTTCCTTGAGCGAAAGCGAGTTGCCGTAAAGGTTACGGTTCTCTCTGATACGGTCATATACAACGATTGTATTATTGATAGAGTTACCGAGTACGGTAAGAACAACCGCCATAAAGTTTGCGTCGATCGGGAAACGGCAGAACACGAACACCGCATAAACCATGAAGCAGTCGTGAACGAGAGCTACCAGTGCAAACACACCTGCCGAAAGGCCGCCGATTTTCTTGAATCTGAACGCAATATAGATAACGAGCAGTACAAACGAGAATAATACTGCAACAAGGCACTTAAGGAAGAACTCCGTACCTGATGTGGGGTTGACATCCTGGCTGTTTACAAGCGTAAGGCTGTTATCCTTGAAAGTCTGCTGGAGCTTATCCGATAAAGCTGTCTGCTTATCTGCTGTAAGTCCCTCCGAAGACGAGAATGAGATTTCAACGACTTCAAGCGAGCTGTTCATCGAAGAACCTGTAGTTACCGTAACAGCACCGTAATTTTCGCCCTCAACCGTCTTCTTTACCGCATTTGTGTCAATTTCGCCGGTATAGCTGTAGGTCAGCATTGTACCGCCCTTGAATTCAATAGCCATTTCAACGCCGAATATACAGTTGAAAATAACCGTAATTACAGCAATGACGATCGGTATCAGAAAGAGTACCTTTCTGTATCCTATAAAATCAAATACTTTTTTGTTATTCATTTTGAAGCACCGCCTTCCGTTGCGGCAGCCTTTTCAGCGGCACGCTTCTTTGCAGATTTTCCGCCGTAGAGAGCGGGATTTCTGAATATCTTGAATCTGGAAAGCGACATTGTCATAAGTCTTGTCGCAAATATGCCGAACAGGAAGTTCAGTATTACGCCGACCATCAGAGTGTAGCCGAATGAGTAGATAGTACCCTCAGTTGAAGCGCCGAACATAAAGAATACCGGCTTCAGTATAGTAGACGCAAGGCTGTCGGGAGTACCGAAAGCACCCATAAGTATGATAGCAACGATAATCATTGTGATATTACCGTCAAATACCGCACTGAACGCTCTCTTATAGCCTGTAGCTATCGCTGTGTCTATCGTCTTGCCGCTGTTTATTTCTTCCTTTATACGCTCACCCGTGATAACGTTAGCGTCAACGCCCATACCAACCGCAAGAATGATACCTGCAATACCTGGTATTGTCAGCGTAAAGCTGTTCGAGAACGGGAAGAAGCCTGTTATAGCACAGAACGTACCTGCAACCTGTCCGATAAGACCGATAACGGCAACTACACCGGGCAGTCTGTACAGTGCAATCATGAATATCATTATAAGTGCAAATGCGATAACGCCGGCGATTGCCATAGCGTCACGGGCACCCGTACCGAGCGTGGGAGAGATAGTGCTGAAGCTCGATGTTTCCAGCTTGAACGGTAACGCACCGCCGTTTATCTGGTCTGCAAGCGCCTTAGCCTCATCAGCCGTAAAGTTACCGCTGATAGTAGCCTCACCGCCGCCGATTTCCTCTTTGACAGAAGCTGTGGATATGCACTTGTCATCCATATATGTCGAAATGTATCCCTTTGATGATGCGAGTTTCTTTGTAGCCTCTGCAAACTTATCCTTGCCGCTGTCCTTCAGCTTTAAGGATACCATATACTCATATTCCTTGCTGTTTCCGCTCTTGAGCTGATATACGGCAGAAGCCTTTTCAACGTCCGAGCCGGAAATGATAAGGGGCAGATCCTCATATGTCTGACCGTCGGAAAGCGATTTTTCCGAGCCTTCTCTGAAGGTGAGCAGTGCGGTAGCACCAAGCTCCTTTACAGCCGCTTCCGGATCAAAGCTGTCATCCTCAGCCTGCCACGGGAAACGCACGATTATCTTATCGCTGTTATAATCAACATAAACCTCATAGTCTGTTATGTTGTTTGCAACAAGTCTTGTTTCAACGATCGACTTTGCCGCATCGACCTCTTCATTGGTCGCATCGTAATCTGCCGGTGACGTAAATGTAACGTCAACACCGCCTCTGATATCAATACCCCAACGAATATCACTTACACCTCTTATAATAGTGTTCGTGAAATCGCCGTACTGGGTATGAACACCGAAAAATACTATGCCTGTAAATGCCAGTATAACCGCCAGCACTATAAAGAACACAGGCTTTGCCACTCTTTTCAAATGTTTCACTCCGTTTCTGTGCCTAAGCACATCCTGTTAATTTATACATTATAGTATTATACTATAATGATTTCGATTAGTCAAGAAATAGTAAAGAATTTCTGCAATTTTCACAATCCGTTCATTATACGGAAAGCTCAGCCTTTTCTCCGAGAACGTCCTTGTTCTTTTCAAGGACAGGCTTTATGCACCTTTCAAGGAATGCTGTCACCTGGCTTGCGCTTCTGCCCGTGTAATTTTCGGGGATGAGCTTTGCCTCGATTTCTTCCTTTGTCGTCATGAAGTCGGGGTCTGCGGCGATTCTGTCAACGAGGTCGTTTTCTCCGCCCTCTTCTTTGATAACCTTACCTGCGGCAATGCTGTGCTGTCTTATCTTCTCGTGAAGCTCCTGTCTGTTTCCGCCCTTCATAACTGCGTCCATCATAATGTTTTCCGTTGCCATGAAAGGAAGCTCCTTCATTACTCTTGCACGGATAACCTTAGGATATACGACCAGTCCGTTTGTGATATTCAGCATAATGTTCAGTATAGCGTCTGTTGCAAGGAATGCCTCCGCTACTGCGATACGCTTGTTCGCACTGTCGTCGAGCGTTCTCTCAAACCACTGTGTGCCTGCCGTAAACGCAGGATTAAGAGTATCTATCATAACATATCTTGAAAGCGAGGTTATTCTCTCCGCTCTCATCGGATTTCTCTTATAAGGCATAGCCGAAGAACCGATCTGATTCTTCTCGAAAGGTTCTTCCATCTCCTTGAAGTTTGCAAGGATACGCAGGTCATTCGAGAACTTTGAACAGCTCTGTGCAATACCGCCCAGTACGTTTACTATTCTGCTGTCAACCTTTCTTGAATAGGTCTGTCCGCTAACGGGTACGCACTGCTTGAATCCCATTTCCTCAGCTATCATCTGCTCCAGCTTTTCTATCTTTTCCTCATCGCCGTGGAACAGTTCCATAAAGCTCGCCTGAGTGCCTGTAGTACCCTTCTGACCGAGCAGCTTCAGATTACCCATCTGATACTCAAGATCCTCAAGATCCATCAGAAGTTCGTTCATCCACAGCGTAGCACGCTTGCCGACTGTAGTCAGCTGTGCAGGCTGTAAATGTGTATATGCAAGACAGGGCATATCCTTATATTTATCCGCAAAAGAAGCGAAGTTCGAAAGAACGTTCACGAGCTTTCTGTGTACTATCTTCATAGCGTCACGCATTACGATAACATCGGTGTTGTCGCCTACATAACAGCTTGTAGCGCCTAAATGGATTATGCCCTCGGCCTTCGGACAGCACTTTCCGTATGTATGAACGTGCGCCATAACATCGTGGCGGAGCTTCTTCTCCTCCTCAGCCGCATAAGCAAAATCAATATCATCAATATGCGCCTCAAGCTCGTCGACCTTTTCCTGCGTTACCTGCTCAAGTCCGAGTTTCATTTCCGCTCTCGCAAGCGCTACCCACAATCTGCGGAATGTCGAAAACTTCTTCTGTGCGGAGAATGTAAACTGCATTTCCTCACTTGCATATCTCGTACAGAAAGGGCTTTCGTAAGTTTCATAATTTGTCATTATAAATAACCGTCCTTTTCATCGGATTTTTTACTTTCCTGTGTCATCTGTATCTGCCGCCTGTATCTTTGGCGCATACAGTGCTTCATCTGCACATACCGACACATTTTATATTGTATCACAAATTGTCCGTGTTCGCAATAGCAAACGTCATTTTTTCTCAAAACTTACCTTTCCGTATATCATTCAACCGCTCTGCTTCACCCTACGGCAACATCGACCACAACCGCTCCGCTTCACCCTACGGCAACATCGACCACAGCCGCCTCGCTTTCACCCTACGGCAACATCGACCACAACCGCTCTGCTTCACCCTACGGCAACATCGACCACAGCCGCCTCGCTTTCACCCTACGGCCACATCGACCACAACCGCTCCGCTTCACCCTACGGTCACATCGACCATAACCACCTTGCTTTCACCCTACGGCCGCATCGACCACAACCGCTCCGCTTCACCCTACGGTCACATCGACCACAACCGCCTCGCTTCACCCTACGGTCGCATCGACCACAGCCCGTCATTTCGCACAACAAAGCCGTTTTAACAGCTCTGCCGAAAATTTTTCGTATTTTTTTAAAAAAGCCCTTGACAAATACCCGAAAACCGTGTATAATGTTTACTGTTATCTGGGTGTGGCGCAGATTGGTAGCGCGCTACCTTGGGGTGGTAGAGGCCGCAGGTTCAAATCCTGTCACTCAGACCAGTTAAAAACCGCTTGATTGTCAAAATCAAGCGGTTTTTTGTTTGCCGTTTTATCTCTTATATAAGCAAGCTCTACGAATATATTCTATTAAATATAGCACCCTCCCAACCCGACATCTCCTGCCTATGCACTTATTCAAACAGTTTCGCTTTCTTTTTCCTTTTCTCCGTCTTTATACCTCCGGTCGCCGTTCTCCCTGTCATACGCCTTCACCGAATATTCGCTGACATTCTTTACCGTTTCGCCGTCTATCTGCAATGCGGCAGGTGAATCAAACCGCACTGTGATTTCCTTTCCGGTCAGCACCTCTACCATCTCGGTATGGCTGATATGCTCCCCCTTGAAAATTGAAGGGAACACCATAAGCGTTTTCAGCTTTCCACTGCCGTGCATCACAACAACCGACAGCTTCCCCTCGGGATTGTTTCTGTCCTGTTGCGGAGCGGTCATCATACCGCCGCCGTAAAACCTGCCGTTCATTGTCGGCGCAAGCCATACCTTCTTATAGCTGTACTCCCTGCCGTCAACGTTTATAACCGCATTCGCCGGTCTGAAATGAAACAGCAGACCTTTAACCGCAATAGATGTATAATTTATGGGCTTGTCGGATTTTTCTCTCAGCTCATCGCCCGTTTCACAGCAATATCCGTCAATACCGTAGCCTATAGCATTGATAAACCGTGAGCTTTTGCCGTTTACCGTTACAATAGGCAGATTTCTGACATATTCATTTATCCTTACAGGCTCACAGCCCTGCTCCATGCCGAGATCACGCAAAAAATCATTTCCGCTTCCCGTACCGTAATAATACAGCGGATTTTCATAAGGATACCCGTCGCTGTCGTTTATAAAACGGTTAAGCGTACCGTCACCGCCGCACAGCACAATATCGCTTTCGGGCGAAATACTGTCAAAAAATGTGCCGTATCCGCTTATCTGCGTCATATTGCAATATTTCAGTTCATCGTCCTTGTATATTTCCGTCAGCTTTTGTGCAAGCTCTGTTCCTTTTCCATTGCAAGATAAAGGATTATACAGTATGTATTTCACGCTCATGTATGCCCTCCCCTTAAAACCGACAGCCGATTACTTATGATGTTATCGGTCCTTTGGCTCTTTCGGCTTTTTAGTCTTTTGGTCCTTTTGGTATAGTATAACAAATTTAAACGGATTTTGCAATATATTGTTGTAATTTGTCAACACTTTGCATTAATAATTGTATAAGTTGTTGCTTGTAAGCATCCGTGCCTCGTCCGCCGTTTGGGTTGCCACATCTGTGCATCGACAGCCATTTGTGCCGTTGCATCTGTGCATCGACAGCCATTTGTGCCGTTGCATCGTGCAACGGCTTTGTGTGGCTGTCTTTATGCATCCTTGCATAACGGCTTTGTGCGACCGCCATCGTGCATCCTTTGCACGTTTATGAACGCTCTGTTGGTTTCGCATCGTGCCTCGTCAGCCGTTTGGGTTGCCACATCTGTGCATCGACAGCCATTTGTGCCGTTGCATCGTGCAACGGCTTTGTGTGG
>ENA-ORSK01002498-ORSK01002498.1-human-gut-metagenome-genome-assembly--contig:-NODE-2498-length-12104-cov-47.207901_pt1 | contig 12104 bp, 10 predicted proteins | sample MGYA00242192_ERZ509159 | MGnify/ENA primary metagenome ERZ509159 (study PRJEB26280, sample SAMEA2338663) | human gut metagenome | biome: human gut; feature: human-associated habitat; material: faeces...
GCTGACAAGATGGGAAAAACTATTCTTGAACAGCTAAAGCCGAAAGGAGAGAAAGAGTGGGGAAAGTTTATCGGTGCCCTGACTTCACTTAAGGCAGGGATATCCTACGATGCTGCCGGTATCCCTTCATGGAGTGTTGAGATTGGAGACATCAAGAATCCGGCTGTCACTCTTGATGAAATATTCAAGTACATTCAGAATTCCGACAAGCCTTGCCTGGTGGCTATAGATGAGTTCCAACAGATTCTGAAATATGACGAAAAGAATGTTGAAGCTACTATCAGAACATACGTCCAGTACTGCACCAACGCAAATTTTATTTTTTCAGGTTCGCAAAGAGAGATGATGGGGGCTATGTTCACGTCATCTGCAAAGCCATTCTACCAAAGCACCACCATCATCAACCTTCCACGGATCGAGGAATCGGAGTATTCAAAATTCTGTGACAAACTGTTTGAAGAATATGGAAAGCACCTGGACAATGATGTTGTCCCAGCCCTATACAATAAGTTTGACGGTACCACCTTCTACCTTCAGAAAATCATGAATGTTCTCTTTATGAGAACTCACGAAGGAGAGACCTGCCATAAGGATAGTCTCTCCGCGGCAGTCAACTACGTTATCGATTTCAGTTCAGAGACTTACGAGGATTTGATCTATCAGTTGCCGGAGAGGCAGAAACAGGTTTTGCTCGCCATTTCAAGAGAGCGCAAGGCACAGAACATCACTTCATCGGCCTTTGTCCGGAAATATTCACTCACATCGGCCAGTTCCGTCAATTCCGCTGTCAAAGGGTTGCTTGACAAAGGATTGCTCACGCACAACCGTGGTGTCTATCAAGTCTATGACCTCTTTCTGGATGTATGGATCCGGGAACGATATCTGAAATAAAGGAACAAGCGGAGTATCAGATCAGTTCGCGGATGATCTCGTCGGATGTGAAGAGGCGGGATTCGGGGATGCGGATGCTGCCGTCTTGCTTCTCAAGGGCACCTTCACTCAAAAGGGAATGAATGACCGCGCGGTCGGCCAATGAATATAGTTCCGCGGCTTCCAAGCCTTTGTCAGTGCGGAGGGGGAGCATGATCCTCTCCACTCTGATGTCCTCGGGCGAAAGAGTCTCGGAGGTTCTTGAATATGTCGCCGGGGAACCGTCCGGACTTCTGTGCGGAAGTTCCTGACTGTTCCAGGAGCGGGTGTCGCCGGTCAAGGAATGGGAGCCTGGTCCGAGGCCGATGTACGGGACACGGCTCCAGTAGGCGCTGTTGTGGACGGCCTCGAAGCCGGGCCTGGCGAAGTTGGAGATCTCGTAATGATGGTAGCCTGCCTGTCTTAATGTCTGACACAGAACGTCATACTGATGACGGCACTGTTCATCGGAAGCCTCTACGTAGCGTTCGTCCGCAACCATCTTGGCAAGGGCGCTTCCCTCCTCTATTGACAGTTGGTAGGCGGAAATGTGCTCAGGATCAAGTTTCAATGCCTTTTCAATCGTGTCTTTCCAGACCTCATCCGTCAGTTGGGACAAGCCGAAGATCAGATCTATGCTGATGTTCCGTACTCCGCACTCGCGAAGGATTCGGAAGGCTTCAAAGGCACGAGACGCGTCATGGCGGCGGTTCATCCAGCGGAGGATTCCGTCGTCGAAGGACTGGATGCCCATGCTGATCCGGTTCACGCCAAGGGCAAGGAGTCCATGGACATATTCATGCCCTTTTTCCACGATGTCCTCAGGGTTCACTTCTACGGTGAACTCATCGAACGGCTGTGTCGGGACGGTCTCTTCGACAGGCCCGGTGACCGGGGGTAGCGGCTCTGCGACAGGATAGGCAGATTCTGGCAAACAACAATCAGACTGCTGTGACCCGGGAACCGAACGGAGTGGTCGCTGAGCCTGCCGAATCGCACCGGACGATGCAACAGCCTCGACGATTCGGGATAAAACATCAAGAGGAAGCACCGACGGGGTGCCTCCTCCTATGTAAAGGGTATTGACCGCATCATGGGCGGACATATTCATTGAAAGTTCCTCCTGACGGTCACGGATTTCCGCGATGACGGCGTCCGCATATTCATTGAACGCCCGAGTGCTCCGGCATATTTCCGAATAGAAGTCGCAGTAGGTGCAGAAACTGCCGCAGAAAGGAACGTGGAGGTAGATCACGGGACTACCTAAGCAAGAGTTCCGTCTTGCCAAGGAACGCCTGGGAGGTGTAGGCCTCAACCGTGTATATTCCTGACTGATAGGAAGGAATGTCGTTGAGGTAGATGCTCAGGTCAACTTCCTTGCCCTCATAGTCCACCTCACGGGAAGCGGAGGCAACCATGGTCTGACCGTTGAAAGTGAACGAGGTCTGGCTGCTGTTGGTGAGCAGGATTCCGTCAGGATCCTTGACGCGCAGATATACTCTCACCGGTCCCTTCGGAGCCAGATCGTTCTCAACAAGACTCAGGGAGGCAAGGAGCCTTACGACCCTGCTGCTGCGGTCGGTGACCTTGTCGGAGCCATTGTAGGCGGCGACGCTCAAGCCTCTGGATTTGATCACGGAGCCTGCGGCGACCTGACCGGAAAGATTCTCGACCTGTCCCTTGAGGTCCGCATTCTCGGCACGGCTCTCGGCTGCCTCGCGACGCGCGGCGGCGGCATCGGCTGTCAGCTTGTGGTTCAATGTGTTGAGAGAATCTATCTGCACAATGTAGCTCTTCATGATGCTGCGCAGGGTTCCGAGTTCCTTCTCGTACTGACGCATCTTGCGACGATTCGTGGCTTCGGTCTTCTGAATCCTCTCTATCAACTGGTTAACCTCTTCCTTAGAGGAATCCAGCTGGCTGTTGATTGATGCGTAGTCGGACGAAAGGTTGTCATAATCACCCTTCAAGGCGATCATCTGCTGGGTAAGGTCCTCCTTCTCGGCGTTGAGGTCCTTGACAAGGCTGGACTTCGAGAACCAAATGTAAGCAAGTCCCGCGGCGAGCAGCACCGCCACCGCCACAAGAATCCACATCACTTTCTTGAGGCTTTCATTCTTTTTTTCCTGCTCTTCGCGCTCACGGCGCTCCTGGATAGGATCTATTTCTGCCATAGTCTTTCGATTTAATGATTAATGACACAAAAATAACAAAACTATTTCATATCTTTGTTTGGTTAGCAAAAATCGGACTATTATGAAATATTTTGTAAGAGCGGTCAAATACTTTTTCTATTTCACCATTCTTTTCGTGGTCATCATGGCCGCGCTTGTGTTCGTCGGAGTCGTCAAGGCTGATGTCAGCCTGATGTTCAGGGACGGCTACAAGTCCCTGTGGCAGATAGCCTTGCTGTTCGCTTTCGTCTCGGCGTTCTATCCAAGATTCGGCTTCATCAAAAGGTCTGTCTTGTTAAAAGGTGAATATTCCGACCTCCGTGGCGGGATTATTGAATATATGGAGACGCGCGGCTACCGTCTCGAAAGCGAGGAGGGCGAGAACATGACTTTCCGTCTGCGCTCAAAGTTCAGCGCCCTGTTCAAGATGTTCGAGGACAGGATCACGATGACCCGCGAGCTTGGCGGCTTCGAGGTGGAAGGACTCACCAAGGAGGTGGTGCGGATTGTCGGCGGGCTGGAGTACAAGTTCCGCGTGCTGGACGAAGAGTAGAGCCCGACAGCTAAGCGATGAATATGTTCGATCGGTGCTGTCAGCACCATTGAGACATAGATATAAACCTCTAATATTCAAAGATTATGGCAGAAGAACTCAAGACTGTCGCGAAATTCGACAACGCGATGAGCGCCCACATCACAGCTGGCATGCTCAACGAGAACGGCATCCCTGCCGCAGTGTTCGGGGAGAACTCCTCCTACGTCTCACTGAACTATGTTGATCCTGTCGAGGTCAAGGTCAACGCCGCCGACTACGACGCCGCCATGGCCATCCTCAACTCTGATGAGAAGGCCGAATAGCCCTCGTCGAATACACTGGCCGGTTTCAGGCGGTGAAGTGCTGTTCACTGACTCTTGATAGATTGTGAAACATTGCCCTCCATCTTGGGAGGGCAATGTTTGTGAATATATTCATAGGCAACACATTACGCGACACGCAATGTCTTACATTGGTGTCAGATCGTGCACCATAACGTGACTATGAACGGGATGGAGAATTCGAGGACAAAGCCGTGGAAGAGGGAAATCACTGAATATTCCTTGCCGGAGGTTGCCATGATGATCGGAAGTGTGGTGTCCATTGATGTGACACCGGCGGCGGCTATCGGAGCGAGCGGGCCTCCGAATCTTGAAAGCAGCGGAGCCAGCAGAAGCGTGGCCATTTCCCTTATGATGTTGGACAACAAGGCGATGGTACCGAGTTCGGCGCCACGGTAGCCGGTTATGAATATGCTGGAGAGGGAGTAGTAGCCGAATCCCGAACCGACGGCCAGACAGTCTGTGGCTGATCGTCCGGGCAGAATCAGGGCGGCCACAAGGGCCCCGGCAAATGTACCGAACAAGGTTCCGGCCGGGAGCAATGCCATGCGCACATCAAGGGACTTGAATCTGGAGACAATATTCCTGTCGCTTCCCACCCCTATCCCCACGAAGAAGAGCAGGGCGCACAAGGCATAGAATGTCAGATCCCCTTCGACAAGTTTCTCGGGCACAATTCCGGAGAGACCTGCGAGAATGCCGAGAACGAAGAAGCCTACTATCACAAGACTGCCTTTCATGACTTTTTCTTTTCAGATTCAACATGACGCCACAAAAGCCAGGCGAAGAAACAGCTCCCGGCCAGTGACAACACCGCGATGAGCAACGCATCCAGTCCGAGTGACGGGAGCGACGAGATTATCTTCCTGTTTCCACCTACCTCGACTCCAAGAAGAAACAGCAGAGACCAGATCAGAATAGTCGTCAGCTTGGAGACCCATCCGCAATCTCTGTTTCTCAAAAGCCATCCGGCGGCGATTCCCCCGAACAAGAATATTATAACTGTAAACATCCTACTTTTAACTTTGTTTAAGTAATCATGAGCCACTTGAAAAAGTGCCATTTGCCACTTTTTACCCATTACAGAAGTATCTGCGAGGCACATGTTTTTTCAAAAACGGCTTTTTCAAGTGGACTCAATCATTAAAAAATAACTTGAACAATTCGTATTTCTTTCCGGTCTACATCTCTTTGACACTTTTGGCAATGGAAATTTTTCCAAGGCATTCAATAAATTCACTTGGCGTAAACATAGCACAACTATTTATAAATTAATAAATCATTTATTCCGTTCCAACGCTGCCGCCCAGATAGCGTTCATCCGGTCCTTGAGGGACTGGGGTGCGAGGATTTCGACGGAGGAGCTTCGGGAGAGAAGGGCCATCACGAAATCGTTGGTTATCTTAAGGCGGAGAGTCACTTCTACATATTCCTCGGTCTCTTCGATTTTTTGAGAGGTATGAATAGGAAGGGTTTTGATAAAACGGCCATCCAAAGGACTGAACCTCAAGCGGATGTCCTCTACGGGCATCTTCGGGTCATCCCATATTCCGAAGCAATCGCGGAAAAGATTCCCGGCACGGACACTCTCGTCTCGGATGAAATCCTCGTCAAGAACCTTGAAGGATTTGAACCTGCCCAACTCGAAGCATTTCAGGACTCCATCGACCATCGCCACGAGATACCAGCGGTTCTGCGACTGCTTCAGGAAATACGGCTCGGCGAGATATTCAGCCTCCTTGCCTCCAAGCCTTGGCAATGAATATGAAAAGCGCACATTCCGTCTTTGCTTTATCGACCTTAGGATTTTCTGAATATCAACGCTGAACATCATCCTCCTCTGCTCCGGAATGATATAGTCACGTGTCCCGGAGTCCGAGCCGACAGTACTCAGGATCTCGATCTCTGAAAGAAGTTCCTTGAACCGATCGGTGTAAACGGGGTCTCTGCCAACTATGCAATACCCCTTCCCTTTGACATTCTGAATCTCCATTCCGAAGACCTCCTCAATGGTCTTGATGTCACGCTGAAGAGTCCGCAAAGTGTAGGGACCGTTCTCGGCCATATCACCTGACATGGCCTCCAGCAGATCCTCTTTGCCGACATATTCACAGATGCCGCTGAGTTTGTTCACTATTGCGCTTAACCGCTTGATCTGGTTCAACATATTCAGAAGTGTTTGCCGCAAATATAACAATCAAAAGCGACAGATCTTGTCGCATTGAAGAGAAATATACAACCAAGAAGCTGTTTTGAATTGTTTGAAATGTTCTTTGAGGTGAATAATCTTCTTTTTCTTCCCGCTTCTTCAGCCAGACAGCACCGCTATCCTCCTTGGAAGAAGCGGTCGAAACTGAGGTTTTTCACTCTCAACCCAGCGCCATCAGGCATTTGATTAACATTTCAGCCTTTTTCATCGAAACTGAAGTTTTTCACTCTCAACCCAGCGCCCTAACCGAGGGCAATCGAACTTGTTCGGGTTGCCGAGGTGGGCAGCAGGGGAAGAGTTTGCTCTTAACCTTCAAACAAACAATTCAAAACAGCTTCTAAATGATGGAAGGACCCAGTTATTCAGCTACTCTTCTTCCTAATGTTTGTAATAAAAGCAAGGTTTTGTAACAATGGTATGCTCTTGTTAGGAAAATACCAAAACGGGATATGCCCTGCAGACCCAACAGGGCCTGACACTGTTCTCCTGCAAGCGACATTCAGCCTCATTCACGCTTTTAGAGGGACAATTGTCACTCCACGAGCGTCTTTACGCCGAAATCCCGCTCGTAGAACACGGAGGTTCTTCGCTCTAAGCACTTTTAGGGGGAGACTGTCTTAATACCCTCTCCGAGGATTGAGAATTCGTTGTCGCCCCCGTATAGGGGGGGGGGTACAGACTTTTCTACTCTCACCGAGACTTTTCCTGACTTTGGCAATGATTCATCCTACTTGTTTACACCTATGTACGAAGCTTCTTTCAAAGGCACGAAAAGGTGATGCGATTCACCCTGAAAAATCCGCGCTTTTTACAATATATTGATTATCAGAACGTAAGAAAAACGGAATTTTTAGGCTGTCAAAGTCAGGAACTCTCACCGAGACTTTTGTCTGGGGGCATGTACGCCTCTGACTTCTGAAGCCAGACCTCGCATATTCAAGAACAGGGTAAGAGCACATCGGTATATTCATGTGTCGTCTAAGGTACGCACTTATCTTGTTCATTGACAATACTATCGCCGGTCTTGCAAGGAGAGGTAATCCTTGAGCGCATCGACATATTCATTGAAAGCCTTGACGCCTGTGTCGGTCGCGCGGCAGGTGGTGCAAGGCTTCTTGCCTTTGAAGCCCTTCTCTACCGTGATGTAGCCGGCCTCGCTGAGTTTGTCTATCTGTACGCTGAGGTTCCCGGCCGTGGCGCCCGTCTGCTTTCTGATGTAGACGAAATCCGCCTCCTCGACCCCGATGAGGATTGACATCACGGCGAGGCGGAGTTCGGAATGCAGCAGAGGATTCAGTTTTCTGAACATAGCCTACCGCCTTATGAGTTTGGCAATGGCTCCTCCGATGGTCATGATGACTCCACTGAAAAGCCATATCAGGCAGATCTGCGCACCCCCGTAGTTTGTGTAGAGGGCACCGAGCAGAACCACAAGCGCTCCGGAAGTGATGATCGGCCAACTCTTGATGACGATGCCTGTGGACAGTATCGTGAACCCGAACAAAGAGGTGATGAGGTAGGTGTCAAGCACAAAGGGGTTGACCGTGCAAGTGAGGATTGTCAGACATACGGCAGTGATCCCAAAGGCGCACCAGATCAAGCCCACCGTCTTATGGAGATAGGTTTTCGGAGCGCAATCATTTCTTTTTGAAATGAATATGGCCATCGGCAATCCGATTGCCGGAATGAGGAACCACAAGTAATTCCAGATCGGATTTCCCGTCCCGTTCCACAATAGATAGATGATAGCCGAGACAAGCGTCAGTATCACACCCCAAAGGATGTAGTAAGTTCCTTGATTTTTCTCGATCGCCCGACAGTTTCTTGCCATTGTCTCGCTGATGATTTTCAGACTCTGTTCAGCGGAAAGATTATTATTTGTTTCCATAACACTTTGATTTACATTATTTTTCACCATTAACAGCTATGCGCTTTAACCTCAACGGCATTACAAATATAAATAAGTTTACAATATAAACCAAAATAACATCATTGAATATGACCAAAGATCAAGTGGACGTATACAGTGGGTCGCGCATCCGATTCTGCGGACAAGGCTGCAAAAAAGACTTTCCGAATTTTTGGTAACGTGCAAAAATTCGGGAAGTCCTTTTCGTTGGCGCCACCATGCAGATGGCGCTCTTATTCATCGACCGGGAATGTCGCTTCGACAAGCTCAGCGATCAGGCACGTGTCCAGTTCTATGACCAGTTCTGCAATCAAGTACGTGTCCAGGCACGTAATCAGGCATGTGTCCAGTTCTGTGACCAGTCCTGCAATCAAGCACGTGTCCAGGCATGCAATCAGGCACGCGTCCAGTTCTGTGACCAGTCCTGCAATCAAGTACGTGTCCAGGCATGCGAACAGGCATGTAATCAGGCACGCGATCAGGCATGTGTCCAGTCCGTAATCAATTAAGTGACCGAACCTGTGATCTGACCAGAGGCCAGAAGGCTCTGTGTGAAACCTTACGAGAGGCTCTTCGATGGCTGGTAAACTTTGTCGAACCTTTAGTTCTGCGACCGGTCAGTGCGACCTTACGCAAAGGTTAAGCTTCTGTCGGTGGAGGATAAGACTCTGTTTCACAACGGATTAAGCGATGGTCTTTAGTTGATATTGACTAAAGACCATCGCTTTTATAACTGATTTTCAATCACTTACGCGAGACGCTTTTCGAGACGCTCGCGGATGGCGGCGATGAAGTCGGCGGAGTTCTTTACCTGAGGGGTCACGCCTTCCATTAGGTTGGCGAGATCCTTGGTCACGATGCCGGCGTTGAGGGTGTCGAAGCAGGCGGCCTCAAGCTGGTCGGCATAGTTGACAAGCTCAGGAATGTTGTCCATCTCGCCTCTCTTGCGGAACGCGCCGCTCCACGCGAAGATCGTCGCGATCGGGTTCGTGGAGGTCTCCTCGCCTTGGAGGTGCTTGTAGTAATGACGGGTCACGGTGCCGTGGGCGGCCTCGTACTCGTACTTGCCGTCAGGGCTGACAAGAACAGAGGTCATCATGGCAAGGGAACCGAAGGCCGTGGAGACCATGTCGCTCATCACGTCACCGTCGTAGTTCTTGCAGGCCCAGATGAAACCACCCTCGCTGCGCATCACACGTGCGACCGCGTCATCAATAAGAGTGTAGAAGTACTCGATGCCGGCAGCCTCGAAAGCGTCCTTGTACTCTGCGAACACCTCCTCGAAAATCTCACGGAAACGTCCGTCGTACTTCTTGGCGATGGTGTCCTTGGTGGCGAACCAGATGCTCTGCTTGAGGTCAAGGGCGTACTTGAAGCAAGCGTGGGCGAAAGAACGGATGGAAGCGTCGGTGTTGTGCATTCCCTGGAGAACGCCGGGACCCTTGAAGGTGTGCACAATCTGCTCTTCCTTCTTGCCGCTCTCACCTTCGAAGACGAGCTTGGCCACTCCCGGTTCCTCGACACGGATGTCAACACTCTTGTAAACATCACCGTAGGCGTGACGGGCGATGGTGATAGGCTTCTTCCAGAACTTCACTGCCGGAGAGATGGAAGGGATGGTGATAGGTGTGCGGAACACCGTTCCGTCCAGCATCGAACGGATCGTTCCGTTCGGGCTCTTCCACATCTGATGCAGGTTGTACTCGGTCATACGCTTGGCGTTAGGAGTGATGGTGGCGCACTTCACGGCAACACCGTACTTCTTGGTGGCGTTGGCGGAATCGATTGTCACCTGATCGCCGGTCTCGTCACGATGAACGAGGCCGAGGTCATAGTATTCTGTCTTCAGATCAACAAATGGAATGATAAGCTCATCCTTAATCATCTTCCACAGGATCCTTGTCATTTCATCACCATCCATCTCTACGAGAGGAGTGACCATCTGAATTTTTTTCATAACTGAATATTAAAAATTAAAGTGTTTTACGAATATGATTGCTTAGTAACATGAAAATAATAAGTTGCTTCAGATTAAGAGAAGATTTTCGAGGATAGATCTTTTTTCGAAGAAGGAGTGTACTGGAGGTACACGACTGATGAAAAAAGAGATATAGACCATAAAGATATACAAATTGTTCAAGTTATTTTTAATGATTACTTAACCACCTCAGGCCTGCGAGCCATAAAAATGGACGCAAGCCTAAAGTGAATATTTCCAACTACTTGTTCCTTTGGGCGGCGTAGAAGTTCATCAGGCAACCGTCGGCGAGAATCTCCCTCTCGTCAGCGGTCAGATTCTGGAAGTAGAGATGAATGTCCTTCACACCTTCGGCGCTGATCACCTTGGCGTCAATCTCCTCCTTGCCCGAAAGGATGGCCTCACGGATGCCGGGAACATAGACGAAATCGCCGGCTACATATTCAAAAGGAGTCTCCTTTGAGATGGTGAAAGGAACGATGCCCCAGTTGATGCAGTTGCTGCGGTAACGCTTGGTGGCATATTCATAGCAGATGTTGGCGTCGCCGCCGAGCACCTTCTGGCAGGAAGCGGCCTGCTCGCGGGCTGAGCCGTCGCCAGGCTTGTTGGCGAACACACATGAACCGAACGAGGTGTCCTCCGGCTTGGCACCCACCTTGGCAAGGGCGTCGAGAACGTGCTGCGGAGCCTTGCCGGCGCGGCGCTCAAGATCCTCCGCCTGGATGCGCTTGCTGATCCCGACATATTCAGGAACACGGCGTGAGAGAGCGAACTCGGAGAGTTTCAGCGGGTTGGAACGGTAGCTGGAAGTCTCGCCCGAAGGGATGAGCTCGTCGGTCGTGGTGACAGGGTCGTGGATGACAGCGGCGAGTTCAAGGAGCATGTTATCCTGCATCGGGTACATCTTAGGCCAGTCCTTGATGTTCGGTCCGTAGCGGAGCTCGACGGTAGGGTCGGCCTTGCCGAATCCGTAGTAGATGCGGCTCTTGTAGATGCGGTCGTCGAATGAATATGGCTTGTGCGTGTCTTCGTACTGGATGTCAGTGGCTGCCGTGATGACTCCACCGTTGGCGGCCGTGGCGGCGATCGAGCGCGCGTCCATCAGGCAGACAAGGGAGATCTGTCCCTGGCCAGGCTTCGAGCCCTCGCGGTTAGGGAAGTTGCGGGTGGTGTGACGGATCGAGAGTCCGTTGTTGGCAGGAACGTCACCGGCTCCGAAGCAAGGGCCGCAGAACGCCGGCTTGATCACAACACCGGCCTCAAGCAACTCCTCGGCGATGTGATTGCGGGTGGTCGCGAGATAGACAGGGGTTGACTGAGGGTAGGCGGACATCGTGAAGTAGTCGTTGCCGATGGTCTTGCCCTTCATGATCGCGGCAGCCTCGCTGAGGTTGTCGTAGGTACCACCGGAGCAGCCGGCGATGATAGCCTGGTCCGCGAAAGCCTTGCCGTCCTTCACCTTGCTCTCAAGATCGATGGTGATCTTGTCGCCAAAACGCTTCTTGGCATCCTCCTCCACTTTCTTCAGGATTCCTTCCGGATCAGCCTGGAACTCGTGGATCGTGTAGGCGTTGGATGGGTGGAACGGAAGGGCGATCATTGACTCCTGCTTGGAGAGATCGATGCGGATCATCGCGTCGTAGTAAGCGATCTCGCCCGGCTGGAGCTCTTTGTAAGCCTCCGGACGCTCGTGCATCCTGTAATACTCCTCAACCTTCTCGTCCGTCACCCAGATAGAGCTTAGGCAGGTGGTCTCGGTGGTCATCACGTCGATTCCGTTACGGAAATCAGTAGGGAGGGAAGCCACGCCAGGGCCTGCGAACTCAAGCACCTTGTTCTTCACGAAACCGTTCTCGAACACGGCCTTGACGAGGGAGATGGCCACGTCGTGAGGGCCGACACCCTTCTTAGGCTTGCCTTCGAGCCAAACCAGCACAACCTCAGGAGCGTTGATGTCCCAAGTGTTGTGGAGGAGCTGCTTCACAAGCTCACCGCCACCTTCGCCCACACCCATGCAGCCGAGCGAGCCGTAGCGGGTGTGGCTGGCGG
>ENA-ORSK01002502-ORSK01002502.1-human-gut-metagenome-genome-assembly--contig:-NODE-2502-length-12092-cov-5.113400_pt1 | contig 12092 bp, 10 predicted proteins | sample MGYA00242192_ERZ509159 | MGnify/ENA primary metagenome ERZ509159 (study PRJEB26280, sample SAMEA2338663) | human gut metagenome | biome: human gut; feature: human-associated habitat; material: faeces...
ATCAGCTCGTTAGGAAAGTCGAAAACTATTTTCAGCATTTCACGACAGTCCCTATATTATAAAATTCTATCTGGAGGAATAATTTCAGAAATTTTCTAAATGTTATGTTCGACCGACACATGAAATAGCCTGTTATCAGAACGAAACAATTTATTCCCGTTTTACCCCACATTCCGAATACATAAAAGAACGCAGATTTGCCTGTCAACGGCTCATTTTCTATTACCTGAATTAATCCAGAATTAACCAAGTAATGATGTGCCACAATCAAAAACATCACTACTATTCTGTATAATTCTATATTGGAATTCCTATATTTATTTATCATTAATTATAATATTTCTTCGTAATATCTTTTAGTCATTAAACCACAATAATACTTTCCACCAATTTCAATATTTTCATTTGTATAACAATTTAAACTATTTAATATCATATTATATCCTGATTTTACGGAAAACGCTACTCCTGCGGAGAATCTTGGATTAATATCTATTAAATAATATTTATCAGAATTCTTAATAAATTCCATATTTACGACACCATTAAGTTTTAAAGAACTTCCTATGTATGAAACTAATTTTATAAGTGATTGATCATTAGAAATTCTCACTGTAATACCTGCTCCATTTTTTGTTCTTAATAACTCTTCTCTTGGAATTGAAACATCCACATTTAATTTATCGCTTCTAATATAATCAACTGTATATACAGAACCAAGAATCATCTCCTGAATTATATAGCCTGATGTATTAGCAATTCTATTAAATTCTTCTTCCGTATTAATTTTACACAACCCTTCACTGCTCCTTCCATTATACGGTTTGGCTATACATGGTAATAATAAAGGAATATTATCTGTTTGTGTCAAAAATGTTCGTATTGAAGGTACGTTTATATCATTCTCAAATCTTTTAAATAAGATATATTTATTTCTTGCATAAGAAAGGAAATGAGAACTCGGCATACATAACACGATTCCTTTTTCTTCAAAGATATCCCTATACTCATTAAAGACATCTATTTCAACATCTGTTAAAGGATATATGTATTGTATTTTTTCTATTTTACATATATTTATTATAGATGATATATATTCATTCTTATTAATTGCCAATGGCACTCTATAAACACTATCACAATCTTTTGATACAGCATGCCATTCTGAAGGATATATATCACATCCTATAACATTGTGACCTGCTTTTTTAAATTCTCTTACTACACAATCTGCAGAAAAAGAGCCTATTGCTGTAATTAAAATGTTTGGTTTCATATTTTATAAATCCAATTCCATATAAACACGATTTCCATCTTCAATGATATTAAAGCCCAATTTTTTATAAAGATTTATGGCTATCTGATTATTTGAATGGATACCAATCGTTTTAAAGTTATTATTTCTTACGTAATCAATACATTCTCGCATCATCATTTCTGCGATACCCTTACCCCTATAATCTTTTAACACGCCGACCAATGCGACATAAGCTCTATAATTAATAAAATCGTTACAATATACGACCACTAAACCAACTACTTTACCATCATCCAAACAATGTGAAATCAAATGAGATTTCTGATATATCTTATCTACATATTCTTCTAAAATAACCTTTTCAGACAGTGGTGGATAAAAATCATTATCTATATCTTTTAGAAAACGTAATATTTCATTTTTTATCATAGTCATTTTACAATCTGTTCAATAACTCTGTTTACATCCTCATCACTCAATGCTTGGTGCATTGGCAAGCAAATAACAGTATCAGCCATTTTATGTGCATTAGGAAGATTATCCGGTCTTGCACTCTCAAGTCCACGATAAGTAGAGAACTCACTAATAAGCGGATAGAAGTAGCGACGACTGAGGACATTCTGCTCCTTCATTTTGAAATAAAGCTCATCACGTGTCATTCCATATTTCTCTGCATCTACAAAGATAGGGAAATAAGAATAGTTGTGCTTTACTCCCGGCATATCGTCAAAGAAAGTTATACCTTCAACACCACGCAATGCCTCACGATATTTTATTGCGACCTGATGACGTGCCTCGATAGCAGTATCCACTTGACGAAGATTTAACAAACCATACGCTGAACGTATCTCATCCATCTTACTGTTAATACCAGGCCCTACAACAGTCACTTCATTGGCAAAGCCGAAGTTCTTAAGATAATCTATGCGTTTCTTTGTCTCTGCATCGTGCATGACAAGTGCGCCACCCTCAACAGTATTATAAACCTTTGTTGCATGGAAACTCAATGTTGACATATCTCCAGCATTAAGTACGCTTTCTCCATTCACCTCTACACCAAAAGCATGTGCGGCATCATATATAACCTTCAATCCATAGGTATCAGCTATCTCCTTAATACGTTTAGTGTTGCAAGGTTTACCATAGACATGCACCGGCATTATTGCCGTGGTTTTCGGTGTTATGGCAGCCTCAATCTTTTCAGGATCCATATTACCCGTTGCTGGATCTATATCAACAAACACCGGTTTTATTCCGTTCCACCAAAGACTATGTGTCGTTGCCACAAAGCTGTAAGGGGTTGTTATAACCTCACCGGTTATACGGAGAGCCAGCAAGGCTGTAATCAAAGGCAATGTTCCATTCGTAAACAAGCTTATATATGGTACTTTCAGATATGCAGCCAGTTCTTTCTCTAGTTGCTTATGGAAAGAGCCATTGTTTGTAATCCACTTACTTGCCCATATCTCCTTAAGAAGGGCGTTAAATTCGTCAAGATCAGGTAATAATGGCGAAGTAACTGTAATAATTTTGTTATCCATATAGATTTATATTTATGATTTACGTTTCAACATATATTTAACATCATCAAGTTCACTGAATTTGAATAGTATGGCACCGCCTATATATACTATCGCACCCAAGATGCCACCACAGATAATCTGAAGCAGCATATTCGATATCAGATAATTGGACAGATGTATCATAGCAAACATGACAAGTCCAAGCAATACGATAGGCAAAAGATCACGCATCTGCTTGAAATATCCAACATTTATGAGGTTACCGGTATAATATGTATTTATAACCAATGCAATTAATGAAGAAACCACACTTCCACAGCAAAAAACAATCAAGCCGTGAGGTAAAGTTATCGCCAGAATGGATACCCCTACAATCTTTTTTATGATTTCAAGACGCAGAAATAAATCAGAACGTCCTTTCACCTGCAACAGATTAAGATTAATTGCATGAACCGGATACCACATAAATGAAAAACATATTATCTGCAGAAGAATAACGCATGATTCCCATTTAGCTGTAACCAATATTATAACTAACGGATGTGCCAATGCAGATAGCATCATCATTATTGGAAATATGATAAACGCAGTAGCTTTCAACATTCTACGATAGTTATGCGCCAATGCTTCATCATCATTTTGCATCTTGCTCAATACAGGAAATGTCACACCTTGAATTACCCCCGTAACATTTTGTGATGGCATCATTGCATATCCCTGTGCACGATTGTAAACACCTAGTTCTGCCGGACTATAGAACTTTCCAATAAAAACCGGTGCTATATTATTATATAATGTATCTAACAATGATGATGCCATCATCTTATTACCATAATCCCAAAGATATTTAAATGAATCTTTTGACCAACCTGTCTTAGGAATCCAACGCACCACATACCAATTCATAAGAAGGCTTAAAAAACTCGATAAAAGCCCAGATATAACCAACGCCCACAAACCATAGCCAATAAAAGCCATTGATATACCAACAATAGCAGACACTATTCTTGAGATTATAGATATTTTTGTAGGAGTCTTAAAATCAAGTTTTCTATTTAATATAACATTCTGTGGTGTTCCCAAAGGTCCCCACAGAAATCCTAATGCTGTAACACGAATTAGTGGAACAAGTACAGGTGTATTATAGAAATCTGCTATCCATGTTGCAGAAAAGAACATAACTACATATAAAACAATACCAACAGAAATGCTATAATAGAATGCTGTGGAAAGATCTTTTTCAGATAAATCTGTCTTACGTATTAAAGCCCCACTTAATCCTCCATTCTGAATAATATATGCCACAGCCATAAACACCGCAGGTAAAGCTGTTATTCCATAATCAGACGGAGACAACAGTCGTGCCATAACAATTCCGACACAAAACTGCATTCCATAATTTGCGAACTGATTGAAAAAGCTCCAGTATAATCCCTTCTTTGTCTGTTGTTTAAGATTTCCTTTTGTTTCCCCTGACATTTTGTTCCCTCAAATTATCAATTTATTTCCTTTCACAAGGAATAATAAAGTGGTATGTTTTAATTAAGAGGCGCAAGCCTTTGCGCCCCTATTTATATTATTCGGGGTGTTTCCTTCTATCTTCCTTTATCTACCAATGCAATAATACTCAAACCCATTCTGCTTGAGTTCCTCGGCATCGTAGATGTTGCGACCATCGATGATAAGAGGATTCTTCATCGACTTGCTTACCACGCCCCAGCTTGGCAGACGGAACTGCTTCCACTCAGTGAGCATGAGCAGGGCATCGGCGTCGAGCACGGCATCGTACATGTCTTTGGCGTAGAACACCTTGTCTCCGATGCGGCGACGGCACTCGTTCATTGCCACGGGATCGTAAACGCGGACGGTGCAGCCGGCTTCGAGCAGGAGATTGATGGTGACGAGGGATGTCGCCTCACGCATATCGTCGGTCTCCGGTTTGAATGCCAGGCCCCACATGGCGATGGTCTTTCCCTTGAGATTGCCGCCGTAGTATTTTGAGAGTTTGTTGAAAAGCACGTGCTTCTGGTTCTCGTTCACCTGCTCAACGGCTTTCAGCACGCTCATGTTGTATCCGTTCTTCTCGGCGGTTTTAATGAGTGCCTTCACGTCCTTGGGGAAGCATGAGCCACCGTAACCGCAGCCCGGATAGAGGAACTTGCTGCCGATGCGGGCGTCGGAACCGATGCCCTTGCGCACCATATTGACGTCGGCGCCCACCAGCTCGCACAGGTTTGCGATGTCGTTCATGAAGCTGATGCGTGTGGCGAGCATTGAGTTGGCTGCGTACTTGATCATCTCTGCCGAAGGTATGTCGGTGAATATCACACGGAAATTGTTGAGCAGGAACGGACGGTAGAGCTTGGACATGAGTTCCTTTGCCTTCTCCGACTCCACACCTACGACCACGCGGTCGGGACTCATGAAGTCCTTGATTGCCGCACCTTCCTTGAGGAACTCAGGGTTGCTCGCAACATCGAACGGTACATCGACGCCGCGCTTTTCCAGCTCCTCGCGTATGACTGCCTTCACCTTCTTCGCCGTACCTACAGGAACGGTGGATTTGGTTACGAGCACAGTGTATTTCTTTATGTTCTGACCGAACTCGCGTGCCACCTCAAGCACATACTGCAGGTCGGCGCTGCCGTCTTCGTCGGGAGGAGTACCCACGGCACTAAACACGATATCCACGTTGTCGAGACAACTCGTGAGGTCGGTGGTGAAGTTGAGTCGTCCCTCGCGGTGGTTGCGCAGCACCATCTCGTCGAGTCCCGGCTCATAGATTGGCACCTGACCGTTCTTCAGTGAGTTGATTTTCTCTTCGTTCACGTCAACGCATGTCACGTTTACTCCCATCTCTGCGAAGCATGTGCCAGACACCAGTCCGACATAGCCTGTACCTACAATTGCTATATTCATATTGTATTTAATATTAAAATTCCTCCTCTTTTTTCCCCTATCGGGCAATTTATTTGCTTGCGAAACTTATCTCGTTGAGGAAGAATGTTTATTGTTTATATTTTTGTTTACTATTTTGTTCGTGGTTATTTTCCTAATGAAACCGTGCTTTATGTTCTCGGTTTACCAACAACAGATGATTAATTATGTATCATAAAAAATCTATCTCGTTATCACATTCCAAAGGTATTCCCTTGGTGCGCTTGGCAAACGCAATGGCATTTGTCTGCTCTGCCGCGCTGTTTCTCGGGAATGTTTCGGATACTATGATATGGCAGGTAACATTTACTTTCTTTCTGAAATCTATATCAATAGCATTTATCTTACTCTCAAAAATATTCAATGTTTCATTAAGTTGGTCCATCGCCTTAGAATATGTACCCTTTACTGCATTATCGGTATTGCCCTCTGCGTTGGACTTGAACTCTACGAAATGAAAGTCTTTTGTATTAAACAGAGCTGAATCAGCTATGCCTCCCTTATGGTTAATGATGAATTTTCCATCAATGGGTAAAAGGATGACAGCTTCATCTGTTGAATTGGATACCTTGCAGGATTTGTCATCAATCTTTTTACAGGTATAGATTGTACATCCGACTTCACGACTATCCTCCACAAAAAACTCTTTATCTGCTATGGGCAGGACACAATCCATTATATCAGGATTGTGTCCCTTGAATGCACGGCATAAATTTAAATTGCTTATTGCCTCAGGTATATCCATCATTCGAATGTTTTCAGATACAATTTATACAGTTTTCCGAACTCATCTCCCATAACAGAAGATGCTGTATCGAGGTAATTCTGATCTATTGTTCCTGTCTCCTCATTAAGGATATCCTTACAATAGTTATTCTCACCGCCTAAAGCGTAAGCACCTACATCACCTGAAGTCAAATGATATTCCTCGGGGAGTATTTTCAATACTTCATCCTTATATCTCGCATCTTTGGCAACCAAACTTGCCAAAAGTGATATATTTATGCCTGACAACAGATAGGGGCTGTGCGTTGTGATGATGCTACGTCTATCATAAGCATTGTTCTTACTGATAATATATCTTAATACCGCCAACTGATTATCAGGGAACAGATTCTGTTCCGGTTCTTCTATGACATACGAATTGTACATATTTTCATTAATACAATAATCGAGTACCATCATCATTGGTAATAATGATTGTATGCCTGATGAACACTTGCTTAACGGCAACAGTTTTGTCTTTTCGCCATCGTTTATCATCAATCCTTCTTCTGAATTGCCATAGCGGTATTTTATATCCTCATTGAAAGGTATAGTGTATTCGGCATTTGCTTTTCTCGCCTGCTCAAAATAGCTCATATATTGCAATACCAATTGTGGTATTGGTATCTTTGCCCACATTATATTAGACATGGCTGGTAATAATGTAGAAATTATACTTCTTTCGGCCGGTATATATAATGCAGTACCGCAATAGGGTTTCAGGAACAAGTAATTATTTGTGATGAACTGTTCTATCGGTTGATCTTTCGGGATATTCAATTTATCTCTGAGTTCTCTTACTTTTTTTAAAATCAGTACATCACAATAATTCTTGAATTTATTATTATCTGATATGTTATTGTTTTTTATATCAAATTTTCCATCCTTGAAAGTGATACATATATTATTGTATTCATATTCTATATCCGTATCGTCTCTGAAATATTCATATATCCCATAATCATTAAACGGAGCATAAATATTTGTACCATTCAATAAATTGATATACCAAAGATAATCCTGAAAGATTGATACCAATTTTGCAATAGTGCTCTTTCCGGTTCCCTGCCCGCCAATGAGCACAAGAAAGGGTTTTAATTCTATATAGGCCTCTTCTACAGGACCGAAATTCTTTATCTTAAGATAGTTCATAAAAAATTCTATTTACCTTCTTTATGTATGCAGGATAGTCATCTGTATTGACTTCAACAAAAAACATACGTGGATTTGCTGCTCAAAGTTTCACTGTCTCGAACTTCACCTTACCTATGATTCCCGACGGTGGCAGCGGTGTTTTGGCGTTGAGGTGATTGACATACAGATATATGTCGCGCTGGTTCTCGGGCAGGTTCATGTCGCCCACAATGCGGTTGACCCACGTGTTCACCACTTCCACACGCACGTCGTTGCATCCGTCCTTCACGAAGTCGGTCACGTCGAGCTTGTAAGGCGTGGTCCAGACGCCGCCGGCATACTTGCCGTTGATATATACCTTAGCCATCGTACCCACGTTGTCGAACGCCATGAACATGTGCTCGCCGCGTTCTGCACGGTCGAGATTGACGGTGGTGGTGTATGTGGCGGTGCCGGAGAAATAGCGTATGCTGTCGTTGGCGTTGGTGGAGAGATTGTCGAGCTCAGTCATCCTAACCGGTGCCGGTGTCTTGAACGCGCTCTCGAACGCCACGTTCCATTCGCCCTTCACCTCCTGAGTGCGCAGCGGAGCGGGATAGTTTGCCTCGAGGGTCGTCGCCTCAGGCTCACCTTTCTTGCGGAACACCACGAAGACGCACTCGTTCTTATCGAGCCTCATCGGCACCACCGTGGTCTTCTCCTCCTGACGGAAGGCGGGCAACTTGCGTATGACGCCCGTAACGGGATTCCACAGCTCAGGCTGCTTACCAGTGACGCGGAATGCCACATCCATAGTCAGCGCGCGGTTGTCTTGGTTGGAGAGGATGTATATGTCGGTGTCGCCATCCTTCTGATGACCAAAATATACGTTCATTCCGTCGGGTGTCTTGCAGTCGGGCACATAACCTATCTGTGCGAAGAGGGTCTCCAGGTCGAGTCCGTCGCATATCATACCCTTTCCGTAGCGACGCTGTTTCACATTCACACCGTCAACGTCGCCCCATATTCTCGCAGCCATCTCCTTAACCCTGCGATCGGCCTCGGGCTGGTTTTGGAGACTAGGCGAGCGTTTCGGTGCGGGTCCCATGACAATAGCACCGTCGAGTATGAGCCGCTCTATCTTCTCTAGCAGTTCCGGACGCATGGTCTTCAGGCGTCGCGGCAGCACCAGTACCTTGAACTTCACTCCGTGGGGCAGCGTGAGCATGCCGTCCTTAACGGTCATGTCGCGCATGATAACCTCGGCGTTCATGTGCTCAAACTGATAACCTGCGGGTAGCTGCGGTTCCATGATGCCCACCATGCGCGGCGCATCCTCGCCGATGAAGTAGGCCACGTCTGCCTGATACCATCCCTGGCGCATCATGTAGTTGCAGCGTTTGATGTATCGTGTGTAGAGGTCCATCTGACTGAACCACGTGTTGTTGCGGTTGAACTCGGTGCCGAACCATGCGTTTGAGCCCGGCAGTCGGTCGGTAGAGGGTTGAGATATGTAGAGATGGAGCACGGTGTTGTTCACTCCGTAGGTGAAGAAACGGTCCATGCGCTGCTTCAGACTTGCGGGTGTGCGCACGAACGACGGTCCGGCGCTTGTGCTCGTCTCCGACGATGTGAGTCTCTTGCCGTAGATGTGGGCGCACGATGTCGCCAGATGGTTCTCAATGTCGCCGAGCGGCGGATCAGCCCAGAACTCGCCTCCCACCTCGTCGGCCTGTCCGCCATACTGGAGGAACTCGCCGGGAAATCCCCAGTGTCCGTAGTTCTCGAGCCAGGTGGTAAGTCCGTGCTTGTGGGCCACCTCACGCATGCCACCCACATGGTCGTAGGATATCTTGTCTGCCACGAGTCGGCGCAGGTCCCAGAGGAAAGCGTCGGAGTCTTGCTCACTGCCCACCACCACGCCGCTGAGCACGGGCAGGTAGGGCACGGGATCGTAGCCGTAGCGTTGCTTGAATATCGGTATCATATCGTCGGTGAAGTTCTGTCCGCCCACCTCATAGCTGTCCTGCACGAGTATCTTGAACGACTTGCGGTCGGCCGCCGGTATGCGTCGGAGTATCTGTCCGATGTATGCGTCGAAATGTTCCTCGGCGTGCTTGCTGCTCATCTTGTCCACCTCATAGCCGGTGGCTTCGGGACTTGCGGGCTCGTTCACCACTCCGGTGGGTGTCATGCCCGTGCGCAGTACGGTCCACTCGCCTTCGGGCACATCCCATGTGAGAGTGCCGTCTGCCGACATCTTGTCCGACAGGTCGATCACCTGTCCGGGCTGCACCGCCATGCTGCGGTCGTCGGCCTGCGGCTGTTCGCGCCACAGATATTCGTCCCATGCCGGCACCTCGCTCTGGAACAGCTTGGCGAGCGACTTCTCCTTGTAACGCTCAACGCGCGGCACTGACGATAGCGACAGCTCGGCTATGCCTGCTCCGGCGCCCACCGAGCGGAACAACACGCGATAGGAGTCGGACGTCACTGGGTCGAAGCTCATGGCCACGTCAGCATACGGGTCGAAGCCCACCTTCTTCCAGTCGCGAGTGCGGTTGATATTGAAACGGCTCACGGTCTGATAACGGCCATCGGCATCCATCGCCTGCAGCTCCACATCCGTGTTGATGGGCGCCGGTGCGGGACGCACAACGATGCTGCGCGCCGTGAATTCGCCTTGTGGATTTATCTCTATGACATACTCGCCGTTGGTGGTGAAGCGCACGTCCGTAGCGTTGTCGCCGTCGGTCATTGCCGTAAGGTCGCCCATCATAGGTGCCGACGTGATGCCGGCGTTTGCCGTGGTGAGCACAGTGCCTGCGGGTGTTGGGTTGGGAAACGCCACCACCTTCACGTCCTCAAACTCATCGGCAGGTTGCGGCAGTTTCACCGTCACCCGTCCGGGACCTTTGACCACCGTGCGCGAGCTGTTGAGATAACGCATGGTCTGGTTGGCTTTTATCCACGGACCGCCCGACTGGCTCCAGCCCGGCGAGTTGAATATTCCTATATCTATGCCCAGTTCAGTGGCCTTCTTCAGTGCGGCACGGGTGATGTTCCACCACTCGTCACTCATGAACTTCACCCTGTACTGTGCGTTGGGGTCGCCTGTTCCGGTGCCTCCGATATTTGCCATGAACGCGCGGTCGATGCCGGCAGCCTTCATAGCCTCAAGATCTTTCTCCACGCCTTCCTTCGTTACGTTGCCGTCAATCCAGTACCAGTAGGTTCCGGTCTGCACCGAAGAAGGTGGTGTTACGAACTCAGTCTCTCTCTTGTCTGTCGTCGCACATCCCATCATCAGCACCGAAGCGCCGGCAAGAAGGACGCGAGTCAATAGTTGTCTGTTTTTCCGTGTCATCGGTTTCGTGGTCTTATGAGCTGACGGTCAATAATCGTTCTTCTTTTCAACCGGTTCTATCATATCCGGATGCACCGTGGCCATCGCCACAGCTATGACGCCCTGCACGGCCACAACGACACAGCGCGATCGTTTGCCCGGCACTCGCATAAGTATGCCTTCGAGGCCGGCGAACGGTCCTCCGATGATGCGCACAGCGTCACCGCACTTCATGTCGAGCTGTCCGGGACTGAACCACATGAGCTGTTCGTCGAGCGTGCCACTCACGGCAATGAACTGCTGCATCTGCCGTTCGGGTACGATGACAGGCTCACGTCTCATGCCCTCGTCGCGCATGATGTAATGAAGATAAGGCATATTTTTCTTGAGTGTGGCTATCGTCTCGCGATTTGTCATAACAAAAATCAAATCGCGAATCACCGGTGTCAACCGTGGGACGTTGCGACGATGGTTGCCTGAGCGCGTGTAGTGCATGGGTATGAACGTACGTACGCCATGCTCGTTCAGAACATTCTGCGCCATGAGGTTGCGGCCATAGGTGGCACGCATGGCAAACCATTGCTCGTCGTCTGCTACTTCAGACATCTGATTAAACTAAATTTTGATGACAGAACATACTCTCGGGGCATTGAAAACCATGTAAAACATTGATTTTCAACTACTTATAATATTAATAAGGTGAATAAGAAACATTTTGCAGACCCGCTGCCAACCTCATTTAAGGCCATAAAATCTTATTCATGGGCAAAAGTAATAATTTTATTTGAAAAATAAAAATATTTCATGTTACAATACGATATAAAATTTCGGACATTTAGAACAAATCATTGAAAACCGTTAGCGAGACCGTCTGATGACAGGAAATATGTATGAGAAAAACAGCAAACAGGTACGAGAGTTATGTAAAATAGAGCAACTATAAAACGGGAAATGTTAAAATAGTATTGTCAAAATATGGTGTTCGGAAGGCGATGAAGCATATACGGACGGGAAACGTGGTAAACACAACAACATGAAAACACTTTGTGCGTCAGAATGTTACGTGATAAACACAAGACATAAAGAACGAGATAATCGCGTGACAATACCCATTCCAAGGACCAGAAAAGTCCGTTTTTAGCCCCGAAAC
>ENA-ORSK01002504-ORSK01002504.1-human-gut-metagenome-genome-assembly--contig:-NODE-2504-length-12083-cov-5.519122_pt1 | contig 12083 bp, 20 predicted proteins | sample MGYA00242192_ERZ509159 | MGnify/ENA primary metagenome ERZ509159 (study PRJEB26280, sample SAMEA2338663) | human gut metagenome | biome: human gut; feature: human-associated habitat; material: faeces...
GATGAGAGGCATCGTCTGCGCTTCATAAACATCGATTCTGTTTGTAACTGTTTCCAAATTGTCATCAGCTCTCTGAATCAGTTCTCCGCCGCAGTAGTCGCAAACGCCTTCTTTTTTAGGAGGAATGTTTACTACATGGAAGCTTGCTCCGCATGCTTTGCATACTCTTCTTCCTGTCAGTCTTGTAATCAACTCCTCCTTTTCTACCGCGATATCCAAAACTTTGTCGATCTTGGAATCGTGTGCAGCTAAGAATTCATCAAGCTTCTGTGCCTGATAAACGGTTCTCGGAAAGCCGTCAAGCAGAAATCCGTTCTTGCAGTCATCGGCAAGGAGTCTGGTAGTTGCGATTTCAATTACCAAATCATCCGGAACAAGTTCGCCTTTGTTCATGTACTCCTGTGCTTTCTTGCCAAGTTCCGTTCCGTTCTTGATGTTTTCTCTGAAAATGTCTCCGGTTGAAATATGTGGAATCCCATATTTTTCAACAATCTTAACCGCCTGGGTTCCTTTTCCTGCTCCGGGAGGCCCTAATAATATAGTTCTAAGCATTGTACTCATCTCCCTCTTTACTTTAAGAAACCTTGATAATTTCTCATGAGCATCTGGTTTTCAAGTTGTCTTACTGTGTCAAGTGCAACACCGACAGCGATAAGAAGCGATGTTCCGCCGAAGTGAATTCCCTTGAGTGTCGGTACCATAACGCCTAAGATTGTAGGCAGGGTTGCGATAAGAGCAAGGAAAATTGCTCCGACAATTGTAATTCTTGACATAACTTTGTTTAAATAATCTTCAGTAGCCTTACCAGGTCTGATTCCCGGAATGAATCCGCCGTTAGCCTTCATGTTGTTCGCAACTTCGTTCGGATTGAAAGTGATTCCTGTGTAGAAGTATGTGAAGAAAATGATAAGCACAACATTAAGCACTCCGTAAACCCATACACCGGGGTTTCCTGAAGGTGACAGCCACTTCGTAACCCATACGCTGAATGCGTTGTTCTGCGACATAAAGTATGTGATAGTCAGTGGGAACTGTAAAATTGATAATGCGAAGATGATAGGAATTACGCCGGCCTGGTTAACCTTAATAGGAATATGCGTTGACTGTCCGCCGTACATTTTTCTTCCTACAACTCTTTTTGCATACTGTACAGGAATTCTTCTCTGTCCTTCCTGGATGAGAACAACACCTGCTGTTACAAGTACCGCAGCGATGATGAAAATGATAATCGTTACCAAAGACATTGCGCCGCCTTCGTATCCGGTTACAATCGTTCTGATTCCGCTTGGGATTCTTGCAACGATTCCGCCGAAGATCAGTAAGGAGATACCGTTTCCGATTCCCTTGTCATTGATTAATTCGCCGAGCCACATAAGGAATGCGGTTCCTGCTGTCAGTACTAAAATTACTACGATTACAGAAAATGCGCTTCTGTCTACAACTGCTTTTCTGAAGAGACCTACCGTAAGACCGATTGCCTGGACTAAAGCCAGCACAACGGTCATATAGCGGGTAATCTGTGCCATTTTCTTTCTGCCTTCCATGCCTTCCTTCGCAAGTCGTTCGAAATACGGGAAAGCGATGGTGAGCAGCTGAACGATGATGGATGCAGTGATGTATGGTGTAATACTCAATGCAAAAATTGTGAAGTTACTGAACGAACCGCCGGAGAACAAATCAAATAAATCGAAAAGTCCTGTTTCACCGGAAAACATTTCCTGAAGCACGCTTCTGTTGATGTTCGGAACCGGAATGTTTGAACCGATTCTGAATACGACCAGCATAAGAAGCGTGAAAATCATCTTGCTTCTGATTTCCGCAACTTTCCAAGCTTGAGCAATCGTTTTTAACATACCCATACTAAATCACCTCTGCCTTTCCTCCAGCAGCTTCAATCTTTTCTGCGGCAGTCTTGCTGAATTTGTCAGCCTGAACTGTTAATGCAACCTTAAGTTCTCCTTCGCCGAGAATCTTAATTCCGTCTTTCACCTGTTTAACAACTCCTGCTTCTTCAAGCAATGCCTGGTTTACAACGGTTCCTGCTTCAAACTTGTTTAAGTCATCAACATTAACGATTGTATATTCGGTTCCCCAAATGTTTGTGAAACCTCTCTTTGGTAATCTTCTGTATAAAGGCATCTGACCACCTTCGAAACCGGGTCTGGGAGCTCCGGAACGAGCCTTCTGTCCCTTATGACCCTTACCTGCGGTCTTGCCATTTCCTGAACCGTGTCCACGGCCTCTTCTAAAATTATCACTGTGTTTGGAACCTTCTGCAGGTCTTAAATTGGATAATTCCATTCCTAACACCTCCTTATCTGATTATGCTTCTTCTACCTTGATCAAATGATTCACCTGACGGATCTGTCCTCTTGTTGCATCATTATCAGGCAGTACTACGGACTTGCCGATCTTACGCAGTCCCATAGACTCCACGATTGCCTTATTCTTCGGTACAGCACCGATAGTGGACTTTACCAGAGTGATCTTTAACTTCTTGTCTGCCATACTCTACTCCTTTCTGTTGGCCCTGTCAACTTAACGGGAAGATCCGGCTTACGCCAGAACTTCCTCAACAGACTTTCCACGATTCTTTGCTACTTCTTCGGGAGCCTTGATCTGGCTTAAACCGGAGATCGTTGCAAGAACAACGTTCTGCTTATTGTTGGAGCCAAGAGACTTGGTACGGATATTCTTGATACCTGCAAGCTCACAAACAACACGAGCGGGACCACCAGCGATGATACCGGTACCGTCGGGAGCCTTCTTCAGTAAAACGTTAGCAGAACCGTACTTACCGATGAAATCATGGGTGATGGAATTGTTCTCATCCAGATTGATCTCTACGATGTGCTTAACAGCGTCTTCCTTACCCTTACGGATAGCTTCGGGAATTTCTACAGCCTTTCCCAGACCAGCGCCTACATGGCCGTTGCCGTCGCCGACTACTACCAGTGCGGTGAATCTCATGTTACGACCACCCTTAACGGTCTTGGTTACACGCTTGATGGTAACAACTTTATCATTTAACTCTAACTGGCTTGCATCTATGATTGTGTGTTTCATGGTGTATTCCTCTTTCCTTTCCTAGAATTCCAGGCCAGCTTCTCTGGCTGCATCGGCTAAAGCTGCTACTTTACCCTGATAAATGAAACCGCCACGGTCGAAAACGACTTCCTTGATGCCCTTTTCGATTGCTCTCTTTGCGATAACAGTTCCAAGATATGCTGCTGCATCAACGTTATTGGTCTTCTCCAGCTCTGCCTTGATCTCTTTCTCAAGAGTGGATGCAGATACTAAAGTGTTACCAACTGTATCGTCGATAATTTGAGCATACATATGATTATTGCTTCTGAACACTGCAAGACGAGGTCTTTCAGCAGTGCCGCTGAAGCGGTTACGAATTTTCATGTGCTTTTTTGCACGTACTAACTGTCTGGACTCTTTACTAACCATCTTCATACTCTCCTTATCTATTATTTCTTACCAGTCTTACCAACTTTACGTCTGATGGTCTCATCGGCATACTTAATACCCTTACCCTTGTAAGGCTCAGGTCTTCTCTTGTCGCGGATCTCAGCAGCGTACTGGCCAACTTTTTCTTTGTCGATACCCTTAACGATGATCACGTTCTGGCCTTCAACTACAGCTTCAATGCCTTCGGGATCGATCATCTCTACGGGATGAGAGTAACCAAGGTTCAGGGTCAGCTTCTTGCCGGACTTAGCCGCTCTGTAACCAACACCATTTACTTCCAGTTTCTTCTCGAAACCTTCGGTAACACCTACTACCATGTTGTGGATCAGAGTTCTGGTCAGACCATGAAGAGACTTCATCTTCTTCAGATCATTGGGTCTGCTTACAAGAACTTCTGCTCCTTCTACTTTAATATCCATCTCAGAGGGTAATACTCTTTCCAGAGTACCCTTGGGACCTTTTACAGTCACTTTATTATTTTCTGCAACTTCTACAGTTACACCTGCGGGAATTGCGATTGGCATTCTACCTATTCTGGACATGCCCGTACCTCCTAATTTACTAACTTACAACAGTTGCTAAAATCTTTTCATCCCACGGAGAATTTTACGCTTGCGGAAAATTCTCTTAGAGACGAAACTTAGAAATTCTTTTCGGCTCCGGAGAATTCCGCAGGAATTCTCTTAGGAATGAAATTTAGATTTTGTTAGTCAGCGTACTTTGCTGACTTAGAAAATCTTTTTGCTCTTACCAAACGAATGCTAATACTTCGCCGCCAACCTGAAGCTCACGAGCCTTCTTGTCGGTGATAACACCCTGGTTGGTAGAGATAATAGCAATACCCAGACCGCCAAGAACCTTAGGCAGATCTTCCTTGCCAGCGTATACACGTAAGCCGGGCTTAGAGATTCTCTTGATGCCGGAGATGATCTTCTCGTTCTTGTCTGCGCCGTACTTCAGAGTGATGTGGATGGTCTTGAAACCACCGTCTTCAACGATGTCGTACTTCTTAATATATCCCTCGTCCAGCAGAATCTGTGCGATAGCCAGCTTCATCTTGGAAGAAGGTACGTCTACGGTGTCGTGTTTTGCAGTATTTGCATTACGGATTCTTGTAAGCATATCTGCGATAGGATCGCTCATTGTCATGATTTAGTTTCCTCCTTATTATTTGACTTGAATCATGCTAAGTACATACATTTTGTATATACCATCTATATTATAAGATTACTCTTATAAACTAAGTTAAAACTTTTCGCTCCGGAGAATTCCATAGGGATTTCTTTTCGTCTCGGAGAATTCCGCCAGGAATTCTCTTAGGAGTGAAATATAGATTTTGTTAGCCAGCGTACTTTGCTGGCTTATAAAATCTTTTCACTCTTACCAAGAAGCCTTCTTAACTCCGGGAATCTCGCCCTTGTATGCCAGTTCACGGAAGCAAACACGGCAAATTCCGTATTTTCTCAGTACAGAGTGGGGACGACCACAAATCTTGCAGCGGGTATAAGCCTGAGTAGAGAACTTAGGTTTGCGCTGCTGTTTAATCTTCATTGATGTCTTTGCCATCAGAATTTACCTCCTTGATTACTTTGCGAAAGGCATGTTGAACAGTCTCAGCAGCTCACGTGCCTCTTCGTCGGTCTTAGCAGTTGTTACGAAAATGATATCCATACCTCTGGTCTTGTCAATCTTATCGTACTCGATCTCAGGGAAGATGAACTGCTCTTTGATACCGAGTGCATAGTTACCTCTGCCGTCGAATGCGTTAGGGTTAACGCCTCTGAAGTCACGGACACGAGGAAGAGCAAGGTTAACCAGACGATCCAGGAACTCATACATCTTCTCACCACGCAGAGTGGTCTTACATCCGATGGGCATGCCCTCACGGATCTTGAAGTTTGCTACGGAATTCTTAGCCTTGGTCAGAACTGCCTTCTGTCCGGTGATAGCTTCCATATCAGCAACTGCATTCTCAAGGATCTTAGCGTTTTCTTTTGCTTCACCAACACCCATGTTGATAACGATCTTGTCGAGCTTGGGAACTTCCATTACATTAGCATAACCGAACTTCTTGGTCATAGCATCGACGATCTCATTGTTATATAAATCTTTCAGTCTGCTCACTTATATTTCCTCCTTCCTATTGATTAGTCAATCACTTCGCCTGTTGACTTTGCGAAACGTACTTTCTTGCCGTCTTCAACCTTGAAGCCAACTCTTGTGGTCTTGCCTTTTACAACAAGCATAACGTTTGAAATATCAATAGGAGCTTCTTTCTCAACAATACCGCCATTGGGGTTTGCCTGAGAAGGCTTTGCATGCTTTGTGATCTTGTTAACGCCCTCAACCAGGACTTTATGATTCTTTACGTCTACAGAGAGAACCTTGCCCTCTGTACCTAAGTCTTTACCAGCGATAACCTTAACGGTGTCGCCCTTCTTAATTTTCATTGTAGACATGTGGCAACCTCCTTATAATACTTCGGGAGCCAGGGAAACAATTTTCATGAACTGTTTCTCACGAAGCTCTCTTGCAACCGGCCCAAAGATACGGGTTCCTCTGGGAGTCTTGTCATCTTTGATGATAACTGCAGCATTCTCATCAAACTTGATGTAAGAACCGTCTTTACGACGAGCGCCCTTTACGGAACGAACTACAACTGCCTTTACTACATCACCTTTTTTTACAACGCCACCTGGTGTTGCATCTTTAACGGAAGCAACAATCACGTCGCCGATCTGTGCATATCTTCTGGTAGAACCGCCCATAACACGAATGCAAAGTAACTCTTTTGCGCCGGTGTTATCAGCAACTTTCAGTCTACTTTCCTGCTGAACCATGTTATTCCTCCTTCACCGCTTTCACGGTTTCTTACAAACTAATTTATTTAGCTTTCTCTACGATCTCAACAAGTCTCCATCTCTTGTCCTTGGACAGGGGTCTTGTCTCCATAACTTTTACGATATCGCCAATGTTGCACTCGTTATTCTCGTCATGAGCCTTCAGCTTGTAGGTGTCCTTTACGATCTTTTTGTAAAGGGGATGCTTAACATGCTCTTCGATTGCAACTACAATAGTTTTATCCATCTTATTACTGATAACCTTACCAGTACGTGTTTTTCTCAAATTTCTTTCCACGGTTTGATCTCCTTTCTACGCACCCACGCGTTACGCTCTAGCCTTCTCGGTGATAACAGTCTGAATACGTGCAATGTTTCTTCTAACTTCTTTGATTCTTGCAGTATTATCTAACTGATTGGTTGCGTTCTGGAATCTCAAATTGAAAAGTTCTTTTTTAGCAGCTACCAGCTCCTGTGCCAGTTCTGCATCGGACTTTGTCTTCAATTCTTCTACAAATTTATTTGATTTCATTCTGTCACACCGCCTTCCACATCTGCCTTAGCAATGATCTTACACTTACAAGGGAGCTTGTGCATAGCAAGACGTAATGCTTCACGAGCGTCCTCTTCGGGAACACCAGCGATCTCGAACATTACACGTCCGGGCTTAACAACTGCTACCCAGCAATCTACAGCGCCTTTACCGGAACCCATACGAGTACCGAGAGGCTTTACAGTTACGGGCTTATCGGGGAAAATCTTAATCCATACTTTACCGGTACGCTTGGTATAACGGGTAAGCGCAATACGGGCTGCCTCAATCTGATTAGACTTGATCCAGCAGGGTTCTGTAGCAACCAGACCAAATTCGCCATATGCCAGGGTGTTACCTCTGGAAGCTTTTCCGGCCATGGATCCACGGAACTGTTTACGACGTTTTACTCTCTTCGGCATTAACATTATTTATCGCTCCCTTCCATCTGATTTCCTTTTGTAGGAAGTATCTCGCCTTTATAAATCCAAACTTTAACTCCAACTTTACCATAGGTGGTGTTTGCTTCAGCAAAACCGTAGTCGATATCTGCTCTCAGGGTCTGCAGAGGAATGGTTCCCTCGCTGTAGAACTCAGCACGAGCGATATCAGCACCGCCCAGACGACCAGAACAGCAGGTTTTGATACCCATAGCACCAGACTTCATGGTTCTGCCCATGCAGGACTTCATTGCACGTCTGAAGGATACACGGTTCTCCAGCTGCTGAGCAATGTTCTCAGCTACCAGCTGTGCATCTCTGTCAGGTCTCTTGATCTCTTTGATGTCAACCATAACCTTCTTATCGGTTAACTTGGAGAGCTCTTTCTTGGTTACTTCGATCTCAGCACCACCCTTACCGATCACAACACCGGGCTTAGCAGTATAGATGATAACCTTTACTCTGTCAGATGCTCTTTCGATCTCGATCTTGGAAACACCTGCACTGTATAATTTCTTCTTCAGGAACTTTCTGATGTTGTAGTCTTCTACCAGATAATCGGAAAACTCCGCATCAGCGTACCACTTGGAATCCCAATCTTTAATAACACCGACTCTCAGGCCGTGAGGATTAACTTTCTGTCCCATAAACTTTTCAATAGCTCCTTTCCCTACTTCTTCTCATCAAGAACGATGGTAATGTGGCTCATTCTCTTTTCGATTCTATAAGCTCTACCCTGTGCTCTGGGCTTTACTCTCTTCATGGTAGGTCCTTTGTTTGCAAAGCACTCTGCAACATAGAGGGTTTCCTTGTCCATATCGAGGTTGTTTACGGCGTTTGCAATCGCGCTCCTGAGAACCTTCAGGGTGGGCTCGGAAGCCGCCTTGGGGGTGTACATAAGGATTGCTTCTGCATCTTCAACGCTCTTGCCGCGGATAAGGTCGATAACTATCTTTACCTTGCGGGAAGAAATGCGGATATGTTTCGCGGTCGCATGGGGACGCCTGTCAGCGTTTTCCTTGCGATACTGTGATTTCATTTTGGATCTGGTTGCCATTTTTACGCCTCCTTATTTACCGCGTGTTGCCTTTTCGGAGCCGCGGTGACCGCGGAAGGTACGGGTGGGTGCGAATTCGCCGAGCTTGTGTCCGACCATATCTTCAGTGACGTATACGGGGACATGCTTCTTACCGTCGTGAACGGCAATGGTGTGACCGATCATTTCGGGGAAGATGGTGGATGCCCTTGACCAAGTCTTGAGTACGGACTTCTTGCCGGATTCGTTCATCGCGATAACACGGTCAAGCAGCCTTTCGCTGACAAAGGGTCCTTTCTTAATTGACCTACTCATGTTTCAATTACTCCCTTCTAAAGATCACTTACCGTCCCTGCGGCGGACGATGTACTTGTCGTTGATGTTCTTGGTCTTCCTGGTCTTATAACCCAGAGCAGGCTTGCCCCAAGGGGTTACAGGGCCCGGACGGCCGATGGGGGATTTGCCCTCACCACCGCCGTGGGGGTGATCGTTGGGGTTCATGACGGAACCGCGAACGGTGGGACGGAAGCCCATGTGACGGGTGCGACCCGCTTTACCGAGCTTGATGTTTACGGAATCGATGTTGCCGACCTGACCGATGGTTGCTTTGCAGCCGAGGGGGATGAGTCGAACTTCACCGCTGGGAAGACGAACCTGTGCGTACTTTGTTTCCTTTGCAAGAAGCTGAGCTGCGTTGCCCGCGCTGCGGACAAGCTGTGCGCCCTTGCCGGGAAGCAGTTCGATGCAGTGGATCATCGTGCCGACGGGGATGTTTTTGAGAGGAAGCGCATTGCCGACTTTGATGTCGCTTGCTTCGCCGGAAACGATGGTTTCGCCGACCTTAAGGCCGTAAGGAGCAATGATGTAACGCTTTTCGCCGTCTGCATAGTGCAGAAGAGCGATGTTTGCGGAACGGTTGGGATCGTATTCAACGGTTGCAACCTTTGCGGGGATGTTGTCCTTGTTGCGTTTGAAGTCAATAATACGATACTGACGCTTTGCGCCGCCGCCGCGATGGCGGACGGTGATCCTGCCCTTGTTGTTGCGACCCGCGTTGCTCTTGAGGCTTTCCATAAGGGAACGCTCGGGGGTCGTGCAGGTAATCTCCTCGTAAGTGGAGACGGTCATGAAGCGTTGACCGGGAGTGTTGGGCTTAATCTTTCTGATTGCCATTGTTGTTCCTCCTTACTGAGCCATGTTATCGAAGGCTTCAATGGTCTTGGAATCCTTCGTAAGGGTGATGTAGGCCTTCTTGGTGGAGGGGCGGCGGCCTTCGGTGCGGCCCTGCCTCTTAACCTTGCCGAGACGGTTGATGGTGTTGACGCTTTCAACCTTTACGCCGTCAAAAATGGTTTCAACAGCCTGCTTGATCTCGGTTTTGCCTGCCTTCTTAGCAACGATGAAGACGTAAGTCTTGTTCTGAATGGCTTCGTAGCTCTTCTCGGTGAGTACGGGCTTGATGATGATGTCGTGAGCGTTCATTATGCGTATACCTCCTCGACTTTTTCAACTGCATCCTTGGTGAGGATGAGTGCATCGTACTTGAGAACGTCATAGGTGTTGAGCGTGCCGACGGTTGCGGTTGCAACGCCCTGAATGTTGCGGGCGGTGCGGACAACGGTATCACACACGTCGGAAGTGACGATGAGAGCCTTTTCAACCTTGAGGTTCGCAAGAACCTTTACCATTGCGCGGGTCTTCTGCTCGGGAAGCTCGATGGAATCGAGAACGATGAGCTTCTCGTTTACAACCTTTGCGGAAAGAGCGGACTTAAGTGCAACCCTCTTGAGCTTCTTGTTGAGGCTCATGCGATAGTCGCGGGGCTTGGGAGCGAATACAACGCCGCCGTGCGTCCACTGGGGGGATCTGGTTGAACCCTGACGGGCACGACCGGTGCCCTTCTGCCTCCAGGGCTTTTTGCCGCCGCCGGAAACTTCCGCGCGGGTCTTAACGCTCTGAGTGCCCTGACGCTGATTTGCAAGATAAGCCTTGACGTAAGCGTGCATTGCGGGAACGTTGAGCTCCTGGCCGAAAATGTTTTCGGAGAGTTCCATTTCGCCGACTTTTGCGCCGGAAATGTTATAAATAGCTACATTAGGCATGATTGTTCCTCCTCTTATTTAACCGTGCTGCGGACAAGAACAAGACCGCCCTTTGCACCGGGGATTGCGCCCTTGATGAGGAGCAGATTGCGTTCTGCATCCGCACGGACGACTTCGAGGTTCTGAACCGTGATGCGCTCATGACCCATATGGCCGGGGAGGTGCTTGGTTTTGAAGACCTCACCGGGGTAGGTGCATGCGCCCATTGAACCGGCAACGCGATAGGAGTGGGAGCCGTGGGTCTTTCTGCCGCGGGCCTGGTTCCAACGCTTGATGTTGCCTGCAAATCCCTTACCCTTGCTGGTGCCGGTCACATCGACCTTGTCGCCGGAGGCAAAGGTGTCTGCTTTGATAACGTCGCCGACAGCGTACTTTGCGCAATCGTCGAGTTTGAATTCTTTAACGTAGCGGTGAGCCTCAACGCCTGCCTTCCTGAGGTGACCCATTTGGGGCTTGGTGATGAGTTTTTCGCGGACGGGCTGGAATGCCATCTGAACGGCATCGTAGCCGTCGTGCTCAACCGTTTTAACCTGAGTGACGGGGCAGGGTCCTGCCAGAACAACGGTCACGGGGATCATCGTTCCGTCCTCACGGAAAAGCTGAGTCATGCCGATTTTTTTACCCAGAATTGCCTGTTTCATTGTTTGTACCTCCGAAATCACAGCTTGATCTCGATGTCCACACCGGCGGGAAGATCGAGCTTCATCAGCGCGTCAACGGTTTTTGCCGAAGGCTGAAGGATGTCGATCAGACGCTTGTGGGTACGCATCTCAAACTGCTCTCTTGAGTCCTTATACTTGTGGGGTGCGCGAAGGATAGTGATGATCTCCTTCTCGGTGGGGAGGGGGATGGGTCCCGAAACTCTCGCGCCGGTCCGCCTCGCCGTATCGACGATTTTTGCTGCGCTCTGGTCGATGAGATTGTGCTCATAGGCTTTGAGCTTGATGCGGATTCTTGTGTTTGCCATTTTTATCTCCTCTCGATGTATCGTGCGGTTATCGCCGCACTCGATATTGGGCTGTACACCCTGCCGTGCGTTTTCATAATAAAAATTTACGGCGGGGCGCGTTTCGCCCCTGCTCGCTCTGCCCGGGTCGGCAAAACGGGCTGCTCGGTCATGCCGAGCCTCCTGCGTGAATTACCCGGATTGGCAACCGGCAACCTCTCGCAGGGAAACGTCCGCAAACTTAAGTCAGCATGTCGGGTGGAGATTATACCTGCGCAGGCATAATACACCCCAAGTCGCGAACATTGCTATTTTAGCCCATCTTCGCACCGTTGTCAAGCGTTTATTCCCGTTTTTTCAAATATATTTAAGCAGAAAACGCACAAAGCTGCGCATTCCGCATTCGGCCTTTATTCCCCATTCTTTTCCCCCTGTCGCTCCCCTGCTTCGACATTGCAGGCGCACCTTCGGTGTTATCATAGCTTCAGGCGGATACGGAACGCGCACACCCGTTCCCGTCCGCCGCAAGGAGGGAAGGAGGAAGCCCCTGCACCTCGGCCGGTGCGGCTGCACAAGAAACATGTACATTGAGCTTTTTTTGCTTGATAACTTCCTTATGAACCTTTTGACCCTGCGTGCCGCGGCGGCAATGCTTTCCCGAAAAATGAAGGGCAGCCGCGCCGCGCTCGTATCCTTTGCGGGCGCGGCGG
>ENA-ORSK01002511-ORSK01002511.1-human-gut-metagenome-genome-assembly--contig:-NODE-2511-length-12057-cov-3.261623_pt1 | contig 12057 bp, 8 predicted proteins | sample MGYA00242192_ERZ509159 | MGnify/ENA primary metagenome ERZ509159 (study PRJEB26280, sample SAMEA2338663) | human gut metagenome | biome: human gut; feature: human-associated habitat; material: faeces...
GTCGGTTAAAACCTATTCGCGAATTGAGGTCTAAAATCTTCCGACCGGGAAAGGCTGTTTATCCATTTGACTGCCATTCTATAATCCGTCATATATCGGATAATCCCACCGCCTCTGCTTGCAGATTGTATGGCAGCCTACCCGACGCCGTAAGGCGGTTGGGGTATTAGGCTCCCCCGAAAGATATTTCGTGGCACACGGGCAAGCCCAAACGAAAACGGCTGTGGCAAATGCTTAATACCTAATTATGAGGTCAGAGATAGAGAATATTCCAAAGAAAATGCCGTAAATAATATCACCGCAATAGTATAAAATAATTATACGCCAAATTTCCAATCGAAACAAAGCCAAATTTCCAAATGATTTTGCGTCAAATTTCCAAATATATTTTTGAAATTGATTTGGAATACAAAGAAATAAGCTATCTTTGCAGAAAAATACGGTGTATGGAATATAAGAATCGAATAGCGGATCAACTTCTGCGTGATAAATTAGAGGCGATGGGTGCTGTATTGATAGAGGGACCTAAAGCTTGTGGTAAAACGACCACGGCTGAACAACAGGCCAAAAGTGTTATCTATATGGATGACCCTACTAAGCAACAGCAATATAGGCAAATGGCTCAAACCAATATTAGTTTTTTGCTCGAAGGGGAAACTCCTCGTTTGATTGACGAATGGCAGGAAGTTCCTCAATTTTGGGATGCTATTCGGTTTGAAGTAGATCACCGAGATGAAGACGGGCAGTTTATGCTTACAGGTTCTGCTGTACCTGTCGAAGCTAAGGAAATTCACCACACAGGTACTGGAAGATATGGATGGCTCACCATGCGTCCTATGAGTTTGTGGGAATCAGGGGATTCTACAGGTGAGATAAGTCTGTCGGAACTGTTCCTTGCCCCGGATAAAATAGGAGCCTTGAATAAACTTACATTGCCAGTGCTTGCGTTTGTTGTTTGCCGTGGGGGGTGGCCTAAAGCTTTGCAAAAGAAAACAGAAAAGGCGGCACTATTACAGGCAACAGAATATTATAAAGCGATAACAAATAGCGATATATCACGAGTAGACAATGTAAAACGAGATGCAGAACGGGCAAAAAGAATTATGCGTTCATATGCCAGGCATCAAGGCTCTCAAGCAAGTATCGCCACAATCCTTGCCGACATATCAACAAATGAACCAGAGGATGTCAGCGATGAAACGATAGATGCGTACCTTACCGCTTTGCGGAAAATATTTGTAATTGAGGATATGCCGGCATGGAATCCTAACTTGAGAAGTAAAACAGCGGTTCGTACATCTGATACAAGGTATTATGTTGACCCTTCGGTTGGCGTGGCAGCCCTTGGTTTAGGTCCCAATGATTTAATTAACGACCTAAATACTTTTGGGTTATTTTTTGAAACAATGTGTATTCGAGATCTTAGGGTTTATGCTGATGCCTTAGATGGTTCTGTCTATCATTATAGAGATAAGAATGGTTTGGAATGTGATGCTGTAGTACATTTGCGTAATGGTTCGTATGGTCTCATTGAAATAAAATTGGGTGGAGAGAAATTGATTGAGGATGGTGCAAAAACATTAATGGCACTCTCAAATATCATAGATACATCTCGAATGAAAGCTCCTGCTTTTTGTATGGTGCTGACAGGCGTTGGTGATTTTGCCTATAAGCGAACAGATGGAGTCTATGTTGTACCTATTGGATGTCTGAAAAATTAATTATGACACCAAATTTAAAAACGATCCAATTATGCCAACATATAAGTTTATAGATTTATTTGCAGGATTAGGAGGATTCCATTTGGCCTTAGAGCAATTGGGCTGCAAATGTGTATTTGCTAGTGAACTCCAGCAAGATTTACGCACTTTGTATGAGAGTAATTTTGGTATGAAGTGTGCTGGGGATATTAATCTTATTAATATCGAAAAGGACATTCCATCACATGATATTTTATGTGGTGGTTTTCCATGTCAACCATTTTCACAAGCAGGAAAACAACAAGGGTTTCAGGATGAGAAAGAAAGGGGCAACTTGTTTAATAAAATAATGGAAGTTCTCGAATTTCACAAGCCTGAATTTGTATTTCTTGAGAATGTTCCTAACTTGAAATCTCATGATAAAGGAAATACGTATCGTGTAATTCATGAAAAGCTATCAATGCTTTATGAGGTAAAAGAAGATATTATATCTCCCCATTATTTTGGTATTCCCCAGCATCGAACAAGAATGTATATTGTTGGTCGTTTAAAAAGTAGAGGTGGGTTGCAAACTTTTGCATTTCCAAAACATGAGGAAAGGCCTGACTGTGATATTTCTCAAATACTAATTCCTGAAGATACAGACTATATGTCTTTACGTCCAGTCACGAGAAAGCACATGGCAGCATGGCAAAAATTCTTGGATTTACTTTCTCAAAATAAGAGTACACTACCAACATTCCCTATTTGGGCAATGGAATTTGGTGCCACTTATGATTACGAGGGGGTAGCACCTTACTTTCAGAAACGGCAACAATTGTCTGGGAAAAAAGGTAAATTTGGAGAAGATATAGTTGGAAACTCAAAAGATGATTTTTTGCAACTTCTTCCCATATATTCTCAAGGAAAACCTAAAACAGGACGACAATTCCCGGATTGGAAAAAACAATTCATCAGACAGAACCGACAATTCTATCAAGATAATAAATCATGGATTGATGCATGGATTGATGAAATTAAGCAAGAAGGATTCGAAAATAGCCATCAAAAATTTGAATGGAATTGTGGTTATGAAGAACACCCTACAATATATAATAAAATTATTCAGTTCCGTCCATCTGGAATGCGTGTGAAATTGCCGACCTATTCGCCTGCATTGGTGTTAACAACAACTCAAATTCCTATAATTCCGTGGTTGATAACTCCCAATGGAGAAAAAGGTCGGTACATGACAAGAAAAGAAGGAGCCAAACTTCAATGTATGGAAGAATTGGCGGAATATCCTGATACGATTGCCAGCGCATTTAAAGCTTTTGGAAATGCGGTTAATGTAGAAGTTGTAAAACGTATTGCAATAAATTTGTTATTTGATGGAAATGAAACAAATAAATAAGGTGTCAATTGCATTAAAACCCAATGTATATAGTACATTTCGAAATTTAAACAATACCGTCTCAAATACATTGGGAGAGTATGTAGATAATGCAGTGCAAAGTTTCTTGAATCATAAAACAGAATTATTTGATTTAGAATCTAATTACAAACTTCGCATTGAGATTTCTGTTGATTGGGAGAATAGAACAATTTTAATATCTGACAATGCCGCAGGTATTGATGCTGTAAACTATCAAAGGGCTTTTGAGCCTGCGCATATTCCATTGGATGACACCGGCTTAAATGAATTTGGAATGGGTATGAAAACAGCATCTGTTTGGCTCGCAAATAAATGGTGTGTATATACAAAAGCTTTAGGAGAAGATGTTGAACGTTTTACTGAATTTGATTTACAAAAAGTAACAACAGAGGAAAAGGAAGAACTTGTTGTGATTGAGAAAAATGCTCCAGCTAATGAGCATTATACAAGAATAATATTATCTCAATTATCCACAAATGCGCCAAAACCAGGGCAAATGGAAAAGATACGCAGACACTTATCAAGTATTTACAGACAGTTCCTTAGAACTGGGAATGTTGAGATCATTGTAAATGGTCAAAGTCTTGAAGCACCAGATTATGGAATACTTTATGCCCCTTTCTATAAAACTCCTGATGGTGAAAATATTCTTTGGAGAAAAGAAATAGATTTTGAAATGGGGGAATATAAAGCAAAAGGATTCATAGCAATACTTGATAAAATCCAAAATGGAGCAAATGGTTTAGTGTTAATGCGTCGAGGTCGAGTAATTGTTGGAGGAGGAGATGAGAGGTATTTCCCAACTGTTATATTTGGACAGTCTGGTAGTTTTAGATACAGACGTTTATTCGGAGAAATTGAATTAGAGGGTTTTGAAGTATCATTTAATAAAAATGGTTTCAGAGAAGAAGAAGATTTATATCTTTTTATGGACGCCTTAAAGGATGAATTAAAAGCGGACAATCTGAATATTCTTGGGCAAACGGATAATTATAGACAACGCGGTAAAGATCAATACACAAAAATCTCCAAAGCTATAAAAAAGGACTTGGAAAAGAAGGCAAAACCCAAACAACTATCTCGTCAAGTTAGTGAAGTGGAAGCCAAAATTAGCAACCAACAATATTTGCAGAAAAACGAAGATGTAATTATAAATGCAAAACCACTTGATAGCTATAGTGAATCTTTTCAATACAATGGGAAAAATTATATCCTCACAATGGATTTGGTAACTGAAACAGAAACTGATTCTTTGTACTCTGTAATTACTACTGACACAGAAGAAAATCTATTTCTTGATACCAAATCAATATCATGCAAAATTAATTTAGCACATCCGTTCTTTACGAGATTTGAGCATTTTAAAAAAGGACAGGACTATGCACCGATAGTTGCTATTTTTAAGGCATTGACGTTAGCTGAAATTATGGCACCAGATAAAGGCACTAAATTCGCATCAAATTTGCGTATATTATTTAATCAAAATATTTTGCAGTAGTTATGGAAATAGAAATACTCAATACTCATAAAAATGATTTTTCTCCAGTCATAGGGGAACGAACAATGGAATTATTGTCTCGTTTTGGGCAAAAATTAGATGAAGATGGCATCGATACATTGAGTTCTGAAACAATTGAAATCTTATCGCATTGTACAAACCCCTACAAAAATGAAGTGCAGTCTGTAACCAATCTAGTGGTAGGTTATGTACAAAGTGGTAAAACCATGTCTTTCACAACGCTTTCTGCACTTGCTCACGACAATGGGTTTCGTATAATTATATACTTTGCCGGAACTAAAAACAATCTTCTTTCTCAGACCACTAAACGATTAAGAAAGGATTTAATTAATGGAAGTGCAAATAGCGCATACTATAAACTTTTTGAAAATCCGACTTTAGAATATGCGCAAAGGATACGCAATGCTTTGAATATTAGTTCTAAACCAACTATTTTGATAACAGTGCTTAAACATCATAAGTATATCTCAGACTTGGCTGCAATGTTTAATTCCATGCAACTTAAACAGACATTAGGAAAAGCAGGAGTTTTAATTATTGATGATGAAGCTGATCAAGCAAGTCTGAATGGCTATGCTTACAAAAATAGTAAATCAGAAGAATGGGAAGATGATGAATATACAACTACATATAGTAGTATCATGAAATTAAAGGGGGCTTTGGCAAACCATTCCTACATACAATATACGGCAACTCCGCAAGGACCATTGTTAATAAGTATAATGGACTTACTATCACCTAAGCATCATACTGTTTTGACTCCTGGCAAAACTTATACTGGTGGCAAAACTTTTTTTTGTGATGAGCCAGGTTTAATCATAACAATTCCTGAAGGAGAAGTTTTTCATTCAAAGCACAATAACCTTGCTGATTGTCCGGATTCACTTGTAAACGCCTTACAGTTACATTTAATGGGTGTTGCTATCATAGTAAAACTTTTACAGAAAGAATCTTTTTTATCTATGATGATACATGCGGATAGAGATCAAGATGCGAGCGAGAAATTTTATAGATGGATAAAAAATATCATTGATGCATGGTCGAATATTTTAGCTAATGGAGAACAAGACCTGGGATACCAAGAATTGAAAGATAGCTTTGCAAAATGTTATCCAGAATCTATACGGATGTATGAAGCTCACAATGAGTCAGCCCCATCCTTTGAGGATATCTGGTGCTGTATAGATGATATCATTCTTGACACCAATGTTGAATTAGTTATAAGCAGGAATAAGAGACAAGGTGAAAATAAAGAGATTGATTGGGCTAGCAGTTGTTCTCACATATTGGTTGGAGCAGATATGCTTAATCGGGGTTTTACTGTAGAGCATCTTGCAGTAACATATATGCCGAGATGTAGTGTCGGAAAATCTACCGCAGATACAATTCAACAGCGATGTCGTTTTTTTGGATATAAGCAAAATTATCTTTGGTCATGCCGTGTGTTTTTACCTTTTGAGGTAATAATTGAATACAAAGAATATGTAGAGCATGAAGAAGAAATGAGAAAATGGCTTCTCGATAATAAAAACCTTGAAGATGTTGAGCGACTACTATTAATCTCTAATAGATTAAATGCCACGCGAAAAAATATCTTATCTAAACATACTGTAACAACAAAATTGAATGGATGGCGTAAAATGAATGCGTTCCAAGCAATTGATGAAAATACCACATTTGTAAACCGCTTCCTTGCAGATGTAGAATTGAAATTGTTTGAGAATTATGGTACGGACGATCGAAATCATGGATATGTCAAGCTTCCAATTCAGAGAATCATTGAATTTTTAACAGAGTTTAAATTTCAGAATATGCCTGATGCTGCAAGAAAAGAGGCAACTTTAAGATATATAAAATACTTAAGTACCAAAAAACAAGGAGCATTAGAGTACGCATATATCATACAAATGGCATATAGAGGAATACCCCGCGAACGTGCTTTTGATATTGATACATTTAGAATAAATAATTTGCATTCTGGACGTTCGATGTCCGGTAGTACCGTATATCCTGGTGATGCGAATATAAAATTTGAAGACTCAATTTGTATTCAGATTCATCATGTAAAACTAAAATGCAATTCTACTCAATGGGCGGGACGAACGGCTTATACTTTGGCGATATATTATCCGGAAGAATTCGCAATCAATTATGTAGAAACAGAAGAATAATATGAAAGTATCACTTCATTCCATATTTAGTAAACTACAAACAAAAATTTTGACGGAGCATAATTGTTATGCTGCTGATAATATTCCTTTTTCTGATACGCATAAAATAGGCATATCTTATGAGGGGTTTCCAATCTTTTTTATTGCTAGTTCGAATATTAGTTCGCTTTCGAACATAAAATTGGATTTAATCTCTATTCAATTCAATCAATTATGTAGATTGAAATTGTCAAATACGGATAAACCGATAGAGAATTACTATACAATAGTTGCATTGCAAACAGAGAATGTCGATTATATCAATTATTTCATAGATGTAGTAGAAATTGTATTAAGTAAATTAGGCAATTATCCTACTCAAAAACAACTGCATGATGAAATACAAAAATTGGTTGATTTATTTCGATGCTTTAATTTACCTCCACAAAAAACAATTCAAGGCTTATGGGCGGAGTTGTTTGTTATATCTATAGCCAGTAATCCGGAATATTTATTAAAAGCATGGCATTCTTCATTAAATGATGTATATGATTTTAATGATGGAATAGATAAAATAGAGGTAAAAAGCACATCTAAATCTCATAGAATACATAAATTTTCGTATGATCAATTATCTCCCACTGAAAACACCAATTTGATTATATCTTCGATCTTTGTTATTCAATCTGGAATAGGAAAAAATATCTTTGATTTAAAAGAGGACATAGAGACTCAAATTTGTTCATTGGAATTGCGGTATAAGTTAAATGAAATTATATTTCGAACATTAGGTTCTGAATTTGAAAAGGTATATGATGTTTATTTTGATTATCAACAGGCAGTAGATTCCTATAAACTGATTCCTGCTATATATATACCGTCATTGAATAGTGAAAGTATTCCGAATGAAATTACTAATATCCATTTCGATTGTGATTTATCACAAATTGATGTTCCGGATAATATTGCTGCAATATACCCACATAGTAAACTATTTTCAAGTTTATAGCGTATGATGAATGAGAAAGTTCTACCAGAAACATTGCTTCAGCTAATGTTGAATGTACTTGCAAAAGCAGACAGTTTTCAATATATAAGCGGAATACAACCCTTTTTAATGTCGTTAAAAGGGAGGAAATATTATGTGTATGTAAAAAATCTTTCTTCTGCATATTTTAAAGATAGACCTGATACGACACGAGCTCAACTACCAATAAAAGATGAATTCTCAGAAATAAAGGAATCTGCCTATCCTTTCATTTTCTTGGGCTATGATAGAATAAATGACGTTTTAGTATGTTGGAATTTTCATATTGCTAAAAAACGATTAAATGAAAGAAAGAGCGTGTCGTTTTATTCACGAACATTTTTTCAAGAAGAAGTTTCTCCAGGCGAATTATTGCGTAAGCGATTGAAAAATGATGATGAACCAGTCTTTTTTAAGCGTAAGGACTTATTGATGTTTTTTGAGAATATAGATTCATTTTTCGAAAATTCATCTCCTAAGGCACAAGTGATAACTCATACTCCATCTATCGAGAATGGTAAGATTACAACTATTTCAGATGTCAAGTTACTAGAGAAGCTAAGACCCCTTTTAGCTATAGATACACCCCATACCTTGGAAGCAATAAAAGTTGTGCAAGCGCATTATGGAGATAGTCCTGAAATGAAGTTTCGAGACTGGGCTAATTTGGTTAAAGCAGTAAAATTTGACCAAGAAAAAACAATAGATACGGTTAATTGCGAATTAATTAGATTACCTTCCACAAAGCAGTAGAAGTAACTTTATAAGGAATAAAATGGGGCAAACAAACCTGTATTCATTTCTATCCGATAAATTATGATATTATTGCATCGAAAAGAGAAAAACACATGGTGAAAATTTCTTCTCTTTTGGCTGTGCATATGTGTAGGATAGAATGTGGAAATCCATTGAAAATTCAGTTTAGTTTAGTCTATTAGCCTATATATATGCTAAATCAAAGTAAACTAAATATAGGTAGGCATATTTGCCTTTTCATATATGCCTATGATTTGATAGAAGTACTTACTTTTGCGTGGTGCAAAAAACAATGAGCGTATACCCTTAAGATGTACATTTGCCTATTTTCTCTTTTGGCTGCAAAATTCTCTATAGCTAGCCAAACGATATTCTTGAGGAAGGGGTAAGTCGTGGGGAGAGTAACTTTGAGAAACACTTTGTGTGCAACCAAATGCAAGGAATAAAATCAAGTGAAAAGTAAAAACCGAAGAATATCCTAAAATACCGATTTTGTTTCTATTCTGTTTCTTTTGCAAGGTGCTATGACTGCTATTTTATTGGTGTACAACAAAATAAATACAAGTAAAATAACATTTTCCAGATTTCCATTCAAGAATAAAAGCGAAACACTTCTGCCAACAATATGTCGCTGCCCATCCGGACAGCAAGACAAAGATAGAAAATGTTTTGCAGAATACAACGCTCTTTTGGGGTATTGCTCCCACAAATTTCAGCAAAAAATCCCCGAAAGTCAATATTGACCAGGAACTATGTTATTTCAACTTGGAAAAATCCGCACAAACCTTTCTTCTCTTTTCCCAGAGATTATTCGTACCTTTGCGCACCTATGTACAAATTCGCAACATACAAAGACCAATACAAGGCCAACCTGCGGCTGGCGCTGCCCGTGGTGCTGACACAGCTGGGGCAGATCCTCACGCAGGTCGCCGACAACCTGATGGTCGGCCGCTACGGAGGCAGCGACCCCACGCCGCTGGCCGCCGTGTCGTTCGGCGGCGCCGTCTTCTTCATCCTCTTCATCGCCGCCATCGGCATCGCACTGGGCATGACGCCTCTCGTGGGCGAACTCTACGCGCAGGGCGACCGCGAGAAATCGTCGGGACTGCTCCAGAACGGCATTCTCTTCTACGGACTGCTGGGCGTGGCGATGGCCGCCGTGCAGTACGCCGTCATTCCGCTGATGTACCACCTCGGCCAGCCCGCCGAAGTGGTCGACATGGCCATCCCCTATTACAGGATGCTGGTGTGGAGCATGCCGTTCATCATGCTGTTCTTCACCTTCAAGCAGTTCCTCGAAGGCGTGGGCAACACGAAGGTCGAGATGTTCGTCACGATCGCGGCCAACCTCGCGAACATCGGCTTCAACTGGGTGTTCATCTACGGCCGCTACGGATTTCCCGAGATGGGCGCCGAGGGCGCGGGCCTGGGCACGCTGATGTCGCGCATCATCGCCCCGATGCTGATGATCGGCTACTTTTACAGCCGCAGCAAATACCGCGTCTATCTCGAAGGCTTTTCGCCGCGCAACTACTCGTGGGCGTCGGTCAGACAACTGCTGCACATGGGCCTGCCGATCTCGATGCAGATGTTCCTCGAAGCCTCGGCCTTCGTCGGCACGGGAATTATGATGGGGTGGTTCAACAAGGAGACGATGAGCGCCAACCAGATCGCCACGACCATCGGCAACTGCGCCTTTATGATCGTCATGTCGATCGGCGCGGCCACCACCATCCGCGTGTCGCACTGCTACGGCGCGCGCGACATCGGCCAGCTGTCGCTCGCGGCCAAGGCGTCGTACCACCTCGTGCTGGCGTGGAACGCCCTCGCAGCGCTGGTTTTCATCACGATGCGCAACGTGATCCCGACCTTCTTCACCACCAACGCCGAGGTGATCGCCATCGCCTCGAACCTGATGGTCTTCGCTGCGCTCTACCAACTGTCGGACGGCATCCAGAACGTCTCGGTGGGTATCCTGCGGGGCATTCAGGACGTGAAGATCATCATGCCGATCGCCTTCGTCTCCTACTGGCTGCTGAACCTCCCGGCGGGCTACCTGTTCGGTTTCACGATGGGCATGGGTCCTTCGGGGCTTTTCCTGGGCTTCTCGTTCGGACTGTCGGCCGCAGCCGTGATGATGATCGTGCGCATCCGCCGCAGCATCAGCCGTTTGCATGCAAACGGGAATTCACAATCCACAATTCGCAATTCATAAATTCAGTTTGCAGGCATAGTTCCCGAATAAGCCAAAATTGTGAATTCTGAATTCTGAATTGTGAATTATTTTGTATCTTTACGCAAATTATACCCAATCATGGATACCGAAAAACGACATACGGGTGCCTGCAAACCCGAAGTGGGCCGCGGGTGCGCCTTTTGCAACTGCGGCTCGGAGCCGGAAGCCAAACTCTGCGACGGGTGCTTCAAGCTCCACGAAACGGCCTGGCTCGACGAATACCCGGTCAACATGCCGAGCGACATCGTCGAGGTGCGTTTCAAGAACACCCGCCGTTCGTTCTACCAGAACGTCAACAACCTCGACCTCAAACGGGGCGACATCGTAGCCGTCGAAGCGTCGCCGGGCCACGACATCGGCGTCGTGTCGCTCACGGGCGACCTGGTGGCGCGCCAGATGCGCCGCACGGGATTCAACCCCTACAACGGCGAATACAAGAAGATCTACCGCAAGGCCAAACCCTACGACATCGAAAAGTGGCAGGAGGCCATCGCGCTGGAGCACGAGACGATGATCGCCTCGCGGCAGATCGCCGCCGACATGGGCCTGAACATGAAAATCGGCGACGTGGAGTATCAGGGCGACAAGATCAAAGCCATCTTCTACTACATCGCCGACGAGCGCGTGGACTTCCGCGAACTGATCAAGGTCTTCGCCGAACGGTTCCACATCCGCATCGAGATGAAGCAGATCGGCGCCCGCCAGGAGGCCGGACGCATCGGCGGACTGGGCGCCTGCGGCCGCGAACTGTGCTGCGCGTCGTGGATGTCGAGCTTTTCGAGCGTCACGACCGGAGCCGCGCGCGTGCAGGACATTTCGCTCAACCCCCAGAAGCTGGCCGGGCAGTGCTCGAAACTCAAGTGCTGCATGATGTACGAATACGACACCTATGTCGACGCCCGCAAGGAGTTCCCGCGCCTGCGCGAACCGCTCCAGGCCGCCGAAGGCGAATGGTTCTGCGTCAAGAGCGACGTGCTGGCCGGAACGATGACCTTCTCTTCGTCGAAGGAGGCGATGGCCAACGTCACCACGTTGCCCGTTTCGCGCGTGCGGGAGATCATGGCGCTGAACCGCCAGGGTAAGAAGGTCGAACGGTTGCAGGACGCCGACGACATCCGCCCGGAGATCGAGGAGCCGACCTACCGTTCGGAGGAGGACAGCATCACCCGCTTCGACCAGGCCAAACGCCGCAAGCGCGGCGGCCGCAACAACAAGGGCCGCGGCGAGCAGGGACGCCCCGCAGGGCAGAACGGAC
>ENA-ORSK01002514-ORSK01002514.1-human-gut-metagenome-genome-assembly--contig:-NODE-2514-length-12040-cov-2.894869_pt1 | contig 12040 bp, 10 predicted proteins | sample MGYA00242192_ERZ509159 | MGnify/ENA primary metagenome ERZ509159 (study PRJEB26280, sample SAMEA2338663) | human gut metagenome | biome: human gut; feature: human-associated habitat; material: faeces...
GTTTCACGGCTTCTGCTTCCGTATACCCCATGATTAAGGTATCGATGTTCTCTTTGATGGCCCCCTGCTGCAAGAGGTGTGCAAAGGTATTAGCAGCCTCCACCAGCTCCGGATTCTCCATATCCGTTCCAACAATAATTCTGGAAGGATACAGGTTGTCATACAGTGCCTTGGATTCCCTTAAGAACTCCGGACTGAACAGAATCCGGTCACAATGATACTTCTCCCGTACCGCAACTGTAAAGCCTACCGGAATCGTCGACTTGATTACCATAACAGCCTTCGTATTGACCTGCATCACAAGCCGGATAACCGCTTCTACCGCAGAGGTATCGAAGAAATTCTTCTTTGAATCATAATTGGTCTGTGTTGCAATTACGACAAACTCAGCATCCCGGTAAGCCGCCTCTGCATCTGTGGTTGCCACAAGATTCAAATCCTTTTCCCTTAAATATTTCTCAATATATTCGTCCTGGATCGGTGACTTGTGCTGATTGATCAGATTCACCTTTTCTTCTATAATATCCACTGCCATCACTTCATTGTGCTGTGCCAGCAAGGTCGCAATACTTAAGCCGACATATCCTGTTCCTGCTACTGCAATCTTCATCTGTTTTCCTCCTGACCGTAAAATTCCTGATACCACTGTGCAAAATTCCTTAATCCGGTTCGCAAGTCCGTTTTCGGGCAATAATCAAAGTCCTCCTGCAGGGCCTGTGTGTCTGCATACGTCACGGGTACATCTCCCGGCTGCATCGGCACAAGCTTCTTATGTGCTTCAAAATCATAGTCTGCCGGAAGGACTCCTGCTGCTACCAGCTCCTGCTGCAGAATATCCACAAAATCAAGCAGATTCTCCGGGTGTCCGCCTCCAATATTATATACCTTGTACGGAGGAACCGGTAATCCGTCTGCTCCGTTTACCCGTTCCGGAGCCCCCTTCATCACACGCACGATTCCTTCCACAATATCATCCACATAGGTAAAATCCCTGCGGCAGTTTCCGTAATTAAAAATCTCGATGGTTTTCCCCTGAAGAAGCTTATTTGTAAAACCAAAGTATGCCATATCTGGTCTTCCTGCCGGTCCATAAACGGTAAAAAACCGTAAGCCGGTAGATGGAATGTTATATAACTTGCTGTAGGCATGTGCAAACAATTCATTCGACTTCTTCGTTGCTGCATACAAAGAGACCGGATGATCTACCGGATCCTCAGTGGAAAACGGCACCTTTTCATTCCCTCCATAAACAGAAGAAGACGATGCATATATAAGATGCGCAACGCCCTGTTTTCCATCATCGTAAGAATGACGGCATGCCTCTAAAAGATTGTAAAATCCAATCATATTAGAAGAAATATATGCATCCGGATTCGTAATGGAATACCGTACACCCGCCTGTGCCGCAAGATTTACAACAATCTGTGGTTCATAGGCTTCGAACAATTCCTGTATCATTGGGCGATCAGCAATATCTCCCTTTTTGAATATCCATTCCGTTTCCGGATATTCCTTTGATAGCTTCTCTATTTGTTTAAGTCTCCACTCTTTAATACGGACATCATAATAATCATTCAGATTATCAATCCCAATGATTCTTTCCGGCTTTTTTCCTTTTAAAAGTCTCATTACAAGATTGGCTCCGATAAAACCAGCTGCTCCGGTGACAAGTATTGTGGTTCCTTTCAGATTTAACTCATGCATATTTATTCTCTTTACCCTTCCAAATCATCCATCCATCTATTTTCCTAATAACCCACATAAAGTAGGACTTGTATGCTTTCAGAAAATCTGCATACGCACCCTACTTTTGTGACTAGTATAATTATTTATACTTTACCATTAATTCAGATAATTGTAAATGTCCTCGTTCCCTCCCACATTATTCTTAAGAACGATCGGGCAAAAGACTCTCAAATATTTCCCCTAAATCTGAGCTTCTCTATCATCTTGAATTTAACTCACACTTATTACATGTTTTGATTTTGCCCTTTACCCAAGCCATTCAGGACCTCTTCAACTGCCGTGATGTAAGCAATGAATGGGAACGGACATTCATGTAATGAATCCCCCTTTCTCATTCTATATTATAAAACCTCTGTTTTGAAAATTTTTAGACTGAATTGTATTTTTTGTGTAATAAAAAAACCTATACCGCCATTTTAAGCCTATATGTGATTTTATCTTCGAAATAATCCAAAAAATAATATTTTAAGCAGTTTATACATTGGCGAATGCCATGATCTTCATTTATCTGCTTTTCCAGATGTCTCTCTCATACTCTTCAATCGTCCGGTCAGAGGAAAAGTATCCGGCTTTTGCAATGTTAATAAGCATCATCTTTGCGAATTTCTCACGGTCGTTGTAGCAGGCATAGGCCTCTTCCTTCTTTTCACAGTACTCTTTAAAGTCAAGGAGGGTCATGAACCAGTCCTTGTTTAAAAGCTCCTTCTGCAAGCGTGTGAGATTCTCTTCCTGTCCGATGGCAAGGAGTTCCTTCGATGTAATAAAATCAACTGCTTCCTTAATATCCGGATCCTTCTCATAAAAATCCTTCGATACATAATCGGACTTTTCATAATGTGCAATGACTTCCTCACTGGATGCTCCGAAAATAAAGATATTGTCATCTCCTACAAGTTCATGGATCTCCACATTTGCACCGTCTTCGGTTCCAAGCGTTACCGCACCGTTTAACATGAACTTCATGTTTCCGGTTCCGCTCGCCTCCTTGGATGCAAGTGAAATCTGCTCAGAAAGATCGGTTGCCGGGATCAGCTTCTCTGCCTTGGTTACATTATAGTTTTCCACCATAACAACCTTTAAATAAGGGCTCACCTCAGGATCTGCATTCACAAGCTCCTGCAGACACAGAATCAGATGAATGATATCCTTGGCAATCACATAAGCCGGCGCCGCCTTGGCACCAAAGATTACCGTAATCGGTGTTTCCGGTTTCCTGCCTTGATTTCCAGATATTTATGAATGACAAACAGGGCATTCATCTGCTGCCGCTTGTATTCATGCAGACGTTTGATCTGGGTATCAAAGATGCTGTCCGGATTTAAGGTAAGGTTCTGTGTTTCCTTTAAATAAGCACACAGCTCCTTCTTATTTTCCATCTTTACATCCAAAAGCTTTTTAAGGAATTCCGGATCGTCCTGATACGCTAAGAGCTTTGTTAATTCCATGGCATCCTCTTCCGATTGTTTCATCTAAGAGTGCCGTGAGCCTTGGATTACAATGTAACAGCCAGCGGCGGAACGTGATACCGTTTGTCTTATTGTTAAATTTCTCCGGATAAAGCTCATAAAACGGATGAAGTTCGGTCTTTTTCAGAATATCCGTGTGAAGGGATGCCACACCGTTTACGGAAAAGCCGTAATGAATATCCAGGTGTGCCATATGCACAGTGTCATTGCGGTCGATAATGACTACCTTTTCATCATCGAATTTACGGCGTACCTTATCATCAAGAACCTCAATGATCGGAACGAGCTGCGGCACAACCTTATTCAGATAGGCAATCGGCCACTTTTCCAATGCTTCTGCCAGAATCGTATGATTCGTATAGGCACAGGTCTTTGAAACAATAGCAATGGCTTCGTCCATTGCTATGCCCCGCTCCATCAAAAGACGGATCAGCTCCGGAATAATCATGGTCGGATGTGTATCATTAATCTGGATCACCGCATAGTCTGACAGATCATGCAGATTTGAGCCACGCTTTACGCTTTCGTCCAGAATAAGCTGTGCGCCGCTGCTTACCATAAAGTACTGCTGATAAATACGAAGCTGTCTTCCTTCCTCATCCGAATCATCCGGATAAAGGAACAGCGTCAGATTCTTCTCAATGTCCGTTTTATCAAAGGAAATGCCATCCTGAACCAGATTCTCATCCACGGAATCCAGATCAAATAAATGAAGCTTATTGGTGTGATTTTCATAACCTGTCACATCAATGTCATACATTCTGGCATTCACCTTCAGATTGCCAAAGCTTACCGGATAAACCACCTCGGTACGGTTCAGCCAGCTTTGCGGCTCCATCCAGGGATTCGGAGTTTCCTTCTGCAGGTTCTTTTCAAATTTCTGCTTAAAAAGTCCCAGATGATAATTTAATCCAATTCCATCTCCGTTTAGGCCTAAGGTTGCCATGGAGTCAAGGAAGCAGGCAGCCAGTCTTCCAAGCCCGCCGTTTCCAAGAGACGGTTCAGGCTCAATCTCTTCAATTGCTGCAAGACTCTTTCCGTTACTTGAAAGAATATCCTTTACTTCATCATAAATTCCAAGATTAATCAGATTGTTGGAAAGAAGCTTGCCGATCAGAAACTCTGCTGAAACATAGTAGATCTTCTTTCCCTTTTGCTCGCTCTGTGCACGCTCTCTTTCCTTTGCCATCTCTTTCACAAGCTCAAGGAGCATGAAATAAATCTCCTTCTCGCCTGCTTCCTGAATGGACTTTCCAAGTTTTTGTTCCAATAATTCTTTATTCAACATCTGTTTTCTCCTTTTCGGGGGAATGCTATCCTTTTACGGCTCCGGATGCCACACCTTTAATAATATATTTCTGTCCGGACAGATATACAATGATAATCGGGATTATGGTTAACATAATACTTGCCATCATTGGTCCCATCTCAACCTTTCCGTAGCTTCCCCGGAAATACTGGATGAGCATCGGGATCGTTTTATATTTCTTAATATCAAGCACCAGGGTCGGAAGAAGATAATCATTCCATACCCACATGGCTTCCAGGATTCCTACGGAAATCATCGTTGGTGCCAGCATATGCATATCAATCTTAAAGAACGTCTGGATCGGATTACAGCCATCGATCAGGGCGGCCTCTTCTACCTCAAGCGGAATGGACTTTACGAAGCCACAGAACATGAATACGGCAAGTCCTGCCCCGAATCCAAGATAGATTACCCAGATATTCCAGGGAGTATTTAAATGAAGCCTATCTGCGGTCTGTGACAGGGTAAACATCACCATCTGAAAAGGAACCACCATCGAAAAGACAAACAGGAAATAAAGTACCTTAGAAAGGATGCCCTTTACACGGGTAATGTACCATGCACACATGGAACAGAAAAGCAGAATCGCTGCCACGGAAGTAATCGTAATAAATAAGCTGTAGCCCAGGCTGTTCAAAAAGCCTTTGGATTCAATAGCATTAATATAGTTTTCCAAACCTGCAAAGGTTTCTGCGGTAGGAAGCCTGAAAACGCTTCCGGTGCTGATGGCAGATTCCTTTTTCAGGGAATTGATCAAAATCATAAAAACAGGATAAATCCATAACAGGGAGAGGATGGTCAAAATGACAACTAATATGGTATTTCCGACTTTTTTCTTTGTATTCATTACTGCTGCACCTCCCTTGATCTGGTTGCTCTAAGCTGGAACAGGGAAATAAAGATTACCAGTGCACAGAAGATCACTGCCTTCGCCTGTCCGTAACCCTTCCACTGCATACCGGAGCGTGCATAGAAGGTATTGTAAATGTTAAGGGCCATCATATCGGTCATATGGTTCGGATCCCCTCCGGTCAACGCAAGGTTCTGGTCAAACAGCTTGAAGGAATTCGTTAAGGTTAAGAAAATACAAATGGTAACGGAAGACATTACCATGGGAATTTTAATTTTAAACAAGGTCTGCAGGCGGTTTGCTCCGTCAATCTCGGCTGCTTCAATTAAAGAATCCGGAACGTTCTGCAGGCCTGCAATGTAAATAATCATCATGTAACCAATCTGCTGCCATCCCATCAGGATAATGAGTCCCCAGTAGCCTGCGGTTGCATTTAATGCAAGCAGGGGCTGTTCTAAAATCGTCATCACACGGTTAATCAGGATCTGCCAGATATAACCAAGCACGATACCACCGATGAGGTTTGGCATAAAAAACACGGTACGGAAAACATTTGTTCCGCGTAATTTCTGTGTCAGTAAAACGGCAAGTGCAAATGCCAGAATATTAATACTTAAAATGGATACCACTGCAAACAATACGGTAAATCCAAATGCCCTCTGAAAAGAGGTGTCCGTAATTGCAGCACGGTAATTTGCAAGTCCTACCCACGTCGCATTTCCTACTGTTGTAAATTTACAGAAGGATAAGTATAAGCCCTCCACAAACGGAACAATAAATCCGATGATAAATGCAGCCAGCGTGGGCAGAATAAAAATAACTGCATGTTTCTTTATTGCCTTCTCCATAACATAACCTCCATATTACATAAGAATGGGCAGACAGTATTTTCTGCCTGCCCATTCCGGTTTCTTTATTTACTGCTGATTGGCAAGCTCATATTCGGTTGCCCATCCATCTACGAATGCACTTACTACTGCATCCCAGTTTGCATCGGTCTCATCTGCCGCATAAGCGGTTAATGCAGATCCTACACCATTCTTCCATTCTTCAGAAGGCATGGTTGTGAAGTTCCATGATACAGGTGTCTTTCCTTCTGCGGTATATGCGCTGTCCTGCTTAACAAATAAGTTCGGAGATTCCTTTGCGTTCTTGAAAGGAATAACAAATCCCATTTCATCAGACATGGAAGCGGTTCCCTTATCGGAAGTTACACACCAGTACATGAAATCAAGTGTTGCCTGGATATCATCTGCAGAAGCATCCTTGTTTACACACCAGTAGTTTTCAGTACCGGTACAAAGTCCCTGGTTTGCTTCATCACCAACACCGATATAGATCGGAATCATGGCAAGATCATCATCGGTAAACTTACCGTCACCAACCAGGTTTCCATATTCCCAGGAACCATTCTGGAAGAATACGGCTTCCTTGTTTAAGAATTCATTTCTGGAATCGTCACCAGTCTTTGCTGCAAGATCCTTGCCGCTGCAGGTGCTGTTATTTACATACAGATCCCAGATGTTACGGTATGCATCAAGATAGGTTCCCTTGATAGCCGGAGTAGATCCGATACCGTCTTCCTTATACTCGAAGTAAATCGGAAGGTTTGCAAGATGGGTCTTGAATCTCCAGTCAGAGGATCCATCCATACCTGCGGAAGTAAATGCTGCAAATCCAAGCTCAGAAGAACGGCTTGTAATATCTTCTGCAACCTTCTTTAAATCAGCAAAGGACTTGATGTCATCTATGCTGTAGCCTGCTTCTGCAAGTAAGGTCTTATTGCAGATCAGTCCGTAAGATTCAATAACATATGCAATACCAGCTACTGCATCTCCATCCTTTAATGCGAAATCTTCGCTTGTCAGTTCGCCATAGATTGCAGATCCGGAAAGGTCATAGCAGTAATCCTTCCAGTTTGCAAGACCAACCGGTCCGTTTACCTGGAACAGGGTAGGAGCTCCGCTCTTTCCCATTTCACTCATCAGAGTGGTTTCATAATTTCCGGAAGCTGCTGTCACAACAGTAACCGGTACGCCGGTCTCTTCGGTATAAGCCTTTGCCAGATCCTGCCACTGCTCATCCTGCTCCGGCTTGAAGTTCAGGTAATATACAGATCCCGCTCCGGTGCTTGTTGCTGCTTCGCCTTCAGAAGCCTCTGTGCTTTCTGCTGCATCTGCAGCCTCTGCTGTTTCTGTTGTTTCTGTTGTTTCTGCTGCTGTGCTTTCGCTGCTGTCACTTGCAGTATCTGTAGAGGTGCTTCCGCAACCTGCCAGAACTCCTGCTGTCATCATAGCTGCCATACCAAGGGCAAGCCATCGTTTTACATTTTTCATAGTATTCCTCCCATTTCTTTTATGATCCGCACCTTCATGGAAGAGTGCGTTTCTTTGTTTTGTTATACTTATCTTATCAGAAATGTAAAAGATCCATTATCAATTATTCTACCTCGAATGCAAAAAAATAAACCTGATATGATTTTTCATACAGGTTTATTTTTTGTTATCTGAATCATTCCTTATCTTCTTACTGCTCAGCTTCAAATTCCAGCACACTTTCCTGCACCATCTGCACAAACTTCTCCGGTGTAATCTTCTGTTCCGCCAGAAGCGGCAGTGCAACTCCCAGCGTCTCTTCCTGTAGGATGGAATTCCATTTTACCTGATAGTTTGGAACAATCTGATCTGCCCTGGAAAACGCTTTCAGATAATCCTTTAATACCTGTGGCTTATCTGTCAGATCCTGGTTAAAAAGAGTTTCTTTTTCATTCTTATTATATTCTGTCCGGAACTTCAAAAATTCCACTGCCGCCGCTTTAACTTCATCCGGGTAGCTGGAAACAACCGCCCAGCCAAAGGTTTCCGGGGATGCCACCAGTGTATGCTCCGGAAAAGAAGAAAACCGTATCTCATCCCCTCTGTTTTCCGGGATCTGGTCAATCAGCCAGTAACCATTCGGAATCATAGCCGCCTTATCTGAAAAGAAATTGGAATACGCCACATCAAAGTCCGTATGGAGAGCATCGTCTGTTGTATAAGAAAACAGCTTCTGCAGCACCTCTCCCAGATACAGACCGCTTTCATTATCATAGCTTTCCGGAAGCATCTGTCTCATGAACTCTGCCCCTTCTTTACTTTCCGCAAGGGCTGCCGTGGCAATCAGCATCGGTGCCCATCCGGTTCCCTCCGTATGCAGGGCAAGCGGCGTAATTCCATGCTCCTTTAAGGTATCGCAGCATTCCCAGAATTCCTCCCAGGTTTCCGGAAAGCGGTCAATCCCCGCCTGTGCAAACAAATCTTCATTCCAGAATATTCCGGCACAGGTAAATGCCGATGTGCTGATCGGTCCTAAATATACCTCTCCATCTGCATAGGTACTTCCCTGCAGCACAAACGGTTCAATATTCGTCTTCCAGGAAAGGTCCTCTTCCAGATAAGGACTCAGATCCTCAAGTCTTCCTTCTTCCACCATCATCATATAAAAGGAAGGAATCGTACATACATCATAAATAACTGCAGGCAGACTGTCCGTTACATTCATTCTTCTGAGATTCTGCCGGTATTCCTCCTCCGTTTCAAGTACCCATTCCACATCCAGGTAATACTTTCCTGCATAGGCTTTATTAAACGCATCGGCAAGCTCCTGATTGTTCTTCTTTCCCGTGGTCGGTTCCACCGTAAAAATAATCGGAATGGAAATCACGCTGCTCTCTTCCTTAACCGTATTTTCACTCTCCGTTCCTGCACATCCCGGAACTGCCATGCCACACAGCATCATAAGAAGAAAGAACGTCATGCCTTTCCTGCATTTTCTATAAATTCTCTTCATGCTGTTCCCCTTCCCCCGGGATTTCGATCGTACAGGTTGTTCCATCCTGCTCTGCCCGGTAAGTAAACAGGACCTCTTCTCCATATTTCAGCCTAAGTCTCGTCAGTACATTGCTCACTCCATAGCCGTTTTTCGCATTCTTGGGAAAAAGCTTTCTGGCTTCCGAAAGGGGCCTGCCGTTTAATGCATTGATCTTTTCTGCCATTTCCTCCGCAATAGGTATCCCGCTGTTATAAACGGTAAGAATCAGCCTGCCATCCTGCTTATACACATGAATCCGGATCTGACCGCCCTCATAGATTTCACAGAAGCCATATTTAATCGAATTTTCCACAAGTGGCTGTAAAATCAGCTTTAACACCCAGGTTTCCTCCGGATCCACTTCACAGTCTATCGTATAGGTAAACAGATTTTCATTACGGATCTGCCGGATCTGCAGATAACTCTTCACATTTTCAAGCTCATCTTCCACCGTAACAATTTCACTTCCCTTACTTAACGAAAGCCTCAGATATTTAGACAGAGCCTGAATCATATTCATCGTGGTCTCTTCTTTATTAATTCTCGCCAGCATATAAATCGTGTCCAGCGTATTATATAAGAAATGCGGATTAATCTGGCCGATCAGCATATTTAATTCACTGGTGCGCAGCTCCTTCTGCTGTGTCCTGATCTCATCCAGCAGCTCTTTGATATTGGAAAGCATCTCATTATAGGCATTCCCGATCTGGTCAAGCTCTGTTTTCGTATTCAGATGGACCAGCTTACTGAAATCCTCTCCGTTAAATTCTGTCATGGCCCGGTTCAGTTCCTTAATGGGCTTCGTAAATTTATTGGAAAAATAAATACTTAATACTACGGCAATCGCAATAACTAACAGGTAGATGACAAGCAGCACCCAGAATACCTTGGTAATTTCCTTACCAAGTACCCTCTCAGGAACAAGTGTAAATACCGAAAATCCACACTCCTCCTGTTTATAAACAGATAATATGCCTCCGCTTATTTTTTCATTTTCCACCAGAGATCCATACCCTTGTGTCTGCGCATAATCAGCCAGAACAGCTTCCTGCTCCGGGGATAACGTAAAACCTTCGGGATACCAGTACGCACAGATTCTTCCCTGTGGATCCATAATTCCGATTGCTGCCTCCTGTGTGAGCGTATCTTCTTCAAGCAGCAGACTCTGCAAAAACCCCGGATTCATCTTAAAAAACAAATATCCAGGCTCATGTGCATAATTCAGGCTGTGTACCTTGCGTCCGACAAACAGTGCTTCTTCACCTGTCCCAAACAGATAGTCCTTCATAACAAACCACCTGGTATCGGCATAGGAACTGCCAAGCTGCTGCACCAGAAGGCTGTCAGCAAAATACTGATAGGGAATCTTAGAATAGGACCGGGTATAAAGATTTTTCTTATTATCCACATAACAGTATTCTGAAACATGATCGAGGTCAATATAGGCAAAATATTTACTTAAAGAATTCCGGTCTACCTCTTCCATAGGCTTTGCCTTAAGACTCTGCTGCACCTGATTATTTAAAATGCATTCTTCTGTCACCTTTTCGGTCTTCTGATACAGGTTATCAAGTGAAATCCCGGTCTTTTCCGTCATAAAGGTATATTTATCCGTAACGATTCCCATCATAATATTACGCATATAAAACCAGACTCCCATGCTTGACAAAAACAGCGCAAGCAGAAGAAGTCCGATTGTATATTTCAGATATTTTCTTTGAATTCCGGAGGTTGCTTTTCTGATTTTCATATGATAAATTCTTATATCCCTTCTAAACGGCTACCATTCCTTCTTATATTCGGTGGGAAGCTTCCCGGTATATTCCTTAAACAGATGGGAAAAGTAAGATGGATTGCTGATACCGATCTGTTCACAAATGCTTCCGATACTTTCATTCCCGTTCTGCAAAAGCTTCTTGGCCTTTTCCATCCGGCACTGTAACAGATATTTTTTAAAGGACATCTGCTGGCTTTCTTTAAATACCCTTCCAAAATAAACGGGATTCAGGTACACATGCATGGCGACCGCTACAATTGAAAGATCCTCCTCCTGCAGATGCTCATCAATATAGGCCAGGGCTTCTGTCATATATTCCCGGTTTCCTCCAACCTCATGACTGGCGGCATAATTCTTTCGTTCTTCAATTGCCCGGCACAGAATCTTATAGCTCACATCCACTTCCTTCGATGCACTTAAGTTCTGCATATTGGAATAATAATTCTGGAACTGCTTTTTTAATTTCTCCGACATTCCATAAGTCTCTTCCAGGAAAACCTCAGCATCAAGCATGACCGTATGAAGTCTCTGGCGCTGTGTCTCCTCCTGTGCCGGAAGCGTGTAAAGGAAGTGTACAAAAGCCTCCTTCAGTGCATTTTCATCATTCCTGCGAAGCGCACTTCCAATCTGCTGCTCTTCCGGTGCCGACGTATCCTTAGCATATTGCGAGGCACTTTCCATATAAACGGTAAATGAACCGGAACCGGCTTCACTTGCCATAGTAAACAGCTCGCTGGCTTCTTCGTAGCTTTTCCGGATTCCGGGAAGTCCCTTATAGGGCTTGGATATGGAAGCAATGATAGGACTCTTCAATTCTCCCTTTGCTTCCTCCAAAAGATGCTTCACTGTAAGTACTGTGGCATTTTCTTTCGTGCGGACCAGAAAGAGCAGCGTCTCTCCCTGCCCCTGCAGGCATAAATAAGCAAACCTCTCCCGCAGCTTTTGTTCCAGAAAGGACTTCAGGGCAAACCGCGCTGCTTCATATTCCAATGTATTCGTGATTTTGTATGCAAGATCAATATCCGTATTCACAGCAATAAAAC
>ENA-ORSK01002519-ORSK01002519.1-human-gut-metagenome-genome-assembly--contig:-NODE-2519-length-12013-cov-3.402994_pt1 | contig 12013 bp, 8 predicted proteins | sample MGYA00242192_ERZ509159 | MGnify/ENA primary metagenome ERZ509159 (study PRJEB26280, sample SAMEA2338663) | human gut metagenome | biome: human gut; feature: human-associated habitat; material: faeces...
ATAAAAAATTCCCCCATCTAGTAGATACTGGTCTACTAAACGGGGGTGTGTTCAATTCGGTCAGGGGGTATTCTTTTGCAACACGTCTAGCGCTGCGAGCGCACGTCCCCATACAGGCTTTCGATTTCATCGGCGTATTTGGCGTAAATGACGCGACGCTTGAGTTTTAACGTCGGCGTGAGCATGCCGTTTTCGATGGTCCAGGCCTCGGGAATAATCCGCACGTTTCGCGGAATTCCGTAGTTCGGAAAGCTGGCCGTGGCGGCTCTGATGCGACGGAGCACGGCGTTACGTAGGTCGCGATTTAAAAGCGTTGCCGGGTCCTTGGGATTTAGACCGAGGGATCGGGCAAAGTGCGGCCAGAGTTCCGGATTCATGACAACGAGAGCGGACACATACGGGCGGTTATCGCCCACAACCATGGACTGCAAAAAAAGAGAGTCGGCTTGAATGGCGTTTTCAAGGTCGGCCGGCGGAACTTTTTCGCCGGTACTCGTGACGATGATTTCCTTAATACGCCCCTTAAGACGGATGTCGCCGTCTTCGTAAATGTCGGCCTGATCGCCCGTTTTTAGCCATCCGTCTTCGGTAAACATCGCGGCCGTTTCTTTGGGTTTTTTCCAGTAACCCTTCATCACAATCGGGCCCTTGACCTGCAACTCGTCGTTGTCGCCGAGCCGTACCTGAATGTTTTTGAGTGCAATACCCACGGTCGACGGATGGTTCTTCCCGCAGGGATTGACGGAAATAATCGGGCTTGTTTCGGTCATGCCGTACCCTTGGTGAATATCAATCCCCAAGCCTAAGAAAAACTTAGCCACGGCCGGGCTCAATGCCGCGCCGCCTGCGATAAATAGGCGCGGACGGCCCCCGAAAATGTTGCGGACTGTTTGGGCGACGAATTTATCCAAAAAAGAGAAAACAAAGGGATCTAAAAGTTCGCTGACGGTAAAAGGCGAGGGTAGGCCGTTTGCCCGGCAAAATTTCCGATAGCCGACGTTGACGGCCCAACGCATGAGAAAACGCACGGCCGGAGACTTTAACGTCAGGCGGTCTTGCACTTTGGCGTAAATCTTCTCGTAAATGCGCGGCACACTCATCATGACCGTCGGCCGGACTAACCGCATGTCGTCTTGAATAAGACCGATATTGCGGTTAAAAGCCACAAGGTTCCCGAGCCCCAAGGCAACGTAATAGGTCGTCGTACGCTCAAATGTATGGGAAAGCGGCAAAAACGAGAGCCACGTATCATCGACTTCCGGCCAAATCACCGTCAAAACGCCCGTGACATTGGCCAAAATCGCTCGGTGCGTGAGCATGACGCCCTTGGGATTGCCCGTTGTGCCCGAGGTGTACACGATGGCGGCAAGGTCTTCGGGTTCGGGGCCGACAGGAAGTTTCGAGCCCGCGCCGCTTGCAAGCCACGCGTCGATGTTGGTGACGTGAACGTCGCCGTCCGTGTACGGTTCCGTGCCTTCGTCCGTGATAATGACATGCTCTAAGGTCGGTAAAGCCCCCGTGGTACGAATGCCTTTCCACTTTAAGAGACGATTGGTAAAAAGAACGCGCGCACCCGAGTCATTGAGAATAAAGGCAGAAGAGCCCGGGGTATCGATGGCATGGAGCGGTACGGGGACAAGCGAACAGGCAAGAGCAGCCTGGTCGAACAAAATGGCGTCTACGCAATTGGGTAGCAACATGGCCACACGGTCGCCGCGCGTCAAGCCCATGGCGGCAAAGGCGTGCTTCCAGGCATCAACCTTCTCGATGACCTCTCGGACCGTTAAGACAATCCAGTCCTTCGTTAAGTTGTCGTAGTACTTGTAAATCGGCGTATTCGGACGCCGATCGGCGTGGTGTGTCAAAAGTTCCGGGAGTGTGCGCAAAACCGATAGCTCGGCAATGCGCTCTTTAATTGTGTCTTTCGTGTCCGTTTTGTTTGTCATCGCCCAAGCTCTGCCATCATGGATTTTTGTTTTCCGGGAGTTTCCCCGTCGCCGAAATTCTACAGTGAATTTTTATTCAGCGCCGACAAAACGCCATCAATCCGTTCGGATGAGAGGAATGTCTCGGAGAAAAACCTCCTGATAGGCAACTCGATAAAATACCGGGTAAAAAGGAGCCTTTCTATGCGCATCGTTTCGATTCAATCGGCGGAAAACGCGAACGTCAAGCGTTGGAAAAAGTTATCGGAAAACGCTCGAGCCGTCGGAAAGTTCGGCCTGACCCTGGCCGAAGGTGCACACCTAGCGCAAACGGCTCTTGAAAAAGGTGCCGAGGTGTGTTCAGTGATGCTGCGCGAGGGTGAGGTCAGTGCAGAAGCAAAAGCGCTTTTTGCAGCCTACGAGGCCCTCGGAAGTGTTTCTCTTTTTACGCTGAAAGAGCCTCTTTTTGAAGCCGTTTCGCCCGTTAAACACGGGGTCGGCATTTGTGTTGAACTAGCCGTCCCGAAGACGGAGCTTCCCGAAGCGGCGCTTTGTGATGATGCCGTGTATTTGGACGGCGTGCAAGATGCGGGAAACGTGGGCACGATATTGCGCACGGCTCTTGCCTCGGGCGTGCGCTATGCCGCTCTTTCGCCTAAGACCTCGCGCGTATGGACACCTAAGGTTTTGCGTGCTGCGATGGGAGCGCACTTTTCGATGACGCTCTTTGAGGATGTTGCGCCCCGAGATCTGGCAAGGATTTTTTCTTCCCGGCGCCTTGCAGCCGATGCACGCGGAGGTTCGGACCTATTTAAATCGAAAGGTTGGGAGAAAAGTCCGACGGTCTGGATGTTCGGAGCCGAGGGGCCGGGGCTTACCGATGAAGCGCTTTCCGTGAGCCGTGAGCGGTTTTTGATTCCGATTGAAAGCGACTGCGAGTCCCTGAATGTCGCCGCCGCTGCCGCCGTGTGTCTTTTCGAGCAAAAAAGACGGCGCCTGATCTGTAAATCGAATGGATAAAAGCGCTTTATGGGCTTTCTTCCACATTACTCGCCGCCGTTGAAACGCTTGGCTTGATCGGGGGGAAGGAATTAGAGTTTTCGGGTACCGGCCAAATAAAGAGGGAATCGGCTTTCCTCGCGTCTATCTCAAAGAAAAACGCCGGCGACAAGCCGGCGTCTTTACTTACCCGAGTAAGAACAAATCAGATGGCATCCTTGAAGGACTTGCCCGGCTTGAACTTGGGCAACTTGGAAGCTTTAATCTTGATGGCTTCGCCGGTCTGAGGATTGCGACCCGTGCGGGCAGAGCGCTTAGCAACGCAGAATGTGCCGAAGCCGATCAACTGGACTTCGCCGCCTTTTTTCAAGGTCTTCTTCGTTGTTTCGATAAAAGCCTTCAAAGCAGCTTCAGCCTTTGTCTTGGGAAGGTCGGCCTGTTTGGCAATCGCTTCAACCATTTCACTTTTGTTCATTCATGTTCTCCTTGGAGCAGATAGGCCCTCGTTTTTTCCCCGAGGGAGTTAGTAACTTACTCGGATAATATCCGTTTTACGGCGATTTTCCTAGTCTTTTTAGTCAATTTCGCTTAAAGAGGCAGAGAAACACAGATTTTTTTCGGCCGAAGCGCTCCGTGTGCCGTAATCGGAGTCACTGGCTTCCTAAAAAAATCAAGAAAGAATATCGATGAATCCGTCAACACGAGACGGGGCAAAGTCTGTAACCTGAGTTGAGTTTCTAAATTGATTCTGGTGGCAATACTTGCAATGGAAATTGCACTTTAAATCCAATTGAATGTAAAGCGTCCCGATGCTCTGAAAATCGATGGCATAGGTATCAGACTGACGAGCATAGTCACGCTTAGGAAGATCCTCAAAAAAGACTTTCCCTGTTTCGGCATCCGTGAATTGATTCGTGGTGTTTTCGTACCAGATGACCTTTTCTTTCCTGTCCGATAACACTTCCAAATTAAAGAGCATGAAAGAACTCCTTTAGTTCTTGTCAGCAACAATCGGAATGGAACGAGTCTCAAGACTCAAGTTCTTTGTCTTGGCGATGCAAAACCCTGAGCAAAAACCCGGATTGTGTTTGTTGCACGCACGGCACTTCTCGGACTCACCGTGTTCACGCCACCAAGCGTAATACCGAGAAGAAAGCTCGACCAAAGCCGTGTCATAGTTCGTGTAGTCTCGCCAGTCGTTAAGGCGAATGAAATTGGCACTGGAACACCAAATGACGGAATGATCGACGAGAACGTCAAACGGCATTCCGTTTTCCGGACTGTATCGTTCGATTTTGAAACGAACCCCCATATTCCGGCAGGCATCGAGAAAGTCCGAGTTCAACTCGCACAAGTTCACGGGGCAATCAAAACCGTACTCAAGGATTTGGGTCGGCGCTAAAGAATTCACAAACTCTACCAAGTCTTGCGTGAAGTTGTAGATGTGAAATCCGGTTGAGTTCGTCGGGTTCGGACATAACGGAGCCAAACGCACATGAAAGCCGAGGATATTTCCGCGGACTTCTTTGTAAACCTGAGCGCATTTTTCAATGCGGATGCGTGACTTTTCAATTTCTTTTTGGCCGGGAAGAAGTGTTGTGCTAAATCCCAAGGATAGCTTCGTCTTGCAAAGCAATCGAAGATTGCGCATGAAAATCTCTTCTTGCGAAGCCGGGTAATCTGTGTTGATTAAAAAACTCACGACATTGGGCTTGTCGCACGAGAGCCTGTCGTAGATACGATCAAAGAGCGGTTCCTCCACGGAAATGTTGGAGATAAAGACAATCTTCTTTTTTGCTTTCTCGGCAATATCGAGCAATTCCGGCAACTTGGAATAAAGCAGAGGTTCACCGCCAAGGAGTTTTAAGGTTTTATTTCGCTTTCCGACCCACGTACAAAGTTTCTCAAACTCTTCCAAGGGCATTTCTCGAACGGATTCATCGGTAAAGGCATTGGCCTTCTTGGATAAATACCAATCTTTTTGAAAGCAGTAAGCGCATCGACGGTTGCACGCATTAGTGATGGAAAGATTCACGGAAAGCTCTTCTTTGGATTGAATGTCTAACAACATTAACGAGGAAGAGATGCTGACTATCCGATTTTCACCCTAAGTTAGGGTGAAACCTTGCACGTTCCTCCCGACGACTTAAGTCGCGGGCTTTCCGCGCATTTGTTGTAAAACCTAGGAGAAAGGAGGAGATCGTCGTATCATGCAAAGCAAGAGAAGTAGTGGCGTTGCGAACCATAAGAGAGGTCGAGATGCAAGAAAGAATGATGTTGTTGTATGGCGATGAAGGCAAAGGTCCGAAAGTTCAAGTTCTTGTACAAGATGAAACCATCTGGCTCACGCAGAAACAAATTGCAGAACTTTTTGAGGTTCAAATTCCTGCGGTTAGCAAACACTTAAAGAACATTTTCGATGAGAAGGAGTTGGTAAAAAATGAGGTTGTTTCCAAATTGGAAATAACCACTCAACATGGCGCAATACAAGGGAAGGTACAAACAAGAGAAGCAAACTTTTATAACCTTGATGCAATCATTGCTGTCGGTTATCGAGTTAACAGCAAACAAGCGACAGCCTTCCGCATCTGGGCAACCAAAGTCCTAAAAGAATACATCACCAAAGGTTTCGCTCTTGACGATGCAAGGCTTAAGCAAGCCAAAACTCTCACAGGAAAAGATTATTTCAGGGAGTTACTCTTAATGGCGACTTCCTCAACATACCGCTCTTCATGGTCGATGAAGCAAGGCGCTTGATGCTGTTGGCTTTGGAAAAACAGAAAGCGACCTTTTCGACCAACACGACTTAGTGAGGGCGTATTTCACACTTCAGAAAAAAAGAAACCCAGACGTCGTCAGACTATCTGGGAAACTCTTTTGGCGGAAGGGGAGAGATTCGAACTCTCGGTACCCGATTGGATACGCCGCCTTTCCAGGGCGGTACATTAAACCACTCTGCCACCCTTCCGTTTAAGGGCCTCGTTTGACAAAGGAAGATAAGGTTCTTTCGCTTCCTTCGTTTCAGGCTTTCGCCCGACGCGAGATGGCGGATTATAAACAAACCGCTAGAGTTTTGTCACGAGAATTTGATCAATTCGATTGGCTTCGACATTGACGACTTCAAAGCGATAGCCGCCCCAGTCGACTTTGTCCGTGCGCTTGGGAATCTTGCGAAGCATGTACATCATGAAGCCGGCCATGGTTTCATAACTCGTGCTTTCGGGCATCTTTTGCAGATTCAGTTCCGCCATCATGTCGACAATGGGCGTTGCGCCGTCAACAAGCCAACTTGTGGCATCGCGCTTGACGATCTGCTGCTCATCGGGGATGGCCACCAAGTCGCCCATCACCGAACTCATCACGTCGCTTAACGTAATGACGCCGACAACAAGGGCATATTCGTTTAAGACAACGGCAAAGTCCGAACGCGTGCGTTGGAATAGTTCCAAGACTTCCGAGAGCGACAGGGTATCGGGAATAACCTGTACGGGCTTTAAAAGCGCCTTATCGGTAAACGAGATAGCTTTGTCTTCAAGTAGATAGCGCAAAAGGGTCGCACTTTCCACATACCCGATGACGTGGTCCAAGTTCTTGTCACAAACGAGGAAGTGATTTAAGGGCGATTCGGAGACGACCTTTAAGATTGTTTCTTTAGTCGAATCGAGTGTGAAGTACACAACCGACTCACGTGCGGTCATTGCGGCCGGCACGAGGCGGTTTTCAAGACTGAACACATTCTGGATGACGGCTTGTTCTTCCGGGGCAATGACGCCTTCTTCGGTACCGGCCACGATGCTTGCCATGATGTCTTCACTGGTGATTTTGTCATCGCGTTCGATATTCAGTCCGAACAGGCGAATCACAACGAGAGAGGCATTTTCCAAGACCCAAACAAAGGGACTTAATACAACGAGTAAGAGGCGCATCGGCGCTTGGCAAACGAGAATGATTTTTTCCGGGTGCGCAAACGAAAGGCGCTTGGGGATAAGGTCCGAGAAAACAACGAGAGCAAACGTGACCAGGATAAACGAGGTGCACGAGCCGATCGTGTCGGCAGTGTCGGGCGTAAGGCCGAGACTTTTCAGCGGCCAGGCAATGTACGGAGAGAATAAGTCTTCACCGATAAAGCCGCTGATAATCGCACACATGTTGATGCCGATTTGGACGACGGTGACAAAATGCCCGGGGTGCTCTTTAAATTGCAAAACGGTGCGTGCGCGTTTGTCGCCGTGCTCGGCAAGAACCTGAAGGCGCACTTTTGTGGAGGCGGCAAGTGAAATTTCCGACATGGAAAGAAAGCCGCTGATGAGAATAATGACGATTAAAAGAAGAACTTGTGACGTAATACTCATAGGCAAAACATTAGTCGCTGTTACTAAAAGTCAATTTTATCACAAGAATCAGAAAAAATCTATATAAAACAGGTATTAGCAGAAATATCTAGTGGGTTCGAAGTCAAAAAAAGCGTTTTCTGGTCTACAGGCTTTTTCGGAACTCAAAAAGGTTTTTACGAATTAAAAATGTGAGCTCGGTCCTCCGAACTCGAGCACTTCGCCGCTTCGTTTTATCCCGAAGTGATTCCCTCTGTTTTTATTAAATATTTTTATTCTTTTTCTATGGTTTTCTTTGCGGATTTCTATGTGTCAACTTGCGTAAATACGCAGGTGTAAACGGGTCGACTTCAGATAAAATTTACTGATTGTTACGACGAGGGCACGCATGCTAAATCTTGGCGTTGACTTGGGGTCGACAACAGTGAAATTTGTCCTACTTGATCAAGAGGGCAAGTTGCTTTCGCGTCGTTACACGCGCCATCGGAGCAATGTGCTGGGAACCCTGATTGATATTCTCCGGCCGATTGCTGAGATTCCCGGCGCGCTTCGCGTGGTTTTCTCCGGTTCCGGTGCTTTGGGACTGGCTAAAGCGCTCGGCATCGGCTTTATTCAGGAAGTCGTTTCCGACAGACTCTATTTAAAGTCCGTTGCTCCCGAGACGGACGTTGCCGTCGAACTCGGCGGTGAAGATGCCAAGCTTCTTTATCTGACAGACGGTATCGAGCTTAGGATGAACGAGGCCTGTGCAGGCGGTACCGGTGCCTTTATCGATCAGATGGCCGTGCTCCTTAATACCGATGCAGCCGGCATGAATGACTTGGCCGCACAAGCTGGGGCAAGCCACCCGATTGCCTCGCGTTGCGGTGTTTTTGCCAAAACCGATTTGGTCTCGTTACTCAATTCCGGAGTTCCCCGTGAGGACATCGCTCGGTCGGTTTTCGATGCCGTTGCCGAGCAAACGTTAAGCGGCCTTGCGTGCGGGCGCCCCGTAACCGGGCATGTGGCTTTCCTCGGCGGCCCCTTGGCCTTTCTTTCCGAGCTGCGGGAGGCTTTCAAACGGCGCTTAAGGGCTCCGGGAACGGTGTTTGTCGAGTTAACCGATACGCAGTACGCTGTGGCAACCGGGGCGGCCCGTGAAGCCGTAAGGCGCCAAGTGGTCGATTTTCCGACACTTCACGCGTTTGTCGAGCAACTTAAAGCCAATCCGGTCAAGCAATCGGTTCCGACGCTCTCTCCGCTTTTTGCCGATCAGACTCAAAAAGAAGCCTTTAAAGCTCGGCACGCCGCAGATACGGTGGCCGAGCGCGAGATCGGTCAGGCTTCCGGTCCCCTTTACCTCGGTGTCGACTTAGGCAGTACCACCGTCAAAGGCGTTGTCATCGATGAGAAAGGACGTCTTGTCTTTCAATGGTACGAAAATAACGAAGGCCATCCGTTAGAGCGGCTTTTCACGCAAATGCACGCCCTTTTGGAGGCGCTTCCCGAGAACGCCTTCATTAAAAGTGCCTGTACGACAGGGTACGGGGCGGACCTTGCACAAGCGGCGCTTGCCGCGCCTTTTACCGAAGTAGAAACGCTGGCCCACGTAAGAGCGGCGGCTGCCTTTAATCCTGCGGTCTCCTATGTCATCGACATCGGCGGGCAGGACATGAAGTGCATGGCCGTAAGCAACGGCCGCATTACGTCAGTCAAACTCAATGAGGCGTGCTCTTCGGGGTGCGGGTCCTTTTTGCAGACCTTTGCCGGGCAATTAAAGTTGACGCTCCCCGAATTCGTTGCTGCTGCCGAGCGTTCGCGCCGCCCGTGTGACCTCGGGACGCGCTGTACGGTTTTCATGACCTCGATGGTGCGCCAAGCCCAAAGAGCCGGGGCGCCGCTCGAAGACATTGCGGCCGGTCTTTGTCGCTCCGTCGTGCGCAATGCGCTTTACAAAGTCCTTCGCATGCATAGTCCCGAAGAGCTCGGAGACAACGTAGTCGTGCAGGGAGGAACGTTTTTAAACAACGCAGTTTTGCGTTCGTTTGAAGAGGAGACGGGCCTTAATGTCACGCGTCCCTCGATTGCCGGTCTCATGGGGGCCTATGGGTCCGCTCTCATTGCCAGGGAGCGCAGCACGCAGACCGATAAGGCCATGCCGCTCGTTACGAAAAATTTAACGTGTCAAGGCATCATTCGCCGGGCTTTTCGTTGTCGCGGGTGCTCGAACCATTGCGCCTTGGAACTTAATCGTTTTCCGAACGGTGCCAAGCACATATCGGGCAATCGTTGCGACTTTGCCGTTCACTCGCTCGGGGGCCGTAAGAAGCTCAGTCAAGGGTATGTCACCCGTAAGCTTAATCTTCTTTTTAACCGTCCGGTTTTGCAAGCAAGCGAAGCAAAACGAGGAACAATTGGCATTGCGCGTGTTTTAAATATTTACGAACACTATCCGTATTGGAATGCGCTTTTTACGGCACTCGGCTTTGCCGTTGTGCTCTCGGACCCGACAGACAAGGGGACGCTGGCGGCGGCAATGGGAACGATTCCGTCGCAGAGTCTTTGTTTTCCGGCAAAACTTGCGCACGGGCACGTCGTGCGTCTTGCCGAGCAGGGCGTTAAAACCGTTTGGCTCCCGTGTATTCCGCGCGAAGGACAGGCATTTCCCGAGGCCTGCGAGCGCTATGCTTGCCCGATTGTGGCCGGATACCCCGAGGCGTTGCGCCTGAATACGGAGGGTGTTTTTCCCGACGTGCGCCTTTTGACCCCTTTTTTGGATTTAACAAAAGATGCCACAGTCGAGCGCGCCGTCAGTAAGGCATTTCCGACCATCGGCTCTTCGGACATTAAGAAGGCCGTTGCGCTTGCAAAGTCCGCTCAGGAGAGCTACGAGGCCGATCTCACGGTGCTCGGTCAGTCCGTTCTTCGTGAAAATTCCTTCACTCAACGTCCCTTGGTGATTTTGGCCGGTCACCCGTACCACATGGATCCGGTGATTTCCAACGGCATTCCGGCCCTCATAGAATCGATGGGAGCGGACATCGTCACGGAAGATGCCGTCAGTTCCCTGGTCGGAACTCCTCCCGTGACCGATGTCGTGAACCAGTGGACCTTCCACAGTCGCCTGTATCGGGCCGCAATGCTTGCAACCGAACGGGAGAACACGGAACTTGTGCAACTTGTCAGTTTCGGGTGCGGCCTCGACGCCATTACCAGCGAAGAGGTTTGTCGCATTCTCGCGAGGGCCGGAAAGCTTTACACGCAGCTAAAAATCGATGAAGGCGACACTTTGGGCTCGGCGTGCATTCGCATCCGTTCTCTTTTGGCTACGCTCGGGGAGAGAAATCGGCATGCGGTCAGTTCGGCCAGTCGTATTGCCGAAAAGCCGATTCACTTCGTGCGCTCGAGTGCTTTAAAGAAAAACGAACATGAGGCCACTCGAAAGGGAGGCCCTCACACGCTCTTTGCTCCGCAAATGGCGCCGATTCATTTCCCGATTTTGGCCGCAACCCTCAAAAGCCTCGGTTGGAACGTCAAGCTCCTTGATGAGACAAACGAGCAGGCTCTGGAACTCGGGTTAAAACACGTCAATAACGATGCGTGCTATCCGGCACTTGTTGTTATCGGGCAGCTTTTAAACGCCGTTCTTTACGACCCGGACTTTAATAAAGACCGCGATGCGGTACTTCTTGCCCAAACCTGCGGCCCATGTCGCGCGAGTAACTACACGATGCGCTGGGCATTGGAAGATGTCGGATGCGGCAATGTTCCTGTTGTTTCGCTTTCTGCCGGTCAGATCGGTACCGAGTCACTCAAGCTCGGATTTCTCGGCGTACGCCGTTTGATGACGGCCGTCATCTGCGGTGATTTTTTGCAGCGCCTGACGTTTTACGGACGCGCTTACGAAGTTAAACCCGGAAGCTGCGAGGAGTTCCTGGCCCGGTGGCAAACACGGTTTGCCGAGAAATTGCCTTCCGGGGGCCGTGCATTGAGGGCGGCACTGTTTGAAGCGCGTCGCGACTTTGAAGCCATTGAGCTATCCGTTGTGATCAAGCCTCGTGTCGGTATCGTCGGTGAGATTCTTTTAAAGTATCACCCGCGGGCCAATCGTCAAATCGTCAATCGGATTCTTGCCGAAGGGGCTGTCCCGGTTTTGGGCGACTTGGCGATGTTCTTTCACTATTGTCTTACCGACTACATTTGGAGAGCCAAGCAAATGGGAGGGCCGTTTGCCAAGGGTCTGATGTGTGCGGCTCTTTTAAGGTACTTTGAAAGCTATCGAGCGATTTTGCGCGAGGCTCTTTGCGGGCTTGATGTCGGCGCAGTCAGTACGACGCAAGAACTCGTCGATACGATGAATCATCTTGTGAGCCTCGGGCAGCAAGCCGGCGAAGGATGGCTTTTAACTGCCGAGATGACCGAATTTATTAAGAACGGCATCCCCAATGTCCTTTGCCTGCAGCCTTTCGGGTGTTTGCCGAACCACGTCACCGGGAAAGGCGTTATCCGTAAGCTCCGTGAGCTTTATGCCGATGCGAATTTGTGCGCGATCGACTTTGAACCGGGAACCTCGGAAACCAATGTCGATAACCGCTTAAAGCTCTTTTTAGCGCAAGCCTTTGAAAACGCCGCTACTCATCACGCCTGACCGGTCTTTTTCTTGCAATCGGTATCGGTAAGGGATTTTTCTTTTCCCGCTCCTACCTTTTCGGAGTGATAGCCCCGCGGCCTCGCTTTATTTCCTCACGGCGCGCTCGGCTTTTGGCTTGTTAGAGGGGG
>ENA-ORSK01002523-ORSK01002523.1-human-gut-metagenome-genome-assembly--contig:-NODE-2523-length-12005-cov-6.461088_pt1 | contig 12005 bp, 8 predicted proteins | sample MGYA00242192_ERZ509159 | MGnify/ENA primary metagenome ERZ509159 (study PRJEB26280, sample SAMEA2338663) | human gut metagenome | biome: human gut; feature: human-associated habitat; material: faeces...
GCTGTCTCCTGCGTGGAGTTAAGCCAGGGAAACCGTACGGGATAGAGCTCTCGGAAACCGGCTTTCGAGGTTCCCAGCAATATGTCCCGCAATTCGGCCAGGCGGTTGCCTTTGGAGCGTAACGTATCTTCCAAGGCTTCGAACATGGTCCGATAGGATGTTTCGTCGAAATAAAGTTGCACGCCGAGGTTGTCCGTTTCCTGCACTTCCATAACGGCACCGGCTCCGGGCATTATCGCTACCATCCGTGTCTCGTCGGCATAGCTTACGGTAGCGGTGAAGTTCATATAGGTTATTTTTCCATCAGCAGACTGGCGGAAAAAACATACGGGACGGCCGAACTCAAAATTATGTTCTATATCGGTATTTTCTGTGTGTGTAATTTCTATTACTAATTGATTCAGTGAATTATAGTAACTTCGTCCCGGAGTGGCAGGATACCAGCAAAGTCCCCGTTTCACTTTCCGGGCAACTCCCATGTTTTCGGTTTGGCGTTTGAATTCCTCTTTTTCGTATTCGTATTCCATGCGCAGCAAAACTTGTTGCTGCTGGAGGTGAATAATAGGACTATTTGAATCTTGTTCCTTCATGGTTGCAAAGGTAATCATTCTTCGCTTCCGACGGAAAAAATGCTTTATTTTGTTAAACTATTCAGCCTTTTTATTTGTTTATGATATTAATTTGTAATCTTTACAATAATGAAAAACTAAAAAATAGTGGTTATGGTATATGATTTAACGATGCTCAAAACGTTTTATGCTGCTTATTCGGAGAAGATAGAACGCGTACGGAACGTACTGCGGCGTCCGATGACTTTAGCGGAGAAAATTTTGTATGCTCATTTGTATGATGGGGATAAAGTGAAGAACTACAGACGGGGAGAAGACTATGTGAATTTCCGTCCCGACCGTGTGGCCATGCAGGATGCAACGGCTCAAATGGCCTTATTGCAATTTATGAATGCAGGCCGTGAGCAGGTTGCCGTGCCTTCCACTGTGCATTGTGACCATTTGATTCAAGCATATAAAGGTGCAAAAGAAGATGTTGCGACTGCTACGAAGACCAACGAGGAGGTCTATAATTTTCTCCGTGATGTTTCTTCCCGCTATGGCATAGGTTTTTGGCAGCCGGGAGCAGGTATTATTCACCAGGTGGTATTGGAGAACTACGCATTTCCGGGTGGAATGATGGTAGGCACGGACTCTCATACGCCCAATGCCGGAGGTTTGGGCATGGTGGCCATTGGTGTGGGTGGTGCCGATGCGGTGGATGTGATGACCGGCATGGAATGGGAACTGAAAATGCCGCGTCTGATAGGCGTACACTTGAAGGGTAAATTGAGTGGCTGGGTAGCTCCCAAAGACGTTATTCTGAAGTTGGCGGGTATTCTTACTGTAAAAGGGGGAACCAATGCCATCATTGAATATTTTGGACCGGGAACCGCTTCATTGTCTGCCACTGGAAAGGCTACCATCTGCAATATGGGGGCAGAGGTGGGGGCGACTACCTCCCTTTTCCCTTACGATGAGCGTATGGGTACCTACTTGAAAGCTACCGGACGTGAAGAAGTGGCGGAAATGGCTGCTTCCGTAGCTGCCGACCTTCGCGCCGACGACGAAGTGCTGGCAAATCCGGAAAAATATTACGACCGCATCATTGAAATAGACCTCTCGTTATTGGAACCGTATATCAACGGGCCCTTTACGCCGGATGCAGCAACACCGATATCGAAATTTGCCGAGGTAGTGATAACCAATAACTATCCCCGCCGGATGGAAGTCGGTCTGATAGGGTCGTGCACCAATTCGTCCTATCAGGATTTGAGCCGCGCGGCCTCCCTTGCCCGGCAGGTAAAGGAAAAGAATTTGAAGGTTGCTTCCTCGCTGATTGTCAACCCCGGCTCGGAGCAGATACGTGCCACTGCTGAACGCGACGGCATGATTGCCGCTTTCGAAGATATTGGCGCAACGATAATGGCGAATGCCTGCGGACCTTGTATTGGCCAGTGGAAGCGCCATACTGATGACCCCGAACGCAAAAATTCCATCGTCACCTCTTTTAACCGTAATTTTGCCAAACGTGCCGATGGAAATCCCAACACTTTTGCTTACGTCGCTTCCCCGGAGATAACGATGGCGCTGACCATTGCCGGTGACCTTTGTTTCGACCCGTTGAGGGATACGCTGGTCAATGCCAAAGGAGAGGTTGTGAAACTGTCCGAACCGGTCGGTGAAGAATTGCCGGCACACGGGTTTATAGGAGGAAAGGAAGGATACATTGCTCCAGGCAAAGGACAGACGGAAATTACGGTCAATCCTCATTCACAGCGCTTGCAACTGCTGACTCCCTTCCCTGCCTGGGATGGCATGGATTTGCTGGACATGCCTTTATTGATTAAAGTACAGGGGAAATGTACCACCGACCACATTTCCATGGCGGGGCCATGGCTCCGTTTCCGGGGACATTTGGAGAATATTTCGGACAATATGCTGATGGGGGCTGTCAATGCTTTCAATGGAGAGACGAACAAGGTTTGGAACCGCTCCACCAATACCTATGGAACAGTGTCAGGCACTGCGAAGCTGTATAAGTCCGAAGGTATCCCTTCCATGGTCGTTGCCGAAGAGAATTATGGTGAAGGTTCCAGCCGTGAGCATGCTGCCATGGAACCGCGCTTCCTGAATGTACGCGTCATTTTGGCGAAGAGTTTTGCCCGTATCCATGAGACGAACTTAAAGAAACAAGGCATGTTGGCGCTGACCTTTACGGATAAGGCCGATTATGACAAGATTCGGGAACGCGACCTGATTTCTGTCATGGGGCTGAAAGATTTTGCTCCGGGACGCACGTTGAAGGTGGTTCTTCATCACGAGGATGGGAGTAAAGAAAGTTTTGAAGTACAACATACGTATAACGAACAGCAGATAGCTTGGTTCCGGGCCGGTTCTGCACTTAATGCAAGATAGAATATGGAAAAAATTACTGTACCTTTTATTACCGGCGATGGAGTGGGAGCAGAAGTGACCCCATCCATGCAGGCTGTCGTGAATGCCGCTGTCAAGAAATCCTATGGCGACCGGCGTGGCATTGAATGGAAAGAAGTGCTGGCAGGAGAACGTGCTTTCCACGAAACCGGCTCCTGGTTGCCGGACGAAACCATGGAAGCCTTCCGCACCTATAAGGTGGGCATCAAAGGTCCTTTGACAACTCCCGTCGGCGGAGGTATCCGTTCCTTGAACGTAGCCTTGCGTCAGACACTTGATTTGTATGTCTGCCAACGTCCGGTACGTTGGTATAAGGGCATTGTTTCTCCACTCAAAGAGCCGCAGAAGGTGGATATGTGCGTATTCCGTGAGAATACCGAGGATATTTATGCAGGCATCGAATGGGAAGCCGGAACTCCGGAGGCTGAAAAGTTCTATCGTTTTCTCCGTGATGACATGGGGGTGACAAAAGTCCGTTTTCCCGAAACCTCCTCGTTTGGCGTGAAGCCCGTTTCAAGAGAAGGAACAGAGCGCTTGGTGCGTGCCGCCTGCCGATACGCGCTTGAGCATCATCTGCCTTCCGTGACCTTGGTACACAAAGGAAACATCATGAAATTTACGGAAGGCGGTTTTAAGAAGTGGGGGTACGAACTGGCAGAACGTGAGTTTGGTAAAGAGCTGGCAGAAGGGCGTCTGGTCATCAAGGACTGCATTGCCGATGCATTCTTGCAGAACACGTTGCTTATCCCCGAAGAATATTCCGTGATCGCCACGTTGAATCTGAACGGTGATTATGTGTCCGACCAACTGGCTGCCATGGTAGGCGGCATCGGCATTGCACCGGGTGCGAATATCAACTATAAAACGGGGCATGCCATTTTTGAGGCTACTCACGGGACGGCTCCGAACATTGCCGGGAAAGACATTGTGAATCCCTGTTCCATCATCCTTTCCGCTGTGATGATGCTTGAATATCTGGGCTGGAAGGAAGCAGCCTCTCTTATAGAGAACGCCTTGGAGGAAAGTTTCACAGAAGCCCGTGCTACTGCCGACTTGGCCCGTTTTATGCCGGGTGGCGTCTCGCTGTCCACTTCGACTTTCACCCGGGAGATTGTAAGGAGAATAGAAAATGGGAATAACGAATAAAACGAAACGATTATGAAGAAGGAGTATCTGATTTACAAGCTTTCCGAAGATTTGAAGGAAGCTACCCGGATTGAGAATGAACTGTTCAGGAAGTTTGATGTGAAGCGCGGTTTGCGTAATGAGGACGGCACGGGAGTCTTGGTGGGGTTGACCAAAATAGGCAATGTGGTCGGCTATGAACGCATCCCCGGTGGAGGGCTGAAGCCTATTCCCGGCAAATTGTTCTACCGCGGTTATGATGTGGATGACTTGGCACACGCCATCATCAAAGAGAAGCGTTTCGGTTTTGAGGAAATTGCCTACTTGTTGCTTTCCGGTCGCCTGCCCGACAAGGAAGAACTCTCTTCTTTCCGTGAACTCATCAACGACAACATGCCGCTGGAGCAGAAGACCAAGATGAATATCATTGAACTTGAAGGAAACAACATTATGAACATCCTGGCGCGCAGCGTGCTCGAGATGTACCGTTTCGACCCGGATGCCGATGACACTTCCCGCGATAATCTGATGCGGCAGAGCATTGAGCTTATTTCGAAATTCCCGACCATCATTGCGTATGCCTATAACATGCTTCGCCATGCCACCCATGGCCGTTCACTGCATATCCGCCATCCGCAGGAAAACCTTTCCATTGCCGAGAATTTCCTCTATATGCTGAAGAAGGACTACACGGAGCTGGATGCCCGCACACTCGACCTGCTGTTGGTTCTTCAGGCCGAGCACGGTGGTGGTAACAACTCCACTTTTACCGTACGTGTCACTTCTTCTACCGGGACGGATACTTACTCTTCGATAGCGGCAGGTATCGGTTCCTTGAAAGGGCCGCTTCATGGAGGTGCCAATATTCAGGTTGCCGATATGTTCCACCATCTGCAGGAAAACATTCAGGACTGGACGAACGTGGATGAGATTGATACTTACTTCACCCGCATGCTCAACAAGGAAGTCTATAACAAGACCGGTTTGATATATGGTATCGGACATGCCGTCTATACCATTTCCGACCCGCGCGCCATTCTGCTGAAGGAGCTTGCCCGCGACCTTGCCCGCGAAAAAGGGAAAGAACGTGAGTTCGCTTTCCTTGAACTGCTCGAGGAGCGCGCCATTGATGTGTTTGGCCGTGTGAAGAATAATGGAAAGACGGTTTCGAGCAATGTGGATTTCTATTCGGGCTTTGTCTACGAGATGATTGGACTGCCGCAGGAAATCTTCACGCCTTTGTTTGCTATGGCACGTATTGTCGGTTGGTGTGCACATCGCAATGAAGAATTGAACTTTGAAGGTAAGCGTATTATCCGTCCTGCCTATAAGAATGTTTTGGATGAGGTGACTTATGTGCCCATTAAGAAACGGTAAGGATTAGACTTGTATCTTTTAAATCGTTCCATCACGGGGAAAAAATCGTTCCACCATGGTGGAACGATTTTTTCTCCATGGTGGAATGAAATTTACTCCATGATGGAACGATTAGATTTTTGTATCTCTACTGCTTAATCTTCTCAGTAAAAAAACACTGGTTTTTGCATGAAAAAACAATTATCCGGGGAAAACGATTTGTTTGTTGTGAGTTTTCTTTATCTTTGCTTCGCATAAATAAAGAACTATGAATCAGGAAACTTTTCAGATATTTCTGTGGGTAATGAGTGCTGTGGCATTGGTTGTCTTTATTGCGCTCTATTTTGTCAAAGCGGGTTATGGCATGTTCCGTACTGCCTCGTGGGGAATCTCCATCAATAATAAACTGGCGTGGGTGCTTATGGAAGCGCCGGTATTCATCGTCATGTTTGGGTTGTGGGGGAAGAGTGGAGCGGGATTTGCCGTGCCGGTATATTTCTTTTTCCTGCTGTTTCAGTTGCACTATCTTCAGCGGGCCTTTATTTTTCCGTTCCTGCTGAAAGGTAAAAGCCGGATGCCGGTAGCTATTATGGCGATGGGTATCGTCTTCAACCTTTTGAACGGGATGATGCAGGCGGGCGGTTTGTTCTATTTTGCTCCCGAAGGCTTGTATGCCGATGGCTGGGCCTATTTGCTGAAACCTCATGCCTTGTTGGGAATCATTCTGTTTTTTGCGGGTATGTTCGTCAATTTGCATTCCGACTATGTGATACGTCATCTGCGCAGGCCGGGTGATACGAAGCATTATCTTCCCGGAAAAGGGCTTTACCGATACGTCACTTCTGCCAATTACTTCGGTGAGCTGGTGGAATGGACGGGGTTTGCCATACTCACAGCTTCTCCCGCCGCCTGGGTGTTCGTCTGGTGGACGTTTGCCAACCTTGTTCCCCGTGCCGATGCCATTCACCGCCGTTATCGGGAGGAGTTTGGTGATGAGGCGGTAGGAAAGCGCAAACGCATCATTCCATTTCTTTATTAATGGAAAATGGAGAGTTGAAAATGGAAAATGAATAATTCATAACTTATAACTCATAACTCATAACGATGGAATCCAAGTTATTCACACCCGTCACTTTCGGACCGTTGACCTTGCGTAACCGTACCATCCGTTCGGCTGCTTTCGAGAGCATGTGTCCCGGAAACGCTCCGTCGGACATGTTGCTCGACTATCATCGGTCGGTAGCGGCGGGCGGTATAGGTATGACTACTGTTGCCTATGCGGCAGTTACTCAGAGCGGCCTGTCTTTTGACCGCCAGTTGTGGATGCGTCCCGAGATTATCCCCGGACTCCGTAGGCTGACTGATGCCATACATGCGGAAGGGGCTGCGGCAGGCATCCAGTTGGGACACTGTGGCAACATGTCCCATAAGAGCATTTGCGGTTGTATGCCCGTCGGCGCATCTTCCGGTTTCAATCTTTACTCTCCTACCTTTGTGCGCGGACTGCGTGCCGATGAGCTGCCAGAGATGGCGCGTGCTTATGGGCGTTCGGTGAATCTGGCACGGGAGGCCGGATTTGATTCTGTAGAGATTCATGCAGGGCATGGCTATCTCATCAGCCAGTTCTTGTCCCCGTCCACCAACCATCGGAAAGACGAGTTCGGAGGTTCGTTGCAGAACCGTATGCGTTTTATGGATATGGTGATGGAAGAAGTGATGAAGGCTGCCGGCAGTGATATGGCTGTGCTGGTGAAGATGAACATGCGCGACGGTTTCCGTGGAGGGATGGAGCTGGACGAGACGATGCAGGTGGCCCGGAGGCTGGAGCAGTCGGGAGCACATGCGCTGGTCTTGAGCGGTGGGTTCGTCAGTAAGGCGCCGATGTATGTCATGCGGGGCGAAATGCCTATCCGCAGCATGACGCATTACATGACCTGCTGGTGGTTGAAATACGGTGTACGCATGGTAGGCAAATGGATGATACCGATCGTACCGTTTAAGGAAGCTTATTTCCTGGAAGATGCCTTGAAATTCCGTGCCGCCTTGAAGATACCGTTGGTTTATGTGGGTGGCCTGGTTTCCAGGGACAAGATAGATGAGGTGCTGGATGACGGCTTCGAGGCTGTGCAAATGGCGCGCGCTCTGCTCAATGAGCCGGGGTTCGTCAACCGCATGCGTGCCGAAGAGAATGCACGTTGCAACTGCCGGCATAGTAATTATTGCATTGCCCGGATGTATTCCATCGAGATGGCATGCCATCAGCATTTGAAGGAGGAACTTCCACCTTGTCTGAAAAAGGAGATAGAGAAAATCGAAGCGAAAGGCTGATTTTTAGTTTTTAATTTTCAATTTTTAATTATTAAAGTGAATTTAGCTGTTATAACTGGGGCAGACGGTGGCATGGGCATGGAAATTACCCGCGCAGTGGCAACTGCCGGCTATCAGGTCATCATGGCATGCCGTGACCCCCAAGCTGCCGAACCCAAGCGGCAACTGCTGATGCGTGAAACCGGTAATCCGCGTATTGAGACTGCTCCCATTGATTTGGCATCTCTGGCTTCAGTGGTCGCATTTGCAGAGCATCTGTTGAAGCGGGGAGAGCCGTTGGCGTTGTTGATGAACAATGCCGGAACCATGGAAACGGAACGCCGCATTACCGAGGACGGACTGGAACGGACGGTGAGTGTCAATTATGTAGGGCCTTACCTGCTGACTCGCAAGCTGCTGCCATTGATGGGAGAGGGGAGCCGTATTGTGAATATGGTATCTTGTACGTATGCCATCGGTCATCTTGACTTTCCGGATTTTTTCCTCCGGGGAAGAAGGGGGGACTTTTGGCGCATTCCTATATATAGCAACACGAAGCTGGCATTGACTCTGTTCACCATCGACTTGGCCAGTCGTGTCAAGCACAAAGGTATTGTTGTGAATGCGGCCGACCCGGGGATTGTGTCTACCAATATCATTACCATGCATATGTGGTTTGACCCGCTGACAGATATACTTTTCAGGCCTTTCATCCGTACTCCCCGTAAGGGAGCTGCAACAGCTGTCGGCTTATTGCTGGATGAGGATGCCGGTAAACGTACGGGGACATTGAATGCCAGTTGCCGTCCCAAGTCTCTTTCGGAGAAGTACACCCGGCATGTACAGATGGAAGAACTGTGGGAGAGGACGGAAAGTATAGTGAAAAAATGGTTGTAAAAAACAGAGAAGGCGCATATGTCGCCTTCTCTGTTTATGGGGTATCTGAACTGTCTGTCATTAGATAGACAGTTCTCTCAATACATTTACAAGGTCTTTCTTGATGGGTTTGTCATTCTTGATGGCCTTCGTGAAGGGAACGTATACCACTTCATCGTGGTCAATGCCTATCATGACATTGCGCTGTCCTTCCATGATTGCGTCGATGGCGGCTGCGCCCAGACGGCTGGCAAGGATACGGTCGTGTGCCGTAGGGCTACCACCGCGTTGCAAGTGACCGAGGATGGTTACGCGTACGTCATATTGGGGGTATTCGTTCTTTACACGCTCTGCATAGTGCATTGCACCGCCGGTCAGTTCACTCTCGGCTACCAGTACGATACTGCTGTTCTTGGATTTCCGGAAACCGTTCTTGATGAATTCTTCCAGTTGGTCCACTTCCGTACTGAATTCCGGGATAATGGCTGCTTCTGCTCCGGAGGCGATGGCGCCGTTCAGAGCGAGGAAACCGGCATCGCGTCCCATGACTTCTACGAAAAACAAGCGCTCATGGGAAGTGGCTGTATCACGGATTTTGTCCACAGCATCCAGGATCGTGTTCAGCGCGGTGTCGTAGCCGATAGTGGTATCTGTTCCATAAAGGTCATTGTCGATAGTTCCCGGCAGCCCGATACAAGGCACGTCAAACTCTTGTGCAAAGATACGAGCACCGGTCAGCGAACCGTCGCCTCCGATAATCACTAAGGCGTCAATGCCTTCTTTCTTCATGTTGTCGTAAGCAATCTGGCGGCCCTCGGGAGTCGTGAACTCTTTGCAGCGGGCTGTCTTCAGGATTGTACCACCCAGCTGGATGATGTTGCTGACATTTTGGCTTTTGAATTCTTTGATTTCGCCGGTTACCAGACCTTTGTAACCTCTATATATACCTTTAACTGAAAGTCCGTTGTAAATAGCCGAACGTGTCACGGCACGTATGGCTGCGTTCATTCCCGGAGCATCACCTCCTGATGTCAAGATACCAATGCACTTAACTGTTCCCATAACAATCTTTTTGTTTAGTATTAATAATCATGATGAAAAATAGATTTGGACTATTTTTTCATGCCGCAAAGATAGTAAAAAGCTGAGGCGGTGACTAATAAATTACGTTAATTTGCTGTTCCAAAAGGATGACAAACTGTTATTTAAGTTTTGACTTTATGGCTTCTGAAATTTCTTCCATCAGCCATTTGGGGGTGGAAGTGGCTCCGCAGACACCGATGGAATTGGCACCGGCTAACAGAGAACTATCTATTTCTTCGGCACTGTCTATCAAATGTGAATTGGCATTGACTTTTTTACACTCACTGAACAGCATCTTGCCGTTAGAGCTTTTTTTGCCGCTGACAAAGAATATTAAATCATGGGAAGCTGCAAATTTCCGGATATTAGGTATCCGGTTTGCTACTTGTCGGCAGATAGTGTCATAGGACTCGAAAGTGACTTTCGGTGAGATATGTCCCTCTATGTATTTCACAATGTTTTGAAATCCGTCCAGAGACTTTGTGGTCTGGGAGTAGAGACGGATGTCTTTGCTGAAATCCAGTTTCCTTGCCTCTTCCTGCTTTTCGATGACGATGGCCTTTCCGGTGGTTTGTCCTACCAGACCCAGTACTTCGGCGTGTCCATTTTTGCCATAGATGACAATTTGCTTGTCGCGGTTGTCTTCCTGGACGTACTCTTGCTTAATCTTCTTTTGCAGGCGGAGTACGACCGGGCAGGTTGCGTCAATGATTTCTATATTGTTGCGGCGGGCAATGTCATAAGTTTCAGGGGGCTCTCCATGGGCGCGCAACAGCACCTTGGCGTTGTGGAGGCGGTTGAATTCCTCATGGTTGATGGTAATCAGCCCCATTGCCTTCAGGCGTTCCACTTCACGGCTGTTGTGCACGATGTCTCCCAGACAATAGAGGGTCCCTCCTTTCGCCAGTTCCTCTTCTGCCTTGTTTATTGCAGTGACAACTCCGAAACAGAAGCCGGAGCCTTCGTCTATTTCTACTTTTGCCATATCCGGTTCAGTTCTTCTCCTTTATAACCCGTTCGAATTGTTCCGCCAGCCATTCCTTTTGTTGGGAAATGCTCAGGTGGCTGTTGTCCAACAATAAAGCGTCAGAAGCTTTGCGCAGCGGACTTACATCCCGGTTTTGGTCAATATAGTCCCGTTGTTTCACATTTTCCAGAATTTCGTCAAAGCTGGCTTCTTCCCCTTTGGCCTTTAGTTCGTCATAGCGGCGTTGTGCCCGTATCTCGGGGGTGGCGGTTACAAAAATTTTCAGCTCGGCATCCGGAAAAACGGTAGTGCCGATGTCGCGCCCGTCCATAACGATACCCTTGGCCTTGCCCATCTCTTGTTGCTGTGCCACCATAGCTTCGCGTACGAAATCCAATGTTGCAATGGGACTGACACGTGAAGACACTTCCATGGTACGGATTTTGTTTTCTACATTTACTCCGTTCAGGTAGGTATCCGGGCGTCCGGTTTCGGGGTTCAGGCGGAAAGAAATATGTATATCCTTTATTAGACTTTTCAGTTTTTCGGCATCTATGCGGTCACCCTGGAAAATACCATTCTCTATACTATATAATGTTACTGCCCGATACATGGCACCGCTATCTATATATATGTAACCGATTTCGCGGGCAAGGTCTTTGGCCATAGTGCTTTTTCCGCAAGAGGAAAAGCCGTCGATTGCTATTGTTATCTTTTTCATATTCAGTTCATCTGATTTGTCCGCCAAAGATACGTTTATTTTGAAAATCAGCCATGCGTTTCCCCTATAAAAGCAGTGGAATAAGTCTGAAAGAATTAAAAAAGTTAAAAAGCCGGATAAAAAGATACAAAGAAACGGACGGTTATCTGAAAATGTAGTATATTTGCCCAGAGACACATAGATAGACACTTTTTTTATTAATCATTATATTAATTATTTTTATGGAAGTTAAAAAATCACCCAAAGCCGACCTGGAAGGCAGAAAGTCTACATGGTTGCTCGTTGGTTACGTGGTAGTATTAGCTTTCATGTTCGTGGCGTTCGAATGGACCCAGCGTGACGTGAAGATTGATACAAGCCAGGCAGTAGCTGACCTTGTGTTTGAAGAGGAAATCATTCCTATTACCGAAACTCCTGAACAACAGGCTCCACCACCACCTGAAGCTCCGAAAGTGGCTGAATTGCTGGAGATCGTCGACGATAAAGCCGAAATTGATGAAACAACAACCATTATCAATGAAGATAATGCTGCTCCGGTAGAAGTAAAATATGTACCGGTACAGGTTGTTGAAGAAGAGCCGGAAGA
>ENA-ORSK01002524-ORSK01002524.1-human-gut-metagenome-genome-assembly--contig:-NODE-2524-length-12002-cov-5.865238_pt1 | contig 12002 bp, 5 predicted proteins | sample MGYA00242192_ERZ509159 | MGnify/ENA primary metagenome ERZ509159 (study PRJEB26280, sample SAMEA2338663) | human gut metagenome | biome: human gut; feature: human-associated habitat; material: faeces...
CCCTTGCCGCCACGGCGGAGATCGCGCCGGTGGTGGAGGAAATGATGAAGCTGCTGCCGCTGGTGTTCTATCTTCTGGTATTCGAGCCGGAGGGGGATAAAATCAAGACTGCCGCAATAACAGTCGCCCTCGCCTTCGCCACCTTTGAAAACGTCTGCTATCTGATCCAGAACGGCGCGGACCGCTTCTCCTTCATCTTCTTCCGTGGCTTCGGCACAGGAGCCATGCACGTCCTCTGCGGTCTGATCGTGGGCGGCGGGCTTGCGTACACGTGGCAGCGGACGTGGCTGAAAATCGCAGGCACCTGCGGGCTGCTGGGCGCGGCCATCACCCTCCACGCCATCTATAATCTGCTCATCGCCTACGGCGGCGCGGCGCAGTATGTGGCCTATGCCCTTCCGGTGCTGCTGGTGGCAGCGGGAAAGCTGTCCGCTTTTCGCCTCGGGCAGAGGAAATAACCGAATAATCACTCCTTGAGAGCTGCTTTTTGGCGGCTCTCAAATTTTTTTGAAAAATTTTGCGTTTTGGGTGAGAGTTTTTTCGATTTTTTGTACCTATATAAGTGAAAGGGTTTTTAAGCCGCATTTCAAAGAATCCAGAGAGGAGGTTCAAACGATATGTACGATACCGCAAGACGGGTCGCACTCGTCAAGCAGCGGGTGCGGGAAAACACCCGCCGAAGGCAGCGGCGCGAGGCAATAAGCCTCTCCGCAGCGTGTATGCTGCTGTGCGCAGCGCTGACGCAGGCGGCGGACGCACTTATAGTGCGGGGGCAGACCGCAGCGCAGGGCATATTCGGCGCGATGCTGCTGCGGGAGGACGCAGGCGGCTATGTGCTGGTGGCCGTCGTCTCCTTTGCTGCGGCGGCAGCGATCACCGCGCTGTGCTTCCGGCTCAGAAGCAGGGAAAACCGGAGAAAAGACGGGGCGGACAAGCCCGCCCGACACGAACAGGAGGAGAAAAGCCAATGAAGAAACGAATACTCAGCATCCTGCTCCTATGCTGCATGGTGCTGACGCTGCTGCCGACAACTGCGTTTGCAGCGGAGACCGGCGCGATGGATACTATCCCCGCAAAATTTGATGTGGAGATCGATCTGTGCGGCAGAACGAAAGACATCAACATCAACGACAGCAAGACATACTATATCTATTCGTCCTCAAGCGATCCGGACTTTGTCTGGACCAAGAAGATTCAGATCAACGGAAAGAAGGCGGCGCCGCACATTTTTCTGGACAACGTTAACATTCAGGTGAACAAGGACGCCAAGACACCGGCCATCGAGCTGCACGGAAAGGCGTCGGCGTATCTGTACTTTATCAACCGGGACAGTAAGCTGACGGGGGCCACCGGACGGGCGGCCATTCAGAAGAACCGCAGCGAGGGGCAGCTGTGCGTGCAGGTGATGGAGGGCACCACGGTGACGTGTCAGGGTGGCTATAAAGCGGCGGGCATAGGAGGAAGCTGGGCGACCCGCAATATCGCAGAAAGTCTGTTCAACCTGGATATGTACGGTCACGGCGCAAATATGCACTTCGGCTCTCAGACGAACCCATCGCTCTGGAGCGGCACCATCATCGCCAAGGGCGGCGATGGAGGAGCCGGTATCGGCGGGGGCTGCTGGAAATCGTTGCAGGACATGGATGGCGACACCGCAGCCTATAATATCAACATTTACGGCGGCAAGATCAACGCCCACGGCGGATACAACGGCGCGGGCATCGGCGGCGGTCAGTACGTCCCGGCGCGCGATATCACCATCACCGGCGGCGAGATCACGGCGCACGGTACGCACGGCGCGGCCATCGGCGGCGGACGCTGGTGTCACGGTCAGAACATCACCGTGACGGACGCGAAGCTGAAGCTGACGACAGGATACTCTCGATACATCTCGGACGAGGCGGCAGCTATGGGCTACGGCGATCGTGTATACTTGGAAAAGGTATACGATATCGACGTAGGGAAAAGATATATAGGAGATCTTGTCAGGAACCCCCTGCCCGAAGACTACAAGTCCATCAAAATAGGCTCATACCATGGAAAGCTGGTGAAGCTGAAGGTTGAGGCGCAAGCCATCAACCGCGACGACGAGTTCGCCCTCTTCTGGAATCTCTATGATATTCTGATTCCCAATGAAAACGGGCGTATCGACGTGCAGCTGCTGACGCTGCCGTACGTGAAGAACTACGGCTGGGCGATCGAAGCGATGGAGATGGAGCTGATCGACGACCCCTGCAACGGGAAGCACGACTTCGGCTGGGTCGACCGGCAGTCGTGCCACGTCTGGGCATGCCGGAATATGAAATGTCAGGCGCGTGACCCGGTGGCGGAGATGTCCAAGCAAAACGGAAAGCACATCCCCGGCGAATGGGGCAATCAGAAGCAGCTCTGCACTGTGTGCGGCCATGTGATGGGAACGGACACGAAGGCGCCGGTGCTGGAGGTTTTGAAGGACGGCGAGAGCTACACCGTCGAGGATAACATCGATGGAAACCCCGGCGCGTACACCTTCACCGTGAGCGACCCGGCTGCATCGGGAGAGACGTCCTCCGGCATCAAGTCGGTGACCATCAACGGCGAGCCGCAAGACGGCCCCACCTATCGTCTCCCCGCGCCGGATGGCGGCAACAATGACGCGGGAGCGGAATATACCGTGGTTGCGACTGACAACGCGGGAAACGAGACTACGGCCACAGTCAGAACCTACAGGCGGCACCATGTGAAGGTCATCAGCCCGGACGGCAAAAAGACCTACGCCGATTTGATGCTGCCGCACAATGAATATCTGGTGCTCCAGATCAGGCTGCCGGCGGGCGTGTCGGCAACGCTGACCGATGAGGCAGACGGGACGAAAATCCCATATGACAAGGAAAAGGGAGAGTTCCGGGCAGGTCTGATCACCAAAAACCGGACGCTCGTGCTGAACTATTCGACGAAGCATCCAAAGGTCGAGCTTCGCTTGGGGACGGGTCAGTACTTCACGGGATATAACGCGGATTCGGACGAACCGTATTATCTCAAAGGCGCGTCCATGGATGAGAATTCCTATCAGATAGGCATGTGGGTCGACACGGACGCGAAGCCAGGCTATTACCTCAGCTCTCCGGAGCGCTACACGCAGGAAGAGCTGGCAGCGCTTGACGAGTCCCTCTGGAAGGAATACAAGATAGCGGAAGCCACGCCGGGATCGATCGTGCTGCCATTTATCTTAATCACAATAGACGCTGCGGCGTATGAAGAAAACGGCGGTTGGTATGTCTACGCCAAAGCCACGAACCCGACGGGAACGACCTATGTCTCTACGCCGAAGATGATCATTGACGTCGAGAACCCGAAAGCCATTGATCTTTCTACCGGAAAGGAACTGAAGAGCTATGGTAAGTATTACGGCGACCTGCGGTTCAAGGTAGAGGACTCATCGCCCGTCACGGTTCGTTGCCATACATCCCCGAGTGGGAAAGCTACGCTTCTGACGCCGGATGAAAATGGCGTTTATACGATCCCGGCAGAGTATGACAACAGCATCCAACACACGCTTATCATCGAAGACGCCTGCGGAAATGTGGCCTCCTACAGGTCGTTCAAGGTTTTCTGGAACTACCTGACCAATGTGCGGGAGAAGGACCATTGGAACGAGACGCCTGCGCAGCCGATCCGTATTTCCAAGGAACAGAATCTGAAAGATGCGCTCTCCAATATCAAAATCGGGGTTTATACAGCTGACACCTCCGGTTTTATACCTGTCGAGGTTTCGTGGGAGATCCCGGCGGACTATGATCCGCAGTCCCAGCGGGAGCAGACCTTCACGGTCAACGGAACGGTGATTCTGGAGGGCACCGGAGCACGCTGCAACTCGGGGCTTGATGTTATCACACGTCCGGGAGAGGAGTGGAAGAAGAACATCTCGGTGCAGGTGACCGTGGAGGGCGACCCGCAGTATAAGGTGACGGTGCAGGATTGCGAAAACGGCAGAGTCAAGGTGGTGAACGCTGCGGGAACCGCCGAGGACGGCACGCCACTGTTCTTTAAGGGCGAGCTTGTCATGCTCTCCATTGACCCCGACGAGGGCTATATGCTAAGCACGCTGTCCGTCAATGGCAACCCTGCCGCCGTTGCGGTTGGGGACGATACCTATACCTTCACCCAGCCGGAGGGAGATGTTACCATCACCGCAGCGTTTGAAATGCGCAACGAGCATACCGTCACTTTTGACGCTAACGGCGGCTCCGAGCCTGAGGATCTGCCAGAGGAGGTCACCACCGCAATGCCCGCCAAGAAGGTATTGCACGGCAGCGAGTATTATCTGCCGGAGTGCGAGTTTATTGCGCCCGAAAATCAGCAGTTCAAGGCATGGCAGATAGACGGTACGGAGTATCCGGTGAACGCCCCTGTGACCGTCACCGCTGACATCACAGTCAAGGCGCTGTGGGAGAACGCGCCACCTGCGCCTGCCGAGTATACCGTCAGATTCAATGCCAACGGTGGCGGCGGCACAATGGCAGATGTCACCGGCGTTTCCGGCAGCTACACCCTGCCTTCCTGCGGTTTTACTGAACCGGAAGGCAAGCAATTCAAGGGCTGGTCAACCAGTGCCGACGGTTCGGTTATTTCCGGCACGACCTATGAAGTAAGCTCGGATACTACCTTCTATGCAATCTGGGAGAGTAAAGAGTATTCCATCATCGTAACGGACGGCAAAGCGACAATCGGTGCAGGAAGCGAAATCAGTAAAGCGGCGCAAGGCACAACCATTACTCTGACCGCAAATGCGGCTCCTGACGGTAAGGTGTTTGATAAGTGGGTAGTAGAAAGCGGCAACACTACTCTTGAAGATGCGAACAGTGAAACCACTACTTTCATAATGCCTGACAGTGAAGTCAGCGTGAAAGCGACCTACACAATTCCCCATACTCATACCTACGATCAGGAAATTCAGAAGCCGGAAACCCTCAAGTCGGCTGCCGACTGCACCAACGATGCAGTATATTTCAAGAGCTGCTCCTGCGGAGAGATCAGCACAACAGAAACCTTTACAGCAGCAGGTACACAGCTCGGGCACGCATGGGCAAGCGATTGGAGCAAGGACACAGACAATCATTGGAAAGAATGCTCTCGCTGCCACGAAAAGAAGGACGAGGCGGCTCACGATTACGGTAGCGATAACATCTGCGACACCTGCGGATATGACAAGACCGTACCGCATACGCACAATCTGACCCTCGTTCCCGCAAAGGCTCCTACTTGCACGGAGAAAGGCAACACGGCATATTACACCTGCGACGGCTGTGACAAGTGGTTTGAGGATGCAACCGGTGCATCCGAAATTACCGACAAGACAAGCGTAATCCTTGCGGCAACAGGTCATAGCGCTTCCGACTGGAAGTCCGATAATACCGATCACTGGAAAGAGTGCACCGTTGTCGGCTGCGGCGTGATCATCGAGGGCAGCAAGGCGGCGCATACCGCCGGTGAATGGATCATCGACACCCCGGCAACAGCTACCACAAGCGGCTCAAAGCATAAGGAATGCACCGTCTGCGGTTATACGATGGCAACCGAAACCATCCCGGCAACCGGCGGCGGTGAGCATACTCACAGCTACGGCAGCGAGTGGAAGAACGATGCCGACAACCACTGGCATGAGTGCTCTTGCGGAGATAAGGCCGATAAGGCGGCGCACGACTTCAAGTGGGTTGTTGACAAGGAAGCGACCGCAACGCAAAAGGGTTCCAAGCATGAGGAGTGCAAGGTTTGCGGCTACAAGAAGGCGGCAGTTGAGATTCCGGCTACCGGCTCCACAACAAAACCGACCGATCCTACGCAAACCAACCCGCAGATCGGCACGATCATAAAGGATGCAGCAGGCATTTTTAATTATCGGATCACCGGAACCGATACGGTTGAGGTCAAAAATATGACGGCAAAGGGAAAGAGAAAAAAAGCAGTCAAAATCTCCAAAACCATAAAAGTGAACGGCAGGACCTTAAAGGTCACCGGCATTGCGGCGAATGCATTTAAGGGAAATAAAAAAATGACCTCCGTGACGATCGGCAGCAATGTGAAAAAGATCGGCAGCGGTGCATTTATGAACTGCAGGAACCTGACCCGGGTTACGGTAACTGCAAAGGGTCTGACCAGCATCGGCAAAAATGCGTTCAAGGGCGACAGGAAATTAAAAACAGTGAACCTGAGAAAGGTGAAGGCTCTGAAGAAGGTAGGCAAGGGTGCATTTAAGGGAATTTCGAAAAAAGTGACGGTGAAGGTGCCGAAGCAGAAAAAGAAAGCCTACAGCAAGCTGCTGAAAAAAGCAGGCATTGCAGCGGGTAGAATCAAGTAGCATAGAACGGGCACCGCAGTGATCGGCATCACCGTTTACAGCAAAAAGAAGAAAGAAAACGCTGAATAAATCAGCTGCGAACCTTTGAGCAAAGGGCGGTGACGGACATTTCCGTCATCGCCCTTTCGCATGGACTGGAGAAGAACCACATGATGCAGGATTATCAATCGAACCGCCCCGTCAGGCAGCAACCGCCGGGACGATTCCCGAACGAGTCAGATCGAACGGTAGAGAGAATCAGAAAAAGGAAGAAAAAACAGACGCAGCGCCGTATGGTGCTTTGCGGTGCGATCGCCGCACTGGCGGTAATCATCGTTGGCATTATACTGCTGGCAAAAGGCTGCTCCGGCGGCACGGACGCACTTGCAGGCACATGGGAGTTCGACGGAACGACCACCTATTCCTTTGACGGCAGCGGAAGCGGCGCAATGGAGCTGCCCTCCATATCCTACGATTTCACCTATACCATCGACGGCAACAAGCTCATGATCGATTACGCCAACGAGTCGGTGCGGGATTCCGAATATGAATTTACCGTTGACGGAAATACCCTTACCTTGATCGGTGGCGAGGGCACGGTCGGCGGGACATACGAGCTGAAAAGAAGCTCAAAGAAATAAGGGCTTCCGCAAAAAACAACAGGAGTGACGCTATGGCAGAATCCAAGAGCAGACTGTTATACATATTGAAATACCTTTGGCAAAACACGGATGCCGAGCATTATGCAACAACGGCGGACATCCTCGCTTTTCTGAAGGGCAACGGCATTTCCTGCGACAGAAAAACAATACCGGGCGATATTGCGAAGCTCTGTGATATTGGCATTGATATTGAAGAAGAAAGAAGCCGTGAGAACCGCTATTCCCTGAGTAGTCATTTATTTACTCTGCCGGAGTTGAAACTGCTGATTGATGCGGTGGAATCGTCCAAATTCATCACGGTAAAGAAAAGCGCGGAGCTGATCGAAAAGCTGTCGCAGATGACCAGCATCCATCAGGCGGCGGAGCTGAAAAGCAATCTGTATGTTTCCGAGAGAGTAAAACCGCTGAACGAGCAGATTTACTATTTGGTAGATAATATCAATACGGCAATCAACCGAGGGAAGCAGATTTCGTTCCGGTACTTTCACTACGACCAACATCGAAAAGAAGTCCCCAATAACGATGGAAAGCGATATTTCTTCTCCCCCTACTGTTTGGTATGGAACGAGGATCATTACTATGCCATCGGTTACAGCGAAAAGCACCGAAAGCTCGGCACCTTCCGGGTGGATCGGATGAAGGAGGTGGAAATCCTTTCCGCCGACGCCGCAGCGAAGCCCGCCGATTTCAACCTGCCGGAATTTACCCGCCGTGTGTTCGATATGTACGACGGTGAAACCAAAAAGGTTACGCTGGTCTGCAAAAACGATCTGATGAATTATATCGTAGACCGCTTCGGTGATGAGGTAGATACCGTTCCGGGTGACTGCGGACACTTTAGGGCTGTGGCGGAGGTTTCCGTCAGTCAGACTTTTTTCGCATGGGTGTTTCAGTTCAACGGAGATATACGGATCACAGCTCCCGAAGAGGTTGTTTTGCAGTTATCTCATAAAGATGTCTATCTTGATTTCTTCAAAAACCGTAAAATGGACATACTGTCTTTAAGGGGTGGTGATAGTTTAACGTATAAAGACTATTTTTTGTTTGAGACATCGAATAATAAGCCTGTAGCTAGACTCTCATCTACAATGCAGACAGCTTTGTCTGATTGGAAGGAGAAAGGATATGAGGTAAAATCGGCTTCTGTGCGATTTATTGTGGCTTGGAAGCCTAAAGATTCTCCTAAAGGAGAGGCTGAAACGGCTGTTTTATTAGCCGACTTGATATTGTCTCGTGTATAGATATAATAAAAACGAGGAAGTATGGCTCTGTTTATTTCAGCCGTTACTTCCTCGTTTGTTTATTTTAGAGTTCTATTATTCTTGTGCTAACGTAAATTCTACCGCTTGTCCGTGTTGGCAAGTTACGGTTACAATCGTTTCTGATTGGTTAGAGCTTACGTTTACTTTCTCATTCTGTGTAGCCATTTTCCATTTACCTTTCAGAGTAAGCTTCTTTTCAATGGGTCGGCTTGGCTCTTTGGTGGTGTAGGTCTTTTCTGCGATATTAAGGTTCGGGTCGCATACGCTCATCAATACGTTGATGCCTGACTGTTTACGCATTACCATCGTTTCTGCCGGTATGGAAACGAACAACTCATCATTTTTAGGTTGATAAGTATCGAAAGCGGCGTATGCTGTGATGCCTGTCTGCTTATCGGTTACTACATGAGCGGTATTGTCTTTCTGTATAACCTGATAAGGAGCTTTCTGGCATGCTGCATTCAGTTCTTCCTTGGTAGGCTGAATCAATACCATATATTCGTATGCGGCGTTCTTAGGCGCTGTTCCGTGATTGATATAGGCAGAAGCAAAAGTTCCTTGCGTCTTAGCACGGGTTTTCTCATGACGAGACTCTTGGTCGGCAATTTGTACCTGTACGTTGTCACCGTTTATCAGGTAGTAATTGTTGTATCCGTCTTGAATGCAATGGCTCTTTCCGTCTTTCAATTCCTGATGGAAAGGTGCGTCTTTCTGCTTGCCGTCTACATATATGTCGCTCTTACCTTTCTGGAAAGTACTTTGGAAGAGGGTAGTTTCAGTAGGGTAAGAAGCATTGCTGTTGTTGATGCCTGTACCCAGACAAACCATACGGTTATCAAAACAGAACACAGATTTACGGGCAACGAAGTCGGGCGTAAAATTTTTAAATTTACGTTCCATGAGCTTCATGGCAAACATACCGTTTTTGCCTTCCAGAGAGCTACTGCCCGAGAAGTTTTCTGTAGAATGCGCCATGGTAGTGCCTGGTAGCGGACTATCGAGCAACTCGTACGGCAAATGTATGGTAGTGGTACCCGGCAGGCGGTTCCAGTCCCATCCGTTTTCATCGAAACCGCTGTCTTTGCGATTAGGATATCCCATAATTTGAACCGAACCATAGCTTTGATAGCGTCCGTAGCGGTTATCTTTCTTATAAATTTCAGAGCCCCAAACATCGGTAGTATAACCTTTTAAGGTAACCATCCAGTCGCTTCGGCGGAAGATACCTGCCGAACCGTAGTTGTATACAAAGAAGCCTTGCGGTGCCTTAGCCGGGGTGATTCCTTCTTTTTTGAAGTATGCAGCTTCGGGAGTATCCTTATCGCAAAGACGAAGATAATCTGCCGCCAAGTGGTGGTCGAATGTATTTCCTTCTCCCGACAAGTCTCCGGCGAGGGCGATATATGCGAATGAAGCAACATCGTCTTCTTTCATGCCGAATCCGAATGGGTGTCTTCCACCTAGACCGATACCCCATTCGTAGATATTGCTATAGTTACGCATAGAAATGAATGCAGATTTCAGCACTTGGCGTGCTTCTACGGTAGGTACATATCGTGTATTGTTAGTAAGCGCTATATATTGTCCTGCCATAGCAAGTACTCCGGTGGTATATGCAGGATAGAATCCTCCGTGATGGAAAGTGGTTCCGTCTACTTTGATACCGCCAATGGTTCCTGGGCTGTATTGCAACGAACCGCTCAGCCATCTTGAGAGTCCGGCAAGGGCGCGTGCTCTTTCTCTTTCGTCTACAAACAAGAGTGCCGCTACTGTTTTTGCCATCAGCAATGTATGCCAACTATCAAGCAACTCGTCTCGTCCGTACTGGAAAGGAATTCTGGTTTCCTGTAGTGCCGACCAGAAAATAAGTGCCGAAAGAATATTGTCACGGTTAGGGGCTTTCCAGATAGCATCGCGCATCAGCCATGCTGTAGTATATATTTTTCGTACCTGATAACCGTAGTGGTGGTTTGTTCCCATGCCGCTACCGAAAGCGAAGCCTTGGTCTATGGCATAGTCCCAAACGAGGAAGTAGTTCTTTTTGGCTTGTTCCGAGTGGTTATAGTATGCGTCATAGGCAAATCCGGCGAGCATTTCTTCTAGATTATTCCATGACATTTCGCCTTTCTTGCGGTCAAGTTCATCGGGAGCAACAACAGGAGCACCGGTAAATCCGTTGCCCGAAGGACGGATGTTGGCAGCCTTGAATGTGTTATAGGCTTTTGCAACCTCCTTCTTAGGTGCTTTTTTAATGTCGAGAGCCGCTGTAAGTCTAGATTCTACGGTATTCAGTTCATTCTTTTCGTCGGCTGTCAGTGAGTTGCTCAGAGGTAAGTCGTATTTATATTGTTCCCATTGCCAAACGCGGCACCAGTGCCACAAGTCGCGGTATGTAAGCGAGTTGTTTGTAGGCATCTGCATGTCGGGAGTAGTACGGTCGTTTACTTTTTTCATAGGGAATGTAATTCGGTCTATGAATACTCGTCCCTTACGGTTTGGGGCAACGATGCGGTAGCCGGCTATTTTCTTATTCTGCTTATCTCCTTGCATGTGCTTGAAGCCTATCCAGCAGGCACGCCATCCGGCAGAATAGAGTCGGAATCCGAAGTGATAAGAAACTTGTCCGTTAGGAGCGTAGAACTCAAAGCGCAGAGAGTCTTGCTGAGGCTTTTCGTTATATATCCACAAATAGATACCGTTATCGTCTTTTAATGTGAAGGCCGATTCGGATGGAACGTTCAATACACTGTTTGGAGCGAACTTCCACTCCAAACTCTTGCTTCCTTCTTTATAGAACGAGGTTGATAAAGCCAATTCTTTTTTCTTCGAACTCTCGAAGTTCTGCGGTATTCCTTCTTCAAAACCTACGAATTGCGCAAAAGCAGTAGAGTTAAGAAAAAGTAAACCAAATAGCAGTTGGAAAATCTTTTTAGGCATAGGTACGGGTTAAAATAAGGTTGTTAATAATTATATATACAAAAGTAAGAGATATTTAATTCATAAAAAACGAAGATTGTACAAAAAAGGTGATAAAATCATTCTCAACTTATTGCTATATAAAATAAAAAGGTTGCGCCATAGTTTTGTGACACAACCTTTTCCATATTTATAGGTTTCTATTATTACATATCCGGAATCAAGTGTACTTCGGGACGTATCTGAGGTATGCGGTGTAACTTCATCCATTCGTTCAGATAAGCGCGATGCTGCAACAATACTTCGCGGTATTTTTTCTCTATAGCCAAATTGCGCATTTCTCCGCGGTCGTTGTCCATATCATAGAGTTGTTCGCGATAGAGGCCTTTGTCGTACAGCACATACTTGTAGTGATCAGTGCGTAACGCCCAGCCGCGTGCAACGCCCTTGTCGAAAGTAGTTTCTGTAACCACATACGGTTGATGCGCCTGTTTCGGGTCGGCATTCTCTACCAATGATTTGAATGATACTCCATGCAAGCCTTCGGGAAGAGCAACGCCTGCCCAGTCGCAAACAGAAGCGAAGAAGTCCACGCCTTCGTTAACCAACTGAGGCAATTCTTTGCCCGCATTCTTCTTTCCTGGTAGAGTTACAATCAGAGGAACATTCACAACTTCTTCATAAAGTGCAGATTTCTGATTCCAGTGATGCGCTCCCACACCGTCTCCGTGGTCGCTGGTAAAGATAATAACAGTATTTTTCCACAGGTTCTGTTTATCTATGGCATTTACAATCTTACCGATTTCGGCATCCACCTTCTTTACCAAGCGGAAATAGAGGCTACGG
>ENA-ORSK01002528-ORSK01002528.1-human-gut-metagenome-genome-assembly--contig:-NODE-2528-length-11993-cov-2.470682_pt1 | contig 11993 bp, 10 predicted proteins | sample MGYA00242192_ERZ509159 | MGnify/ENA primary metagenome ERZ509159 (study PRJEB26280, sample SAMEA2338663) | human gut metagenome | biome: human gut; feature: human-associated habitat; material: faeces...
CCACTATACATTGTACGTTTTCCCTTACGATTAAATAAAGAAGCCGCAAATTTCGCAATCGCATCACTTAAGCCAATGCCCGAACAGATCACCTCATGACTGTTCACAATTATTTCAGCCGCTTGATGAATAAGATCATCAAACTCTTTATTGTCTACACGATTAAAATAATCGAGAATATAATTTAAAGCACGTTTGTTTTGAATAGGTTTATCTTCCTGATCCAGTTTCATTTCTGCTTTCCATTCTAAGAATCCTTCATAACCAAGTTTTTTAGCTACTCTTGTAATCATAGAAGAAGATACATGAAGATCTGTAGACAAATCTTTAAGTTTCATATGAATCACTTCATGACGATGAGAAATGATGTAGTTGTAAATATCTAATTCCAAATCACTTAATTGATTCATTTGATCTACCGTAACCATAAAATACCTCCAAAAGGTATTTTATCACACTTTATGCAAATCTCTTTTTCATTTTCTTATTCTGTTTCTTATTTTTCTTTTCAATACTCAACAACATATTCTTGTAGTCTTCTGACTTAATGTCTACAACAAGTGTATGTGAGACAATATCATGTAATGATTTCTTAGACTTTAAGATAATCACTAGTATTCCAGATAATATAGAGATAACTAAACCTACCTTATTCCAGATAGAGGCAATATTGTATCCAGTTAATACATTGACTAACTGATGAAACATATTACTGCATGTATAAATACTTCCTTCTACTAAGAAGATCATAATAACCTGTCTGATGATCAATTGTTTCACATTCACTTCTTGATAGTCATCATTCACAATCTTTAATCCTAATAGTTTTTTACCTAAAGTCTGTCCTTTCCAGATTATAGGTAATACGACATAGTACACAAATGCAACTGAGAGTGAAAGAACACCTGCAAGTACTTGATAATATCCCTTAAATATAGATAACTGCTGAGGAATATAGACAGCATCCTTATGAAGAGACATATACAACAAAATAAGAGGAAGTGATGATAAGACACTTCCTAAATACCAATCAATAGCATAAGCGATTATACGTTTGATATAACCTGTTTTATTCACAGGTTCATTTCTTAATTTATTCCACATCTTATCATCCTCCTTTATTAATTTAAGTGCTGATATAAAGCACCGATTAAGTTCGCATCATTACGATATTCACAAACTACGATTTCTGGTGGTAATGTGCTTGCATAACATGAATTATAGATTTCATCAAAGTTCTTTTTGATAAGTTCTAATAGTAATGGCTGTGCACTTATACCTCCACCAATGGCTACTTTTTCACAATCAAAGATCTGATTGATGTTGTAAATCTGTACTGCAGTTTCTAAACAGAACTGATTTAATCCTTTTAAAACAGCTTCATTTCCATTATTTGCCATTTCAAAGATTTCTTCACCTGTAAAATGTTCTTCTGTTTCTAATGCTTCCTGGATATGTAATAGTAATCCATTGATTCCATTACTTGCATACCAAGATGTATCACCATCATATGGCTTATGATAATCAGTGATGATATTAGAAAATTCACCTGCACCAAATCTACATCCGCTTAATACCTTATGATCCTTAATTAAAGCGCCACCAATAGCTGTGCCAAGAATCACTACAGCGCCGTCCTGAATATCCTGAAGACTACCAAAACCTAGTTCTGCATTAGCGGCACATTTTGCATCATTACCAATTGTGACTCTTACACCACAACGCTCAGATAGTAATTCTGCCATATTTATATCATGATTATAAGCTAAAGCACCACCAGTGTAACAATAACCCTTATTAGGATCAATTCTTCCTGGCATACTCATCGCAATACCAGATACATCAGAATATGTATTATAAAGAGATTGAACGCTATTTACAAACGAATCAAGGCAATCTAAGGGAGTAGGTACCTTACCTCTTTCATATATATTCTTTTCTGCATCCATTACTGCATATTTAATAGCACTGCCACCAACATCTAGAACTAAGTATTTTTTCATAATTTTTCTCCGTTACTTTCTATTACTTTCTTATACCAATCAAAGGAATCCTTCTTGCTTCTTGCAAGTGTTCCATGACCTGCATTATCTTTATCTACATAAATGAAACCATAACGTTTCTTCATTTCACCCGTACCAAAGCTAACACAGTCAATACATCCCCAAACAGTATAACCTAATAAGTCTACACCATCAATATCTACTGCATTTTTCATTTCTTCGATATGCGCTTTAAGGTAATCAATACGGTACTGGTCATGTACTTTTCCATCTACCATCTGGTCCACTGCACCGAAGCCATTTTCTACAATAAATAGAGGAAGGTTATAACGGTCATACATCCAGTTTAAGCTATATCTTAAACCTTTCGCATCAATTGGCCATCCCCATTCAGTCTTAGAAATATATGGGTTATCACATAAATCTGTTTCTTCATTATAGTCAAGGTTGACATCTCCATCACCCTTAACCGCAAATGACATATAATAACTAAATCCAATATAATCTACTGTACCCTGAGGAAGAACAGCTAAGTCTTCTTCAGTAATATCTAGATTGAAGTTCTTTCTTTCAAAGAAAGATTTCATATAACCTGGATAACGTCCTCTTGCATGAACATCCATATACCAGAAACGCTTATGGTTAGCACCTACTGCCTTCAACATATCATCTGGATTACATGAATAAGGATAAATAGGTGTCATCGCAATCATGCAGCCAATCATCATAGAAGGATCAATGGCATGTCCTTCTTTAATAGCCATCGCACTTGCAACAAGCTCATAATGCGCTGCCTGATAAACAGTACGTTCTTTGTCTTCACCTTCTTCAAATATAATACCTGAGTTAGTAAATACAGCTACGTCTGCTTCATAGTTCGCCTGGTTGTTGATTTCATTGAAAGTCATCCAGTATTTAACTTTATTGTGGTATCTTTCGAAACATACTTTTGCGAATCTTACAAAGAATGTAATCATCTTTCTGTTTCTCCATCCACCATATTTTTCAACTAAATGATAAGGCATTTCAAAGTGTGATAATGTGATGACTGGCTGAATACCATTCTTTAATAGTTCATCAAACATATCATCATAGAACTTTAAACCTTCTTCATTTGGTGTTTCTTCATCTCCCATTGGGAAGATTCTTGCCCAGGAAATAGATGTTCTAAAACATTTAAATCCCATTTCTTTAAATAAAGCGATATCTTCCTTATAGTGGTGATAGAAATCAATCGCTGTATGATTTGGGTAGAACTGATCAGGTTCAATTGTTTTAGTGATCTTTCTACGAGTAGTGGCAGAACCAACTGTCATCATATCTGAGACATTTGGTCCTTTACCACCTTCATTAAATCCACCTTCTACCTGATGTGCAGCAACTGCTCCACCCCATAAGAAGTCTTTACGCATTGTTTTCTCCTGCTTCTTCTGCTTCTTTCTTGATAGCGGCTCTTGTGCTTGCTGCAACGAATGGTAAGTAGATAATTGTACTTACGACTAAGCAAAGAATACCGGTAACTAATGACATAATATTGTTGGCACCTGATCCTAAGAATGGTGTTAAGAATCCTGGAGTTGTCCAAGCAACTGAATAAGCGACTGGTGGGATGATCTTAATGATACATACACAGAAATAACCGATTAGGTCACATACGATTGGTGCTAAGATGAATGGAATAACATACATTGGGTTCATAACGATTGGTAAACCGAACATGATTGGTTCGTTGATGTTGAATAGTCCTGGAGCTAATGACATCTTACAAATAGAGAATTCACCTTTATTCTTTCTACCTACGATAAACATTGCAATGATTAAACCAAGTGTTGCACCTGATCCTCCACCATTACCAAATGCATCGTTGATTGAAACCCAGTTTATTGGATAAGGTGCACCCCATGATGAACCATGAACTGCAACATAAGCTAAGTTTGCGTTTTGCTGTTCTGTAAAGATAACTGAACGTAAAGCACTTAAAGTGTTTGGACCATGGATACCTACAATCCATAAGAACTGCTGTACTAATACGAATACGATGATTGTACCCATAGAGCTTCCAAGAGATGTTAATGGAGCCTGGATAGCGTTATAAACAACAACCTGAATACCTTCAGGAGTAACCATTGAGAATAAGTAGTTTAATACACCCATGATGGCAAGTACTAACATCATTGGGATTAATAAGTTAAATGACTGTGCTACTGCAGGTGGTACCATTTCTGGCATCTTGATTCTTAACTTGTCATTTCTACCAAAACGAGTTAATAATTCTGCAGTTAATAGACCTACTAATAATGCAACGAATAATCCCTGTGCACCAAAGTAAGTAGTTGTTAAACCAGTTCCTGCATTCTTACCCGCAAATGCCTGAGCAGCAGGATAAAGAATAAAGAAAGCTGAAAGAGATGTAATACCACATAATACTTTATCTCCACCCATTTCCTGAGCTAACTGATAAGCCACTAGGAATGCGATGAGAATTGATAAGATATTAGTAGTACCATTGATAACAGAACTCAAGACAGCCTGATACTGAGCTAAGTTTGGAATTAAATCACCTAAGTGAAGTAATTTTGCGATGAATCCGCTAGGATCTAATAATACATAGTTAATAAGTAAAACCATTGAACCACCCATTGTGAGTGGGAATGATAAAGTGAACGCATCACGCACGGCTGCCACATGGCGCTGACCATTGATTTTTGCAGCTAATGGTACGAAGTAACGTTCCATAAAGCTTTGAATTGCTTCCATTTTGTTTCTCCTCTTCTTATTTCATTCGGCCGATGTTGAAAACGTTTTCGCTTTCCGTAATTGATTCTATCAGAGGATTACAAATAAAAAAAGGGCTTGAAGCCCTTCTTGAATAGTATGCATTATCTGCAAAATGTTTCACTATTGTAACGTATTGTGACACATATGCAATGTCATATTAGAAAGTATTTCAATAATACTTAATGCAGGTACCTGAGTTGTATGAGAAGAAAGTTCATTTCTTACATCATTAATATAATAGCTGATATGATAATCACTCATTTTTGCAAGTGTATTATCGTCTGATGCAGTAATTGTGATTAAAGTACTGCCTGCTGCTTTATAATCATTGGCTTTTCTAATAAGTTCTACAGTATCTCCTGAGATAGACAACATAACGACAACTATATCAGTTCCATCCATAGATACCCTCTGGTATGGATCTGTTAAGGCAGCACTAAAGAAACCATTACCAGAAAAGCGTCTTGCTGCATATTCTGCAATCTTAGCTGAATCTCCCATACCATCAAAAATAATCATATTCGCATCACCTAGTATATATGCGATTTCTTTGAATAAATCTTGATAATAAGGAGTATTGAACTTCTTTAAACAGTCGATAGTTTCATCTAGGTCATTCACCATATAAAGAGACACTTCTTTTTCTTCTTTCTTATAAGCATATTTTAATTCAGGAAAGCTGTCATATCCCATCTTTTTCACAAAACGCATAATAGAAGCTGTAGATGTAGGAATCTCCTCTGCCAGTTCTCTTATACTCATATAAGGGAATTGAATGCTGTGCTTCAATATATAGTTGTATATACGCATATCTGTTGTACTAAAGCTTTTAATTTCTTCTTCATTAAACATCTAACAATTACCTCTATATACATTCTTTAAATATTTCTTAGCCACTTCTACCATTTGGTCAATAAGTTCTATAGATGTAGGAGATTCATGATAATGATACTTGGGAAAATAACGTGTGATATGTAACACAATATTCGGATCAATAGACGCTAACCACTTTGCTTCTTCTTCCATATCTTCGAGACTATCATTGATACCAGGTACAATCAAAGAAGTGACTTCTAGATGACTTGTAGAAGCATAGTAAATACTCTTTTTTACTGTGTTTAAGTCACCTGATAATTTCTTATAAATATCTTCTTTAAATCCTTTTAAATCAATATTCCATGCATCTACTAAAGGAGATAACTCCTTTATATATTTCTCTTCTATCATTCCATTAGAGACAATAACAGTCTTTAAATCATGCTTCTTACATAATACAAATGTATCATAAATAAACTCATAACTGATCAGTGGTTCATTATAAGTAAACGCAATACCGATATTCCCTTCTTTTTTTAAATCTAAGGCGACTTCTACAAGTTTTTCAGCTGTTGTATGCACCTGTGTAGAAGAACCTTTATCCTGTGATATGGTGTAGTTCTGACAGAAAGGACATTCCAGCCATAAGAACCGACAGATAGAATCTTTGTATTTGGATAAAAATGATAGAGAGGCTTCTTTTCAATAGGATCTAAAGAAAGAGAAGTAATAGCACCATAGTCTTTAAGTACTATACTTCCTTCTTTATTCATTCTTTGATGACAGAATCCTGTCTGTCCTTCTTTTAATACACATTGATGAGGACATAAATCACATCTAATCATGTCTGATCACCTTGAATCTTTCTATCTTGATCTTCTCTCCTTCATGAATACCTGCCTTATGACAAGCTATCTGAATCTGATCAGTCACTGTATCCACACCTTCTAAATCAGGTAAGAGTAAACCTCTTTTAGAACCATGGGATACTATAATACCATAGATATGAGGATCTAATGTACTGATATCTTCTACTGGTTCTATTTCTCCTAATACATCGACTGAGATAACGAGATTATCTAGTTCTTCTTCTGTAATAGGATCAAAGCGTGGATCTTCACTACATGCACTGATCGCATTATGTACTATTTCTAAGGCAATATTATCCTGTACAGGCATAAAGGTACCAATACAGCCTCTTAAACGCCCTTCTTCATGAATAGATACAAAGACACCTGCACGTCTTTTCATCTCTTCTGTGACTTCTGGAATGATTTCTACTTTCTCTTTCACATAATGTTCTATTGTGGTTCTAGCCAGTCTGACATAGTCATCTTCATGTTCTTTGATCTTCTTAACTTCTTCCTGCATCTTCTTTTCATATTGGTTTCCTATATCACGTGTTAAATCTTCACCACATATTTCAAAGCCACATATACCATAACCTACTCCAAATGGACCTTCATAAGAATAATAGAGTGGTTTAATCTTTTTTTGATCTAAAGCACCTGCCATGATCTGAAATGATCTGAGTCCACATTCAGATGCTGCTTCTATAAAGAGTGGATCAAATGTTAGAAAACGCATAAAATCGCTATTCTTCCAGGCTGTAATAATATCATGATCAAAGAGCGGTCCTTCTTCTTTATAACCATAAGGACCATCCTCTTTTAAACAATGAGACAAATCACCACTCGCAATTAATAAAACATTCTTATCTCCCACTGCTTCTTTAATACATTGTCCAAAACGATAATGAGTAAGAGGAGATAAACCAGATATTCCAATTCTTACAACTTTATAGTCCTTTAGATACTTATTTAAGAAGTAAAGAGGAATCATTGTGCCATGATCTAAATCATCATCTTTTCCTAATGTTCCTGCAAAAATATGATGCTTCTTGGCAGATTGAGTGATCTTCTTTACAAGTTCTGTATCATAATCCACTTCTATTCTTACATTTCCTGCATGAAACTGACTAAAGTCTCCTGATGCATGAATACCAGGAGATATATGAATATAATCACTATAGGCGATCGCATGAGGACTGATCACAATCACTGTTTCTATTGGAAGAGTAGATACATATTTCATAATGGATTCATAAGATTGTATCGTGTTACTAATAGTTTTCTCTTCTCCTTGACCTATTTCAGGAATAATTAATGGAGGATGAGGGACACACATAGAATAAAGTATAGACATAAAATCATCTCCTTTACCCTATTATAAAACAAAAAAGAAGATGATTACTCACCTTCTAGTTCTTTCTCAAAATCTTTTAGAATTGTTTCTAATTCTTCTAATGTATTCATCTGTGTTAAATGATTCTTGATTTTTGCTGAACCTCTTAACCCTTTGACATACCAAGGTGCCTGCCCACGCATTTGTCTAATTGCATTCTTTTCACCTTCCGTTTTTACTAAACGATGGGCATGATCAATACATAACTGGATACGTGCATGATAGTCTGGTTCTTCTTCTAAAATACCTTCTTCCAGATATTTCACCATTCTACGAATCACAAAGGGATTACCTAAAGCACCTCTACCAACCATGACAGCATCACAGCCTGTTTCTTCCATCATTCTTTTCGCGTCTTCAGGTGTTCTGACATCACCATTCCCAATAACTGGAATAGTGACTGCTTCTTTTACTTTTTTAATCCATGACCAATCTGCATGACCTTCATACATCTGTGAACGTGTACGACCATGAATAGCCACTGCACTTGCACCTGCTTTTTCCATTAATTGTGCCATTTCTACACAGTTAATATGCTTCATGTCATAACCAATACGCATCTTAACAGTCACTGGTACATTCACTGCTTCTACGACAGCCTTCACAATATCATATGCAAGTTCTGGATACTGCATTAAATAACTGCCTGCATGAGCCTTTAATACCTTATTTACAGGGCATCCCATATTAATATCAATAATATCACATTCAGAATGTTCCTCTACAAACTTGGCGGCTTTAACCATAGTTTCTACTTCACCACCAAAAATCTGCATACTCATAGGGTGTTCATCTTCGCCTACTGCAAGCATATCAATTGTCTTTTGATTTCCATAACATAACGCTTTATCACTGACCATTTCAGATACCACAAGTCCTGCACCAAACTCTTTTACAAGTCTACGGTAAGCGACTTTTGTGATCCCTGCCATAGGGGCCATGATAATAGGATGTTTTATTTCTACGTTTCCAATTTTCAACATTTTTTAATCACCATCACAAAATATACCATATTCCTGACACAATACAAAGATAAATTATGTTTATACTATGAGTTGTGAAAGGAAGTTCCCGATCCTTTCAATAATATATATATCGTTTTCATTTCCCTTCCCTATTTTACTAATAGGACATAAGGAGCAGGTGTTCCCTTCCTGCTCCTTTTTGTATGTTTTAAATGTTCAAAGTTATGTCCAATGAATATAGAAGTCAACAATGAATCACGTAGACGTAAAAACGGTACTGATTGTATTCTCTGTTATGAATGCACAAAAGAATGTCCAGTCAAAGCACTCCATTAATGCAGCACATATTTCTCCATAATATATAGATATTCATTATAAATTTATCTTCTATACTAGTTATTGAAAGGAGGAACTGTCATACAATTCTCAAAAGATCAATTATTCAATTCTATTCCCTTCCATGATATATGTTAACTGATCTTTGGATAATACCAGACAGTGTAAAAAAAACGCCATTTTACTGGCGTTTTTTAAGTATTTCCTTTAATTCATCTTCACTGAACTGATAATGTGTATTACAGAACTGACATGTAATCTCACAGCCATGATCCTCATTAATCATGTCTTCTAGATCTTTTGTATGAAGTGTAGCTAAGGCTTCTCCCATCTTTTCTTTACTACAATCGCATTCAAATGATAAATCCTGTGTATCTAGGATTTCAACATCTTCAAAGATCATCTTTAAGATTTCTTCTGGAGTATGTCCTTCATCTAATAACTGTGATACTGGTGGTATATTCTTGATCTTATCTTCAGTATACGCAATATCTTCTTCAGTTGCTTCTGGTAATAACTGAATAATATAACCACCTGCACTTCTTACAGTATTGTCTTCTTCTACAAGAACACCTACTGCAACAACTGATGGTACCTGTTCTGATAGCATGAAGTAATAAGAGAAATCGTCACCAATTTCACCAGTCTGCAATGGAGAACTAGATGTAATAGGTTCCTTTAATCCCATATCACGAGTGACCTGGATAGTACCCTGATTACCTACACATAATCCTACTGCAAGCTTACCTGTATCATTGTATGTATAGTGAACTTCTGGATTAGATACAAATCCTTTGATTTTACCATCAGAATGTGTTGTACAAAGCATTGTACCGATTGGTCCACCACCATTGATGACTATTGTCATCTTTTCTTTATTCTTATTCATAGCACCCATCATTAAAGTGACTGCCATCATACGTCCAAGTGCAGCACTTGCACAAGGCCATAAGTTATGATTCTGCTGTGCAACATTTGTAAGGTTAGTTGTTGTACAGGCAAAAACACGACAGTTCTTTGAATTAACGAGTCCACGTACTAAATAATCTTTCATTTATCTCATCTCCCTATCGCAAAATAGCTTACTAGAGGCAAAATCATACTAATGACAATAATACCTACTAATAGTCTTACCATAAATCTACGCTGCATTTTATTACCTCCTAAATGAAAATAAGCGCAAAGCGCTTATTTCATTTCATCTAGTAAATCATCTTCTGGATCAGCCTTAGGTGGTTCAGGAGTGTTATTGTTGTCATCATGAGTGTCAACATGTTCTTCTGTTCCATCATATGTTTCTGGCATTTTACCAGTGTTATATAAAGACTGAATCTGTTCATGATTCAATGTTTCATTTTCAAGCAATGCATTCGCAATAATATCCATTTTATCTTTATTATTGTTGATGATTTCAGTTGCCTGAGAATGTGCTGTCTCGATGATCTTACGTACCTGCTGGTCAATTTCAAATGCAATCTGACCAGAATGTGTATTACTTAATTGTGAATAGTCACGACCTAAGAATACGGCATTATCACCACTATCATACTTAATTGGGCCTAGTTCACTCATACCAAGTTCTGTAACCATCATACGAGCAATACGTGTAGCCTGTTCAATATCGTTGTGAGCACCTGATGATACATCACCAAAGAATATTTCTTCAGCTGTACGACCACCCATATAACCTGTAATAGTTGCAAGTAACTGTTTCTTAGTTGAGAAGTAAGTTTCTTCTCTAGGAGTCATCAAGTTGTATCCACCTGCATCACCACGTGGTACAATTGTAACCTTCTGTACCTGGTTGGCATCTTCTAATGTCAAACCAATAATCGCATGTCCAGTTTCATGATAAGCAACAAGCTTTCTTTCATGTTCAGTATATTTTCTAGACTTCTTAGCTGGACCACCAATAACTCTATCAATCGCTTCATCAACATCACTTAATGTGATCATCTGATGACCGCTTCTTACTGCAAGTAATGCCGCTTCATTTAATACGTTCGCAAGTTCTGCACCTGAGAATCCAGGAGTACGCTGAGCGATGTTATCAAAATCAACATCTGGCGCAAAATGCTTATTTCTTGCATGAACCTTCAAAATCTGAGATCTTGCACGCTTATCAGGGTTAGATACTCTGATCTGTCTATCAAAACGACCTGGACGTAATAAAGCAGGGTCAAGAACATCTGCACGGTTAGTAGCTGCAAGGATAATAACACCTTCGTTACCTTCAAAACCATCCATTTCAACAAGTAACTGGTTTAATGTCTGTTCACGTTCATCGTGTCCACCACCAACACCAGTACCTCTCTGACGACCTACGGCATCAATTTCATCAATAAAGATGATACAAGGGGCATTTTCTTTAGCCTTCTTAAACATATCTCTTACACGGCCAGCACCAACACCAACGAACATTTCTACGAATTCTGAACCAGAAATAGAATAGAATGGAACGTTTGCTTCACCTGCAACAGCACGTGCTAATAATGTTTTACCTGTACCTGGAGGACCTACAAGAAGGGCGCCTTTGGGCATAGATGCTCCAATCTCCGTGTATTTCTGTGGATTGTGAAGAAAATCAACAATTTCTGTCAATGACTCCTTTGCTTCGTCCTCACCAGCCACATCAGCAAATGTTACACCAGTTGCACGACTCATATTAGTTGCTGTGTTCGCCTTTCCAATGCCCATCATGCCGCCGGAACCTCCTCCGATACGGCGCATAAAAAATCCCATCAGAATCCAGATCAATGCAAATGGAAGAATATACACTAAAATAAATTCAAGTATAGCTGAGCCTGAGCTATCCTCCGTACCCGTATATTCTACACCTGCCTCATTCAGC
>ENA-ORSK01002532-ORSK01002532.1-human-gut-metagenome-genome-assembly--contig:-NODE-2532-length-11962-cov-3.741413_pt1 | contig 11962 bp, 8 predicted proteins | sample MGYA00242192_ERZ509159 | MGnify/ENA primary metagenome ERZ509159 (study PRJEB26280, sample SAMEA2338663) | human gut metagenome | biome: human gut; feature: human-associated habitat; material: faeces...
GGGCGATGCCCTGGGCTAGGAGCTTTTGGGCCTTCAGCCCGTTCTTGAACCACTTCCGAAACTTCAGTAAGCTATTTGAAATACCGTTATCTCCTTCCTTTTCCTCGTTCTTCTTTGTTTTCCTTCCTTATCCTCGTTCTTCTTTGTTTTCCTTCCTTTTCCACCTTGCTCATATTTTGCGAATTTGCGCCCAATCGTCCAGCTGCTCGCAAATTCGCAAATTATGAAGCCTTTAACCCCCCCCCTTTCTGCCCTTATCCAAGCCTTTGTGCTTGTTTTTGGCTTTCTATTCTTCTGCTCTCTTTTGTTCTGTCTTCCCTTGTCGGTTGCTCGGACAGATCCCAGGGTCTTTTCCAGCCTCGTTTCCTTGTTCTCAGTTGAGCACATTTCTTAGATAAGTTTAGCCAAAATCTCACCTCGAAATGTTAAAAATGGCCTAAGTTTGTCCGTATATTCGACTTTTTTAGGTGTGTCAGTTAATTTTTTTATTTCTTTCGTTCCAAATTCGGGATATAATGGCTATCTTTGTACTTGTGTATTGAAGTAATTCAAATTAATAACTAATATTTGGGGTTTATATGGGTAAAAGACTAGGCTTTGTTTTGGTCTGCTTGCTGTTCTCTATAGGAATAGCCGTAGCTCAGAACACTGTATCCGGAACCGTCTTGGGTGACGATGGTCTTCCAGTTATCGGTGCCACCGTTATGGTGAAAGGCACGAAGACTGGAGCTGCCACCGACATTGACGGTAATTTTAGTATCAGTACAACGGAGGCTCATCCTCAGTTGGTCGTCTCCTACGTAGGTATGAAGACCTTGACCGTGAAAGGTGCCTCTAATATGAAAATCACTTTGGAAGCCGACGTTGACAGTCACCAGTTGGGTGAGGTCGTCGTTACCGGTATGCAGAAGATGGACAAGCGTCTGTTTACTGGTGCCGCGACGAAAGTCGACGCAGAGAAGGCTAAGCTCGACGGTGTCGCCGACATCTCTCGTTCATTGGAGGGTCGCGCAGCTGGTGTGAGTGTGCAGAACGTCTCTGGTACCTTTGGTACGGCACCGAAGATTCGTGTCCGTGGTGCTACTTCTATTTATGGTTCTTCCAAGCCGCTTTGGGTGGTCGATGGTGTCATCATGGAGGATGTGACTGAGGTCGATGCTGACGCTCTTTCCTCTGGTGATGCCGCTACGGTCATTTCCAATGCTATCGCTGGTCTCAACGCCGACGATATCGCCAGCTTCGACATCTTGAAGGACGGTTCGGCCACCTCTATCTACGGTGCCCGTGCTATGGCTGGTGTGATTGTCGTTACCACGAAGCGTGGTAAGGCTGGTAGCGCTCGTATTTCTTATACGGGTGAGTTCACCATGCGCTTGAAGCCGAACTACAACCAGTTCAACATCATGAACTCACAGGAGCAGATGTCTGTCTATCGTGAGATGATGAAGGGTGGTTTCTTCTCTTTCATGAACTCTTATCGCGCCAGCGCAAGCGGTGTCTTCGGTAAGATGTATCACCTTATGAATGAGTACGATGAGACCAATGGTCGCTTCGGTCTTGCCAACACGCAGGAGGCTATGAATGCTTACCTCCGCGAGGCTGAGTATCGCAATACGGACTGGTTCGATGAGTTGTTCTCCAACTCCATCCAGATGAACCACTCTATCAGTATGAGCTCTGGTACGGATAAGGCTCAGTACTATACTTCTTTCTCTTTCCTCGATGACCCGGGATGGACGAAGCGTAGCAACGTGCAGCGTTACACCGCCAACATCAATGCCAACTACAACATTAGCAAGAAGGTTTCTTTGAACATGATTGCTAATGCCAGCTACCGTAAGCAGCAGGCTCCGGGTACCGGCAACCAGTCCACCAACGCCGTGACGGGTGCTGTGTCTCGTGACTTCGATATCAACCCGTATTCTTACGCGTTGAACTCTTCTCGTACGCTCGATCCTAACGAGTACTACGTTCGCAACTACGCTCCGTTCAACATCAAGAACGAGCTTGACAATAACTACATGGACTACGACATCGTTGACCTGAAGTATCAGGCCGAGTTGAAGTACAAGCCCATCTCTAAGGTGGAAATCAGCGTGTTGGGTGCTTACAAGTTCTCTACCACGACGATGGATCACCGTATCAAGGAGAACTCTAACCAGGCTATGGCTTACCGTGCCATGGACGACGCTACCATGCGTGATGCCAACTCTTGGTTGTACCTCGACCCGGATGTGCCCAACAGCCTCCGTCAGACGGTTCTTCCCCGTGGTGGTTTCTTCCGTGAGACCAAGTATAAGATGAATAGCTGGGACTTCCGTGCCACTGCTTCTTACAACGATGTTTACAACGATCGCCACATCCTCAACCTCTATGGTGGTATGGAGGTCAACAACGTTGACCGTAGCTCTACCTACTTCAATGGTGTAGGTATGCAGTATGGCATGGGTATGCTCGGTAGCTACGACTACAAGTACTTCAAGCAGGCTTCTGAGGAGAACTCTATGTACTACTCTTTGAGCAATGGCTATAGCCGCGAGGCTTCTTTCTTCGCTACTGCTACTTACTCTTGGAAGGGTCGTTATACCTTCAACGTCACTGGTCGTTACGAGGGTAGCAACCTTCTGGGTAAGGCCCGCAGCGCTCGCTGGTTGCCGACCTGGAACGTTTCAGGTGCTTGGAACATCCATGAGGAGCCTTGGTTCGAAAAGCTTCGTCCCGCTCTCTCTCACGCTACGTTCAAGACTTCTTACTCTTTGACGGGTGATAAGCCTGCTATCACGAACGCAGAGTCTATCTTCCAGAGCTTCAACCCGTGGCGTCCGTTCAGCGCAGACAAGGAGTCTGGTATCGAGGTTTACTCTCTCGCCAACCCTGATCTGACTTATGAGAAGAAGCACGAGTTCAACCTCGGTCTCGACCTCGGTTTCCTCGACAACCGCTTGAATGTGGAGCTGGCTTACTATCTCCGTAACAACTACGACTTGATTGGTCCGAAGATCACCACGGGTGAGGGCGGTACCATCATGAAGTATGCCAACGTTGCCTCTATGCGCTCTTATGGTGAGGAAGTCACGATTTCTTCACGCAACATCGTCACCAAGGACTTCCAGTGGAGCACCGACTTTATCTTCTCTCACACGAAGTCTAAGGTTACGGATCTGCAGTCTCAGAACCGCCTGATCAACATGATCGCTGGCTCTGGTTTCACCTCTAAGGGCTATCCCTACCGTGCGCTCTTCTCTATGGACTTCCAGGGTCTTAACAACCATGGTATTCCTACGTTCATCAACCAGGATGGCAAACTCGTCACGAGCGATATCGACTTCCAGTCGTACAACCTCGACCACCTCATCTACGAGGGTCCGACGGATCCGACGTTCTCTGGTTCTTTGGGCAACACCTTCTCTTATAAAGGTCTGCACCTGAATGTGTTCATCACCTACGCAGCAGGCAACAAGGTTCGCCTCGATCCGGCTTTCAGCACGGGCTACTCTGACCTCACCGCCATGCCGAAGGAGTTCCAGAACCGTTGGGTTGTGCCTGGTGATGAGAACCACACCGACATCCCGGCTATCGCCGACTACCGTCAGCTCCAGAGCGACGCTTACCTCGGTTATGCCTACACGGCTTATAACTACTCACACAACCGTATCGCAAAGGGTGACTTCATCCGTATGAAGGAGATCTCCATTGCTTACGATGTTCCTCTGAGCTTGATCAAGCACATTGGTCTCTCTTCCATGAGCTTGAAGTTGCAGGGTACCAACCTCTTCCTTATCTACTCTGATAAGAAGTTGAACGGTCAGGATCCTGAGTTCATGAACTCTGGTGGTGTTGCCGTACCGATGGCACGTCAGTTCACCTTCACGGTTCGTCTTGGAATTTAAACATATCAGCAATCAAGAATATGAAGACAAAATATTTATTTTTAGGTCTTGCCGCTCTGTCGTTGGCATCTTGCGATGATTATCTTGACAAGTTGCCAGATGATCGTGCAACGCTCGACACGAAGGAGAAGATTACTCAGCTGCTCGTCTCTGCCTATCCGGCTAACCACATAGCGGTCATGGCTGAGATCAGTTCTGATAATGTTGGCAATAATGGTAACTCCTATGGTGTGGACCAGCTTGTTGACGAGCTCTATCAGTTCAAGGATGTCAAATCTACGGCTGGTAATGACTGCCCGAACAATGTTTGGAACGGTTATTATAGTTCTGTTGCTACGGCCAACGAGGCTATCAAGGCGATCAAGGAGTATGGCGATTCTGTCGCATTGGCTCCACAGTTGGCTGAGGCCAAGCTCTGCCGTGCCTACAGTATGATGCAGCTTGCCAGCGTCTTCTGTATGGCTTGGAACCCGGAGAAGGCCGACGAGTACCTCGGTTTGGCTTATCCGCTGGAACCGGAGAAGAGCGTCAACGATACCTATAAGCGTGGTACGCTTCGTCAGCTCTATGCCAACATCAACCGTGATATCGAGGAGGCTCTCCCTGCTGTCGATGATGCTATCTACTCTGTGCCTAAGTATCACTGGAACACTAAGGCTGCATACGCTTTCGCTGCTCGTTTCAACTTGTATTATATGAACTACGACAAGGCGATCAACTATGCTTCCCGTGCTTTGGGAACCGATGTGGCTTCACAGCTCTTCGACTTCCCCTCTATCATGCAATCTGGTGCTCAGGATATCTCCAACACCGTGATTCGTAGTGGTTTGAAGTCCAACTTCATGTTGATTACGGCCTACTCTTCTGGTGCCCGTTTCCTCAACACGGGTGTTAGCTCTCGCTACGCTCACAACAGTATGGTGGCTTCTTATGACACGTATTGGGCACGAGCTCCGTGGGGTCAGGGATCTTCTGACAATACGCTGTACTATTCTACGAAGATCTATGGTACTTCTGCTTGCGCTGCTTTCCCGACGATGTGGGAGCACTTCGAGGTGACTGACCGTATCAACATGACGGGTTTTCCTCACATCGTGGACCATGCGTTCACGGGTGATGAGACGCTCTTGGTTCGTGCCGAGGCCTATGCCCTGAAGAACGATACTGCCAACGCGCTGAAGGATATGAACATGTGGATGGTCAGCCACTGCAAAGAGAAGGAAGGTTCCACGATCCGTCCTACTCTGACGACGGCCGTGGTCGATACGTTCTTCACCAACATGGACTACCAGCCCGCAGTTCTCGATGGTCCTCGTGACTATTCTATCCGTAAGCAGTTGCACCCGCAGGGCTTCACCCTTCAGCAGCCTTACACCACTTCTTATGGTGTCGAGGTCAACACGCAGGAGAACCTGATTCTTCTCATTCTCCACATGCGTCGTCTGGATACGCTCTTCCAGGGTCTCCGCTTCTACGATCTGAAGCGCTATGGTATGGAATATACGCATGAGATCTCCGGAGGTGAAGGTATTACGTTCAAGGCCGGTGACTTGAGAGGTGCTATCCAGTTGCCTCAGGATGTCATTAGCGCTGGTCAGACAGCTAACCCCCGTTGAATTTAAATAGCATCTATCAATGAAAAGAATATATTTATTCGCCTCTCTCCTGCTTTGCAGCATGGGCTTCGTGCTCACTGGTTGCAGCGACGATGACTTGAGCTCTACGTCAGTTTTCGCAGGTGATACTATCAAGGCCAATGGTGAGTTTGACAAGTGGCTTACCAAGAACTATTTGGAGACGTACAACATCGACTTCCAGTATCGTTACAACGATAAGCTCACGGATCAGGTCTATAACGTCATTCCGGCCGATGTTGAAAAGTCCAAGGCACTGGCTATCCTCGTGAAGCACATGTGGCTCGACGCTTATTCTGAAGTCTTCGACTCCATCTATAAGCGCGAGGATCCCGCTACCTATTATGAGGGCAAGGGTCGCAACTTCCTTAAGAAGTACTGCCCGCGTCAGATGCAGCTCATCGGTTCCAACGAGTATAGTGCCAACCAATCTATCATTTTGGGTACTGCTGAGGGTGGTTTGAAGATTATGCTCTACGGTGTCAACCGTTTGGATATCGATAACCCCAGTATCAATGTTGAGAATCCTTATGCTGATCGTAGTGAGGTGCCCATCGACATGAACTACTGGTTCTTCCACACGATGCACCATGAGTTCTGCCACATCTTGACACAACAGAAGAACTACAGCACCGACTACCAGACCATCACCGGTGGATCTTACCACTCTCAGGACTGGGCCAACCTCAAGGATACGGCGGTGGCTAAGGAAGGTTTCGTAACCGCCTATGCTTCTTCTGAGTACAATGAGGACTTCGCCGAGATGTATGCCACGTATGTTACGATGACCCCGTCTGCATGGGATATGATTCTTGCAAAGGCTGGCCCCGAGGGTTCCGCCCTCCTGCAGACCAAGCTCGCTGCCGTTCGTGCTTACTTCAGCGAAAGCTGGAATATCGACATCGATGAGATGCGTGCTGTTTTGCTGCGCCGCTCTTCGGAGGCAATTCGCTTGAATCTTCGTGATTTAAATCAGAATTAAAAGCAACGCTTAAGGTTATTTAGAAATGAGAAAGATTAGTTATTTATTCGCACTGCTGGTTTCATTCATAGCGTTCAACGCTTGTACCAGCGACGTGGACAATTATTTTCCTGAGAGTGCCCCTGAGCGTGCTTCTAAGACCGTAGCCGAGGTCAAGAAGACCCTCCAGGAAGCATCCAACGGATGGCGCATGGAGTACTATGGTGATGTCACCTATGGTGGCTACAATGTACTCTGCAAGTTCCAGGGTGACTCGGTTCTGATTGCTTCTGAGAAGGCTGGTAAGAACCATGAGGCTGGTCTCGATGCTTCTGGCAACTTGATTGCGGAGTCTTCATTGGCTCACTTCACTGTCAACCAGTCTATGGGTGTCGTTGTCTCTTTCGATACTTATAATAAGTTGTTCCACTACTTTGCTGATCCGAAGAATGATGACTACGGTGAGGCTGGTACTGGTTTCGGAGGCGACTTCGAGTTCCGCGTGCTCAAGTGTACTTCCGACACGATCGTTCTTCAGGGTCTGAAGCATGGTGATCGCATCCTCATGCTCCCGATGAAGGCTGATAAGGACTGGGCAACCTACCTTCAGGAGGTTGAAGATGTGAAGAAGTTCATGGCTTCCAGCTCTTACACGCTTCTTTCTGGTACTGATACGTTGGCAGAGGCTACTCAGTATGGCGACTATCACAGTTTGATTTTCCAGTATCCTGATTCTACCGGTTCTATGAAGGCCTACGCTTATCCTTACATCGTTACTCCAGAGGGCTATAAGTTCTACAAGGAGGTTGAAATCGGTGGCAAGAAGTTCACCAACTTCTCTAAGGATTACAATGACCCCTCTGATGAGCGTTTCTATCCGCAGGGTGATGCCAGCATCTGCCTTGAGACGGTTGTGCCGCCTGTTGTTGATGCATTCAAGAAGGGCCAGTGGTTCTTCGATGGCAGCAAGGTTGGTCCTTACGCTGAGGGTGCTTGGAACGATTTCATGGAGGCTATCAAGACGGCTGCCAATGGTAAGGAAGCTATTCTCTACCAGGCTATGATTGGTACCTATAACAACAAGTTCGGTTTCCACGCATGGTTGAGCAGTGACTACCTCTACGTCGAGCTCACGGTTCGTGATCCGAATGAGGCAGGTGACGAGATGGCTTTGCAGTACAACCGTAACTCACCCACCAATAAGGCCGCTCAGGTATTCATGAAGAGCTACAAGCTCACACCGGTCCTGAAGACCTTCTCCGCTCTGAACAACAAGCTCCGTCTCAAGATGGAGACAGACAACCCGCGTAAGCCGACTTATATGAAGCTGATCCAGGTTGATCATCCTGAGAATGTTCTGGAGCTCACCGCTACTCAGGTGATGTATCCATTCGGCGGTTCACAGCAACAATAAACTCTTTTCTCTCCCCCTGCCTTTCTTCGGGCAGGGGGGAGATATACTTATTGATCATTATTTTTTTAATTAATTAAAAAGTTTTCAAAACAATGAAGAAGTTTTTACTTGTAACTTGCGCTTTCGCAGCTTGCATGGGTGCTTCTGCGCAGCATCTCCAGAAGGCTCCGTTCGCAAATCAGACAATGAAGTTGAGCGGTCTCAATGGAGTTAAGTTTGAGGGTGTCGCCAAGAAGGCTCCCGCCAAAAAGGTTGACACGAAGAAATTCATCGGTATCTTCGTTAATAATGCCTGGGATGAGGAGGAGGAGATTAACTTCTCTACCACCGACACGTTGTACACTGCTAATGTCACGGATGACGAGGGCAACACGCTCAATGTGAAGTGGAATATCTATGGCAACGCCCTTGGTCATGTGTATGGCAAGTTTGACGAGGCTACCAATACTTTCACCGTGCCTATGCGTCAGTACTTTGGTGATGGTGCTCCCATCGAAATCGGTAATGAACAGTCACCTATTGTCTTCTTCGGCATTAGCACCAACGACTATTTCTGCGATTTCGTTTGCAAATATGATCCCGCCACGGGTCTTCTTACCCCGAATGATACGATCCAGGGTTACTACGCTATCGTTGCAGAAGGTACCTATAAGAACGCTTATGTGATGCGCAATATTGGTCCGACGATTGGTCACGCCAATGCTATTCATACTGGTTCTTATACTGTGAAGTCTGATTGGGTTGATTTTGAGCAGCCTGTATGGATTGACTATAGTGCCGCTGCTGATGGTGTTGTTGACGTCTATAACCACTTCTTGACTGGTACTGGTGCTGGTGCTGGTTGCAAGCTTTCCATCGATGTTGATGGTGAGAATGCTACCATGGCTACTGGTCAGCCTCTCCTTTATATTTCCGATGAGGAAGATCAAGCAACCTTCGGCAAGTACATTTTGCTCCGTGGTGTTGCTATCAGGGAAGATAAAGATGGTAAATCAATCATTTCTGCAGACTTTGATATGACAACTATTGAGGGCGGTACTTACATCAATGGTGAGGTTGCCTTCCCCGAGGTTTACTATCTAGGATTCTCTAAAGTTGTTAACGATCGGGGCTATGCTACCCCGTTCTATTTCAACTCACACTTCACTCCGCTTGCCACTGGTATCGCTGGTGTAACTGTTAAGTCAGAGAAGCCCGCTGACAACCGCATCTTCAACCTCGCTGGTCAGCAGGTTGGCAAGGACTACAAGGGTGTTGTCATCCAGAATGGTGTGAAGAAGCTTCAGAAGTAATTTTTACTTTTAGATACACACTTTCTTTTTTGAGAGGTGCGGCCTGTGTAGGTCGCACCTCTTTCAATTTCAGTAATAATTTAACTAAAAATTCTTTGACATTATCTCAGCCTGTTCATCTATCTTCCCCGCTCCGTTGCCCTTTTTCTTTGCAACTTACCACTTTTCCCTTTTTTCGGTCCAAAAGGCTCTTTTCTCTTCTTTTGCCTTTATTTCCCCTCTTTTTATGAAGTTAACTTCAATGCCCTACGAAGTTAACTTCATCGGCCTACGAAGTTAACTACATAGCCCTTCGAAGTTAACTTCATCCACGAATGCACTTGATATGCCTTATTTTACCTTTTCTGTGTCCTTCTTGCTTGTGTCTTCGTCTCTATTTTCAACCCCTAAGCATTTTCTAAAGAGCCTTTAACATTAATTGTTCCCCACATTCTTTGTTGGCAATATTTTTTTTACTAACTTTGTCGCCATAAATAATCAATTGGAAAATATTTTTTGACGAATGAAAAAAGCTTGCTTACTTTCTCTCTCGTTGTTGGCCATGTCGTTGGGTGCACATGCTGTTCCTGCCAAGCGCATGGTTTACACGATGAAGCGAAGTGATGGTACGACCATCCAGGTCTATAAGCATGGCGAAAGCTATTGTGCTTATTACACCACCCTCGACGGGAAGGTGCTGTATTCTAACCCCGATATCAACTACGATTTGTGCTATGCCACAGTCGTTGATGGTAAGTTTGTCCCGACCAGCATCGTCGCTCACGATATTGCTGAGCGTACACAGGCAGAGATCGATTACCTATCTACCTGCACCATTAACGCCGCTTCTCCTGAGGTTCTCGATTTGAGGGAAGGCAATGAGGGTCCCCACCGCGTCCACTATGCCTCTACCGCTGATGGTATAGGTAAGTATGGTACGAGTGCCTTGGGCGCTGTCAAAAGTATTGGTAATACCAAGATCCCTGTGATCTTGGTCAACTATGCAGATGTCAAACTCCAGGAAAATTCCACTATTGAGCTCTACCAGCGCATCATGACCGAGGAAGGTTATTCGGACCTGTATGGTAGTGTTGGGTCGGTCCGCGACTATTTCGTCCAGAATAGCTACGGTATGTTCAACCCTGACTTCCAGGTTGTCGCAGCCGTCAATTTGAGCAAGGATCGTTCTTACTACGGTGCTAACCGTGGTGGCAGCAACGGTGGTGACATCCGTGCCGAGGATATGGTGATCGAGGCCGTAGAGCTTGCAGCTAAGCAGGGTGTCGATTTCTCTAAGTTTACCAATGCCGAAGGCAAGGTGGAGAACGTTATTGTCATCTACGCTGGTCAGGGCGAGGCCTCTGGCGGTGAGCCTGAGACCATTTGGCCGCATGAGTACGACTTTGAGAAGACCATCAATGGAATCCAGTTCAATTCCTATTTCGTTGGTAACGAGCTCAATTCACAGAACCGTACGGATGGTATCGGTACCCTCGTCCACGAGTTCAGCCACGCTTTGGGTCTCCCCGACCTCTATGTGACCAACTATAGCTATAGCGGCGACAATGCCTTCGGTATGTACTCTATCATGGATAGCGGTCCCTACGCTGGCAATGGCTACCGTCCCGTGGGCTACACCGCCTATGAGAAGAGTTATTTGGGCTGGCTTGAAATACCGACTATCAGTGACGAGCAGGCTGTCACGCTGACCGATCCGAACACCTCTTCTACTGGTTTCGCCGTCCGTATCAACAACCCCTATAGCGTCTCGGAGTATTTCATCATCGAGAACCGCCAGCCGGGCAACTGGTTCCTCACCAACAATCCCGGTGGTGTGATGGAAACCCACATCGCTTACAACCGTAACCAGTGGCAATTCAATACCCTCAACAATGAGAAGAAAAAGAAGCGCTGCCACTGTATAACTGCCGATCAGAGTGAGATCAACTATAGCGTCAACTCTTCACAGCTTTACGGCAACAATGTGAATAACATTACGCGCTTCCCGCTCTACTCTGGCGTCAACCTTGATGACAGCGAGATCTATCGCGTGCTCTTGCACGAGGACGGTACTGCGACCTTCAACTTCCGCCAGCGTACCATCGATGGCGAGTATAAGCCCACCACAGGTCAGTACTACTCACTCGTTCGTTCGGTCGATGAGTTGGCGACGGGTGACTCCGTGATTGTCGTCAATGGCAACAATACGCTCTCTGTAGGTACGACCTTCCGTGATGGCCTTGGCAAGGTGGCTGCCGTCAACGTTGCCCAGGACGGATTGGTTATCGCCAATGGCGACGTCCAGGCTTTCACCGTTCGTAAGAACACGACTAGCTGGGCCCTCAAGGTTGGCAATAGTTATCTGGCTATCAGCCGTGATGGTCTGACCACGACCTCTTCGCTCACCAACGGTCGTTTTGATCTGGCTATCAACAATGGCGAGGCTTCTATCAGCTTCACCGCCAACTATGCCAACCATCTCTTGAGCATCGACGATCAGAATTACCTCACCTCTGTTGTGAGCAGCACCCCCAGTGCGCTCCGTATCTATAAGTTGAATACTGCAGCTGGTATCGAAGGCACTACGGTGGCTCCGGAGCAGCAGTCTGCTGAGAAGGTGGTCTATAACCTCCAGGGACAGCGTGTCAACAGCAATGGTAAGCTCCCGAAGGGTATCTATATCATCAACGGCAAGAAGACGGTTGTGAGATAATCACTCGTCCCTCGCTATATACTATCAAGGCGGAATCCCATGGGGGTTCCGCCTTGATGCTTCTTAACTCAACTTTCGC
>ENA-ORSK01002533-ORSK01002533.1-human-gut-metagenome-genome-assembly--contig:-NODE-2533-length-11962-cov-2.332493_pt1 | contig 11962 bp, 2 predicted proteins | sample MGYA00242192_ERZ509159 | MGnify/ENA primary metagenome ERZ509159 (study PRJEB26280, sample SAMEA2338663) | human gut metagenome | biome: human gut; feature: human-associated habitat; material: faeces...
CAGCCGGCAAGGGTATCATAGTTGGCGGTCAAATCAGTGGATATGATAATGTAGCTGGAGTTATAGGTAGTGCTAATGGGATAACAAATGCAAATTTAAGCGGCATCACATCACGAGTTTTTGTACGCGGTCAAATGTATAGCGTCAATTCACAAACTTATATTGCAAATACTTCTGCTATTGCTAATGCAAAACTATCTACTAATGCAAATTTTTCAAGCGCATTTGCCATTCAAGCAATAGACGAAGGCAGACTTGGTAGCGATGCTTCATTGATTATCATTTATGATACTAATAACGATTATTCGAGTTATACTCCAACTAAAGTTGCATTTGGCTCGAGTGTCAATGCTACAGTTATGCAAACTGAAGGCAGTTATATAAATGTTCTTACATATTTAATCTCTCGAGAAAAAGTGCAAAAAGAAGCGGACGAAAATCTTTATATAACAAGCTCAACTCGTACAAATTATTATGGCGATTTTGTGGTCCTTGCCACAGAGCGTAATCAAGAACTAGTTCGATATCAAATATTCTTCTTTACTGATGAGAACAGCGAATTTATGTCGGTAGAGGAAAAATTCAACAATGCCTTTCTTGGCGGCTCTTCACAAGTTTTCTATATGTATTATTTTGATGCTGCAGATGGAGAACAAAGTCAGGGAGCACAGACTTTACTTGATACTTATCTAAATAGGGTTTCTGTAACTAGCAGCTTATATCCATTCAACGTAAATGGAGAAATGACTTTCAGCTCTCAAAATAGTGACATATTGACTATTGATCAAAGTGGGAGAATTACAGTAAAACGAACAGGACTTGCAGCTATAAATGGAACAAGTTTATTAAATAATACAAATTCAATCACTATTTATATCTTTGTGACCAATTATTTCAATCCTAATGTGACAGAAGGCGAAGATGATGTATCTATTATTTATCCAAATGGATCATCTTCCTCTCGTCCAATAGATGAAACAACAATTGATCTTAGAGGGAATAATACTGCTTCGCTATATATTTTACCTAATTATAGCTTAACTTACACGGTTGATCCTAATAATAGCGCTATGACACTTGAATCTACAAGTGACGGAGTTGCATCACTAAGCAATATTGTCTTCAGCTTGTCGGGAAACAGTGATGTTACTGCCGAAGTGACAGATATTCAAAGAGATGCTGAGGAAGGTGAGACTGAGGAAGGTGAGGCGACAGAAGGTAACGAGAAGGTTGACGCATCAGCTGAACTTGATGTAGAAATCTCTGGACAAATTATCAACTTTAGAAGAAATGAAAATACCAGGACTGCCGTTTATAGTTTAAAAATTTCTCCAATGCTAAAACTTACAATCAATGGAGAAGAATATACAAGTGGAGTAAATAAAGAGATTACAGATACTGTAATTGATTACAAAAAGGGCGCTCAATCTATCAATAATGTTAAATATGCTCAAGCGCCAATTATATCAAGTAATGAAATTAACGAAACCATCATTGTAAACTCCGATGCCTATGAATATGAACTTTATTATTATATTGTAGGCTTGAACGGCGAATATTTACAGGGAAGTGAAATTCTAGAAACTCTTTCTGGATTTAATTTGACCTATACTTCTAGTAGCGGTGACTATTTATTTGATATAGATGGCCTCAAAGAAAACTTATATAAGGACGAAATAAATGGATTTACCGACCAATCTTTCTCAATGAGAATTGGTATTAATAAAGATAGTACTTTGTTTAAAAATAGATTTGAAAACAATATATATGGACGATATCAGATATTTATTATCTCGTCATCTAACACCGAGCAGATTACTTCATTCTATATCATATTTGACCAAACAAATATCACATCTGTAGTCGTTGACAATTATTCAAATATCAATGAAGCTGGAGATGGAGCAATTGCATCAACATCGGATTTTGCTTATCCAGGAAGTACAGGACTGCTTGCTATAACAATAACTCCAGAAGATGCTGATTTTGATTACATTTTAATAGAAAATGCAGAAGAAAATTATCAAACTGGCAGAGCAGTTGCCAATTTTTCCTTTGCTGCAAGAAAAAGCGGCAATTCAGATGATGACCTAGAAGATGGTCTATTTGATGACAGTATTATAAGAGGCTCTACAACAAACAGAGGAATCAGACTGACTTTGGATGAAATTATGAGTGCGTATAGCGACACAGGATATGTAGCATATAACGGCGTAATCTATGTTACATATGAAATGGGAAGCGCTAATGTAATTGACGATAGCATTTCTTATATAACTATAAGCCTTGTTAAAGATGGACAAGTGATTAAAGAGGCAACTAAAGAACTTACAATTAAGCTCCAAAATTTTGTAAATGTAGAGATCGATGGTAAAGAGCCAACAACTGCAGACTCGCAAGATTATCATGCTAGTTATGCAGTTGCCAGAGGTGTTCGTTATAAACTCAACATCAATTCGTATGGTTTTATGCCTGAAAATATAACTCTTACAAGTGGTAATGAAAACCTTGGAACTATCGTTCAAGAGAATGGCGAATACTATTTGCAGATAACCAACAATAGTATTAACTATACATCTGGAGATGAAGGGTATATATTTGATCTTTTAATCTCTGCTTCTCAGCAGGAGGGAGAGAATACTCGATCTGCAAGCAGTAGAACTAGAATTCAAATACAAGAATATGTAATAAATTACAATGGCGAAACAGCACTTGGCACTGAAGATATAATTTCAGGCATGGGCAATGGTGTTATTAATATCCAAGTCGGTTCTCAAGCTACTCTAGAAGTAGATATTTACGATTATATCGAATATAACCCAGAAAACAGCGAAGTTGTTGGCAGAATAGAGAATTTCATGTCCGCTCTTGCTACAAATGGCGAGTGGAAGGTTTATACCAACCTTATTAACGACCTTCAACCAGATTACGGTCCGGCTGATGATCCAGAAGACAATATTGCTGATACACATCGAAATTATAATCTAGGGTATGTGAATGGACAGGCAGCATCTGGCAGCAATTATTTCTTTAACTACAATGGTTTAAATATCACGCCAGTAAGAACGCATCTTCCAGAAGATGGATTGTATATTTTAAAGCTTCATTTACCGTACAAAATGGATTATATGTTGCAACAGCATTAAATGAAGAAAATCTAAGCCAAATGTTGAGAACATCATTTATGTTTAATGTCTATACATCTAGCAGCAATGAAAGTCCAATACCGATCTATGATTATGATGATTTTATGACCATGCAGTCGGGCGGATATTATATACTTCTTAATGATATAACTTTGCCAAGCAAAGCAAATGAAGATACAGGTGTGGCAGCTTTCCAGCCACAAGCTGCAACTTTCAAATCATTTGATGGAAATGGCCATTCAATAATATTCTCAGGGACATATGACATGGGAAGCTTATCAAATATTGGTATATTTACCAGCTTGCCAGAAGATAGTATAATCAAGAACTTAAATGTGGTGTTTACTGCTGCGGAAGATGGTTCTGATTTAAATCTTGACGATAATAATGATATTTATGAATTATATGGACTGCGAACAGTAAAATTTATTACGACTGCTACAACTTTCAATTTTGGCGGTATAGTTGGTGAAAACAACGGCATTATAACCAATTGTAAAGTGTCAACTGATTATGTAAATTCAAGTGAATATTATATCGCTGTGATAGCTGATAACAGCACTAGTGGCTCGCTAATCGGAGGAATAGCTGGAACTAATACTGGTTATATTACAAATAGCGTTGTAAGCGCAAATTTCAAAACACCATTTAGAATAGGAGGAGTTGTTGGAAATAATAGTGGTAAAATTGCTGCATCTGTTTACAAAGAAGGCAAGATTATCAATAATTCCAACCAAAATCAATATGCAGCTGGCTTTGCTTATGCGAACCTTGAAGGAGGACAAATAATCACAAGTTATGTAGCTGGTACTCCGTCAAATGAAGTGCTATATACTCCAGATCGCGACAGTTATATAAGTAGTAATGAGCAAGGTGCAGGTTTTGTTTATCAAAACTTAGGTACAATTAGCGACTGCTATACCGATATTTATTTAGGTGTTACACCACATATGGCTGGATTTGTCTATGAAAATGGTGGCGAAATAAAGAATTCATTCTCAGTATCTGTATTGAGCAATGAAAATGCAGCAGCAGCAGGCTTTGCATATGAAAATGTTGTACTGACTGCCGGAGAGTCTACTCTTTCATATACTGGAACATTTGAAAATTGTTATTACTTCTATAATATTGCAGGAAGTGGTCTATTGCCAGAGAATTATGATATCAACATCAATACATCTCTTCAAGAACGCGACTTTGATGGTGTATCTAGACTTAATGCGCAGCAGTTTAATGATGTAGCAAATTATTTTGGTGATTACTCCTATCAAAATACAATAGGAGTAAATGCAATTTGGTTTGTTTCTGATGGTAACACTTCAACTACATATGTTGAATATGTTCCTTCGACTAGCAAGATTGAAATTGAGGGTGAAGACGGAAATGTACAGACAAATACTGTATATAACACTCAACTAAAGACCTTCTCAAATGGCAGACTTGAACTTGTCAGCGCAAATGTTGATGCACTTTCTATAAGAAATTTCAGCTATTCACAAGTTGATGAAGCAACTGGAAATATCACATATTATTATGTTGATGATTCAAATGCACCAAACAATGGAACAATTCACAATCCTAGAATTATTTATGATAGCGACACTATGGAAAGCGAAATTTTAAATCAAAATGCAAATAACAACATAAACATCACAAATTACAGAATAGTAAGTGATATAAGTTATTCTGAAAAAGCTTCATCATCGCTTTATAAAACTATTTTTGCCGGTATTCTTGAAGGTAATGGGATGGAAATCACACAGATTAGCTTGTTATCTGAAGAAAACCTGACATCTGCAGGATTGTTCGCTCAAGTAGGTTATTCGGCAAGTAGAACTGGCTCAATTAAAAACTTGACAATTTCGCCTACAGAAGTAACATTCTCTAACGCCAATTGCGTAGGAACGGTTGCAGGAATATTGAGATATGGTTATCTATATGACATAAATATTAATTCTAATTCCAGTGGGGCTGGCTCAAGCGTTGTATATGGGATGAACTTTGTTGGCGGTATAGTAGGCAGGGCAAATACATCATATATTATCAAAAATGTTACAAGCGATATTAATGTTACTGCAAGTTATTCTTCATCAAGTGAAAATAGATATACAGAAAACTCAAATATTTATACAAACTACTCATATGCAGGAGCCATAGTAGGGTTTGCTGGCGCTGGAAATATAACAAATGCACATGTGTCTGGAACTACATCTGTTATGGGAAGTAGAGCGGGTTTTGCTTATGGTGGAATTGGTCAAAATGCCTCTGTAAATTACACTTTTGTAGATGTAGTGTCGGGTTCGTCTCAAGCTCAAATTAAAGCATATCATTTCGGTGGTCTTGTTGCCGGTGAGGTAAGCGGAAATCTGAATTATTCATATGTCTATGGCAATAATTCGACACTTTCAATCTTCTCGACTGTGCCTACAGCTGCTACAGCAGTGGGAGGTATTGCGGGGTCGCTTGCTGGTGGAAATATAAAGGATGCTGTCATTGATCAGCCATTTAGAGTTACTAACACCGGCGATGCAACTGAAGGTATTTATTATGTTGGCGGTCTTGTTGGAGCAATCATTCAAAACGGATCATATATTTCAACAATCTCTAACGCAATAGTTTATCAAGAAATTGAAGCAGGATCTGTTTTAGGCGGAGCTGTAGGATATGTAAATGCTCCACTTGAAATTGACAATGTTGCAGTTAAAGCAGCTTCGCTTTCAGTTACTGGCCAAAAGACAAACCCATATTTAGGTGGAATTATTGGTCAGATAGATAGCATTACAAGTCCAGCTGTGACAATGCAAAATTCTTATTGTCTTGCCGATCTAAATATCAATACCATTACCTATGGAGTGGCTTCTACTGCTTATGTTGGAGGCTTGATTGGCTCATCTTCAAATAACTTGACAATGAGATATTGCTATACAACATCCAAAATAAATGCTTCTGTAAGTGACAGCAGGGCACTTGGCAATTTGCAAGAATTCAACACTTTTGACAACGACAGAGTTCAGTATAGCTATAATGTGACCACAAATCAAACGATTGAAAATGTTTATTATTTTGGACATGGTTCTATATATTCTAATGCATCAAGTAAAGTGCCAAGCGACAATCCTACTGAAGAAGAGAAAAAAGCTGCAGCCGCATATAAAAATGATTTTGTAACATACAATTCAAAAGCTAGAAATGCCACTATGCATCTTGTTGTTAATAATTATGGAGAGTCTAGTGTTGATTATGCAGCAAACTTTGCTGAAGATTCGTCAACTTCAACTATTCTCGCAGGAACTGCACAGAGCACCTTCTATAATCTGTTTGGCGGAAGATATGAGACAATGTCAAAAGAAACTATATTCTATAATAATGTAAGTAATCAATATATTTATAACAAAGAAGAAAATATCATACTTGAATACAATTCAAGCAAAGGTGTTTATGAAAATTTTGTAAATATAACTAGCAGTGACTTAACAGAAGACTCGCCTAAAACGCTTAAAAATCCAGAAGCGTCAACTTTGAATTTAATTACCTACTATGTTTTATCTGATGGTAGTACAGTTTATTACAATGGTGGAAAATATTATACAACGCTTCAATTAATTTTAAACGAAAGCGGCGGGTTGGCTTTTGACTACATTGATGAAAAGACAATAAATAAATGGGAAGGTGCAACAAAATATCAAGTACTTAATGTCGATTTTAGTGCTATCAATAATGTAGAGACTTATTACAATAATAGTACAGACAACTACTATTATAAAGTTAATGATTATTATTACGATTCATTGACTTTCAATTTAAGTGGTACGGGAGGCTTTACGCTGGCAAGTGGAAATGGAAGCGTAACAAATCTAGGTGAAGGCTATACGTTAATTCCTTCAATTGATCATTCTCAAATGACACAGATTATAATTTTGCAAGATTCAAACGGAAATCTGTATGAAAGAAGAATAGATAACCAAGATAAACAAGATAAACAAGGAATTTACTACTATAGCTACGATAACGGTCAATCATACTATCAAAGTAGGGATGGAAGTTATTCAATTGAAGTGCCAACCATTCCAGTTTGGATGACAAACATTGGCGGATTTAGTACTCTATATTTTGAATCACAACTTTCTTGGCTTGACAAAGCTTAATAAAAGAGGACACATTAGTCCTCTTTTTAGTTATCAATGAAATGTGGCAAACGAAAATAATTTAATTGCAAAGTCTGCTTAAATATTTTTAATTTAATAATGTCTTTTTAAGATGCTTGACAAAGAAAGCCAAATTTCTTGTTTTAAAGAGTAAAAGTTTTAAAAAAATAATGTATATTATTTAAAAAAATGTAAAAAAACTATTGACTTATGTATTTACTTTGAGTTATAATTGATAAGACTATAGGGCTGTGAAGAAGATTATGGGTTTTTAACTTAATAGATAGGACTATTATGGCATTTTTGTGCTATAGGGTCCTTTTTTGCTTTTTTTCAGTTACTAAAATATAAGGAGAATCAGATGTCTGTTAATGTGAGAAAAGTAAAACAAGGGAAAACGGAAAGATACACTTTTGGACATTGTGAAGAACTTATCAAAGTTCCACCACTTCTTGACATTCAAAAGAAATCTTACAATGATTTTTTAACAAAGGGAATTAAACGAGTTTTAGATGAATTTTTTCCTCTTACTGATTATTCAGGAAAAGCAAAATTATATGTTACCGAGATTTTGCCTTTTGCACAGCCAAAATATGATATAAAGGAGTGCAAGAGAAGAGGTGCAACATATTCTTCACCTTTAAAGATAAAGGTTCGTTTTGTCGTAGAAGAAACTGGGCAAGCTGTTGAACAAGAAGTATTTATGGGCGATGTTCCTATGATGACGGAGCAGGGTTCTTTCATATTCAACGGCATTGAAAGAGTTGTTATCAATCAAATTGTAAGAGCGCCTAGTGTTTATCTCTCAAGAGAGAAAGAAGATAATTCAACGCTTAGAGCACAGGTTATTCCTGTACATGGAAATTGGATTGAAATTGAACAAGGTGCAAACGAAAATCTTAAAATTGTTTTAGAGCGTAAAAATAAAATTAGTCTTGGACTATTCCTTAAATGTTTTGGTTTTACAAACGAAGAAATCTTGAGAGCTTTTGGTAATAACAGATATATTAAAAATGTTATTGATAAAGAGCCTCAGACAACTCAAGAGGAAGCATTGCTTGAATTCTCTAGAAAAACAAGACCTGCCGATGTTCCTTCAGTTGAGAGCACACGCAGTTTCTTAAATGTATCATTCTTCACAGATGCATATTATAATCTTTCTCGAGTTGGAAGATACAAGTTTAATAAGAAGCTCGGTCTAAAAGAAAGGCTTCCAGGACTTATCAATGCTGACGACATCATTGCTGATGGCGAGCTTCTAGTTAAAGCGGGCGTTGAATTTGACAAAGAAAGTGCAAAGAAAGTTCAAAACGCTGGCATCAATGAAGTTTGGGTTCAAGTGAATGGCAAAAGACATCTTATGAGAGGTAATAATAGAGTTACTCTTTCACAAGTTTTCCCATGCAATCAAGAAGAACTCGGAATTTTCGAAGATGTATATTATCCAGTACTTCAGCAAATTCTTGCTGCAAATAAGACAAAGGAAAAACGAATTGAAGCTATTAAAAACAATGTTAAAGAGCTTATTATCACAACGCTTACTATGGATGATATTTTAGCTACAATTTCTTGTTATCTTGATGTGCTTGAAGGTATAGGAACAATAGATAAGATTGAGCACCTTTCTAATAAGAGAGTTGCAACTGTTGGTGAGCTTACTTGCAATGCATTTAGAACTGGTGTTACTAAACTTTCAACAAATATCAAAGAAACTCTTCAAGGAAGAGAATTTGAGGAGGTTACTCCTTCACAAATTATGAATCCTAAAGCTGTCAATAAGGCTTTAAGAGATTTCTTCTCTCAATCACAATTATCTCAGATTATGGATCAGAAGAATCCTCTTTCTGGAATAACACAAAAACGTCGTGTATCAGCCATTGGACCAGGAGGAATTAAAAAGGAGAGAGCAGATCCTGAAATTCGTGATATTCACTTTACTCACTATGGCAGAATTTGTCCTGTGGAAACTCCTGAAGGACAATCTATCGGTCTTATCAATACACTAGCAGCTTATACTAGGGTCAACGATTATGGTTTCCTTGAAACTCCTTACAGGGTAGTTGACAAAGAGAGAGGAGTAGTGACCAAAGATGTCGTTTATAAGATGGCTGATGTAGAAAATGAAAGCTATATCGCACAAGCTATTGAGCCACTTGATAGTGAAGGACATTTTATAAACAAAAGAATTACATGTAGACATGGCTCAGTTATTGAAGAAGTTGCTCCAAATAAAGTTGACTACATGGATGTTTCTCCAAGACAAATGATTTCAGTTGCAACAAGCCTTATTCCATTTGTTAATGGAAATGAAGCTAACCGTGCACTTATGGGTGCAAACATGCAGCGTCAGGCTGTGCCTGTACTTCGTCCAGAAGCTCCAATTGTTGGAACTGGCATGGAAGCAGTGGCTGCTCATGATAGTGGTTGCGTTGTGCTTGCAAAAAGAGCGGGAACAGTTAGTTATGTTTCAGCAGATGAGATAAGAGTGCTTACTGACAAAGGCGACGAAGACATCTATCCTGTAACTAAATTTGCAAAAGCAAATGACGATGTTTGCTTTAACCAAAGACCATGCGTTGTTAAGGGTGAAAAGGTTCAAGCAGACGATGTTTTAACTGATGGTTATTCAACTGAGAAAGGCGAACTTGCCGTTGGTAAAAATGTGCTTGTAGGCTACATGAACTGGGAAGGTCAAAACTTTGAGGACGCTATTCTTATCAATGAAAGACTGGTTAAAGAGGATGTTTATACCTCAATCACTCTTTATGACCACGAAATCAAATGTAGAACAACCAAACTTGGGGATGAGGTAATTACAAGAGATATTCCTAATCTTGGTGAGGATGCTCTTAAAGACCTTGATGAAAACGGTATTGTTAGAATTGGTGCAGAAGTGCATCCAAATGATATATTGGTTGGTAAAGTTACTCCAAAAGGAGAAACAGATCTTACACCTGAAGAGAGACTTCTAAGAGCAATCTTTGGAGATAAAGCTAGAGATGTAAGAGATACTTCACTTCGTGTTCAACATGGAAAAGGTGGGGTTGTCGTTGATGTTCAAGTCTTCTCTAAGAAAAACAAAGATGACCTTGAACCTGGCGTTACCATGATGGTTAAAGTCACAGTAGCACAAAAACGTAAGCTTTCTGTCGGCGACAAAATGGCTGGAAGATATGGAAATAAAGGTGTCGTTTCTATCATATTGCCAGAAGCAGATATGCCATACATGGCAAATGGAAAAGCACTTGATATTGTGCTTAGTCCTCTTGGTCTTCCATCTCGTATGAATATTGGACAGATCTTAGAGACTCACTTAGGCCTCGTAGCTAAAACTCTCGGTTGGAAGGTGGCTACTCCTGCATTTGACGGAGCAAGTGCTGAAGAAATTAGCGAACTTCTTAGGGAAAACAACTTTAGACCTGATGGTAAGATTCAACTTTATGATGGAAGAACTGGCGAGCCATTTGATAACCTTACAACTGTTGGATTTAAATATATGCTTAAACTTGAACATATGGTTGACTCTAAGATCCACGCTCGTTCTATCGGACCATATGCACTAATCACACAACAGCCTCTAGGAGGAAAATCTCTGTTTGGAGGACAAAGATTTGGTGAAATGGAAGTTTGGGCACTTGAAGCATATGGTGCAAGCCACATCTTGCAAGAAATGTTGACAGTTAAATCTGACGATTTAAATGGTAGACTTAAGACATATGAAGCAATTATCAAAGGTCTTCCTATTGCAGAACCTGGAATACCTGAGTCATTCAAAGTTTTAGTAAAAGAGTTGCAAGCTCTCGGACTTGATGTTAAGATTTTAACTGACGGTGACAAAGAAATTTCACTCAATGAACTTAGCCAAGACGAGCAGGATGTTACTCCAACAATTGCTCAAGATACTGAAAAAGATCTTGAAGAAGGAATTTATGACTTTGAAGAAAGCTTAAACAAAGAAAAGACTTCAGCAGGCGAAGAAGATGATAAAGAGTTATTTGAAGTCTTCGAAGAAACAACTAAAAATGACAATCTTGACAATCTCGATATCTTTGACGATTTCGGTGACTTTGATGAATAGTAAAAAGGGGATTTAATATGTTTGAACTAAACAATTTTGATTCTATTAGAATAGGTATCGCTTCACCTGAGAAGATTAGGGAATGGTCTCATGGTGAAGTGACCAAACCTGAAACAATAAATTATAGGACTCAAAAGCCTGAAAAAGATGGTCTTTTTTGTGAAAAGATTTTTGGACCAAGAAAGGACTGGGAATGTCAATGCGGAAGATACAAAAGAGTGCGTTATAAAGGCGTAGTTTGTGATAAATGTGGAGTAGAAGTAACACGCGCTAAAGTTAGACGAGAGCGCATGGGACATATTGAACTTGCTGCTCCTTGTACTCATATTTGGTTTTTCAGAAATGTTCCATCTAAAATTGGTACATTACTTGAAATGACTCCAAAAGTACTAGAACAAATTGTATATTATGTTTGTTATGTAGTGCTTGATCCTAAAAAGACAGACTTGTTATACAAACAGGTTATTACTGATAAAGAGTATTATGAGTACTGTGAAAAATATGGTTCTGATGCTTTCGAAGTAGGCATGGGTGCTGAAGCTATCAAAGAATTGCTTATGGATATCGATGTTGAAAAAGAAGCAGAGCAATTA
>ENA-ORSK01002534-ORSK01002534.1-human-gut-metagenome-genome-assembly--contig:-NODE-2534-length-11957-cov-2.593682_pt1 | contig 11957 bp, 7 predicted proteins | sample MGYA00242192_ERZ509159 | MGnify/ENA primary metagenome ERZ509159 (study PRJEB26280, sample SAMEA2338663) | human gut metagenome | biome: human gut; feature: human-associated habitat; material: faeces...
GACAGGCTCGAAGGTCTGGATGATATGCAGTCCTTCGCCGTTTTTCAGTACTGATCCTTGTCGTAGCCGGGCACGTCATTCGGGGAAGCGCATTCTTCGTAGAGCAGGTTGCCATCCGCGTCGCGGACTTCCGTCAGGGCGATAACAGCCTCGCAGGAAGGCAGGGTCACAGACAGCTTGCCGGTCGGGTTGTAATTGCCGACGATGACGTCCACCTGCGCGCTGTACGCATTGGACAGGGAAGCCGCGGAGGTGGTGTACTGCGCCAGCAGCGCGTCGCAGTAAGGCTCGAGGTTGTCCAGAATCCACGGAGAGGTGCAGACGATGGTCGCGATGACCTTGCCGCCCTTTTCGTGCATCTTGTTCGCAGCCTTCTGCAGCTTCTTGATGCCTTCAACAGTGGTCACGTCAACCATTTCGCCGGTCTTACCCTGACCGCCCGCGCCGAACATAGCCGTCATGGCTGCGTCTGCGCCGCCGCCCAGCTGACGCTGAGCCACTTCAAAGCCGTCCACCAGGCTCAGAACGCCTTCGGTTTCGGAAGCGCCCGCCTTGTTGGTCGCCTTGGGCTGCACATAGAAGTACACAACATCGGCATCATCCATATCCTCGCAGACGGTGAAGCCCTGCTGCACGAACAGCTCGGCCAGCGCCTTGAGGGTCGCTTCGTTTTCACCAGTGCCGGTGTAGGAGGCGATGTAAACCTTGGTGCCCGCGTCCTTGCTCAGCGGCAGCGTGTTCTCATGGTTCTTCATGAGGACGGTCGCCTTCAGGTGGAGGGAATACGCCTGGTCGTGAGCGGTTTCCATGTTGGTGGCGCGCACGACGTCAGCCTGTTCGTAGTCCAGGTAGGGGTTCTCGAAACGACCCTGCTTGAACAGCGCGGTCGCACGATTGATGTTGGCGCGGTCGAGGTCAGCCTTGTCCAACAGGCCGAATTCAACAGCGGAAACAATGTATTCCGGAGCCAGCTCAGCGCCGATGGCGTCGGTGCCGGCCTTGATCAGCAGCGCGAAACGCTGGATGCTGGTCAGGGATTCCACGCCGTAGGTCTGGGTCAGGGTGATACCGGAGTCGGAGTTCACGAAGCCCTTGAAGCCCATGATGTCACGCAGCAGGGTGGTGATGATTTCGGAGTTGTAAGCAGAAGCAAGCTGCTTGACGTCGATTTCATGGCCACGGTAGGTCTGCGGGACAGAGCGAACATCCGCCGCGTCGCGGGAGTAGCAGGGCATGATTGCGCCCACGCCTGCGTCAACAGCAGCCTGGAAGCCGACCAGCTGGTACTTTTCCAGAGAACCGGCAGTCGGGTACAGACGCCACTGACCCTGAGAGGTGTGAGACTCAAAGCCGTTTTCGGCAGCGCCGTCACCGGGGAAGTGCTTCGCAGACAGCACGACGGACTTCTCGTTCACGCCGTCCTTGCCATACTGATAGCCGTCCACCAGCGCGGTGATGATGCCGGCGGTAACGTCGGGACGCTCGCCGTAAGTGCCGCTGTTCCGAGGCCAGCGGGGATCGGTCACCAGGTCGATCTGCGGGCCATACATGAAGATGATGCCCTGCGAACGCCACATCTGGCGGTCAACCTCGGCATAATCCTTGATGGCGTCGTAGTTGCCGTCGCCCAGCACCGCTGCCGCCATGCCCAGAGAATCCGGGAAGCCGGCGGAAATCGGGTTGGAGATCAGCGTCACCGGGATTGCAGGCGTACCCGCCTTGGCGGAATCCCATTCAGCAAACGCAGTGGTCACGTTGTTGTACAGCGCAACAACAGAAGCGTCGTAGTTCAGACCGCCGCGGTACACGCCCGCGCGAATCTTGCCAATGGACATCACCTGATCGTCCAGGCTGGCGAACGAAGAGGAAGCCGAATTCAACATAATCAGGCTCTTCGTGGTTTCGCCTTCGGGGATGACGGTCATAACCTTGGCGGGATTGATGGTGCCGTCTTCATTCTTGACATCCGCAAGCGTCTTGGAACCGGGCATAACCATCAGGGCGTTCAGGACGAAACCAGCCTGTTCGGTCAGCGTCATCTTCGTAACCATGTCCGCGGCGCGTTCTTCCGCCGGCAGACGCCAGTCTTCGAACGCGTCCAGCTCGTGGTCGTTGTCAGAATCCTTGAAGTACAGGCCATCCTGCTGGATGACACCGACGGTCGTCACGCCGATGGTCGGGCCATTCTCGTTCTGATAGAACGCAGGCTCAAGGTAGGTCTTGGTGGGGTCAACTTCTTCCGCGTTGTAGGGAGCAGGAATGTAGGTTGCTTTGGGCGCCGTTTCCGCCATTGCGGGAATCGCAGACAGCAGCATCGACGCTGCAACCGCCAAGCTCAGAATCCGTTTCATGCTGAGGGTTCTCCTTTTCCGTTTTCTCTTCCTCATGCTGCGCGAAACATGAGGTGCTGGTAATATAATAGCATAAAAATCGCCAGATTGGAAGGGGCTTGTCTTGAATGCCTGTACCCCCGTCGCAACCGTGTGGACGTTCCGTTCACGACGAAAATATGTCGCGAACGGCAACTTTTTGCCCGATTTGGGAGGGAAATGGGGGAAAAGTGCAAAATCGAGAACGGCATATTCTGGAACTGATGGCAGATTGTGAAATGCGCCGTATCTCCGTTCCGGCAAGTCCGCGGGCACAATTCAGCCTGCAAAAAAAATCAGCACCGAGAAAAAATCCTCAATGCTGATGGGCAGCGCACGAATGTGCAGCGTGTTGGAAAGAGCGGGTTGATGGCGCAAAGGTTGGGCATTTCGTCTTACTGGTTCTGCGTGCTAACGCGGGAAGCGCCGCATCCCGCCGGTGGGTGCAGAACCACCGTCAGCTTAAAAATGCCATTTTCCGCAACCACTGTCGCTATGCCGTCATACTTTTCAGCAATTGCCTGAATTGACCGCAAGCCAAACCCATGTCCCGTGCCGGCCTTGGTCGTCACCGGCATATCATCCACCATGTTCAGCGGCGCTTCATAGCTGTTTTCCACATGCAGCACCACCATGCCGTTCATGGCGTTTGCCTTGAGCGAAATCACCCGCTTCTCATGGTCAGTCACCTTGTTGCAGCCCTCCAAGGCGTTGTCCAGCGCATTGCCGAAGAGCGAAAACAGCTCCATTTCCGACATGAAGCCGAAAATCGACCCGTCAATCAGGTACGAGAACTTTACTCCGCACGTTGAGCAGAGGATGTTCTTCTCCGTCAGCACAATGTTGATGGTCTCGTTGCCGCACTCAACAACCGTGCCGTACTCGATGATGGAGTCCTCCAAGCAGTCAATGTACTTGTCGAAACTCTCTTTGCCTGCTTTCGAGCGGATGGTGGCGATTTGGTGCTTCAGGTCGTGGCACTTGATTTGCAGGGACGTGATGCCGTCGCGGCTCATCTGGTAATACTGCATCTTGTTGGCAATGAACTTCTGCATTTCCTCGTTGTCCTGCCGATAGCGGGCAAGGTCGGCAATGGTGATCAGGATGATGTAGTTTGTTGCAGTATAGAGCAGGGCGCAGAGATAGAACATGAAAGACGAATCCGGCGCCGAGGTGAACACATGCCCGCAATATTCCAGCACTATTTGAAAAAGCAGGAAAACGGCGACCGAAGCCCGGACAATGCGGGAAGCCTCATTGAGCGGCGGATTGCTGTGAATCAGCCGCTTATAGAGCAAAGAAGCGGCTGCGCACACGGCGATATACACCAGATACGACACAAGGGCGCCAGAAACACTGTAACGTGACCAGACCGACGCGATACCTGTCATCCCAAATGCCGCTGCGAAAACCTTGAATGTGTTCCATGCGAGCTTGAAAATCGTCAGCGCAAGCAGTCCCATGTAGCACGATTCGGAGAGGGTCGTGTGGTAACAGAAGGTATATGCGCCCCAATAGAGCAGGCTCATGACCAACAGGTGCAGGCTGTACCCGATGCCCTGCGCGACGGTTGTTGTCAGACAGAGGTCAATCCAGTAGCGCGTCAACCAGCTGACGGCGCACAGCGCGATGAAACTGACAAGGATGCGCAGGGGAAAATAGGGCTTCTTATGTCCGTTTCCCATCGTCATCAGCAGCAGAAAAAACACCAGCGCCGTGGAGACGCGGTGGTCAATCGTCGAAATCCACCATGAGTCATGCAGCATGTTCATAGGTTTTCCCCCAGAAAGTTCGAGAAATGCTGCAAAATCTCTTTGCGGTGCGATTTGGAAATGGAAATCTGCGTGCCATCGACAACGAGAAAATCATTGTTGATATTTGACACATAGCGCAGGTTGACGACATACGAGCGGTTGCACATGATGAACCGCTTCGGGTCGAGCCGCTTCATCACGTCGGAGAGCCGCCCGCGGATGTCGTAATTCCCCTTGGTGGTGTGATAAACCAAATTGTGGTCAAACACTTCGACATAGATAATATCGTTGGTAGATAAGCTGACGATGCCGTCGGAAGTCTTGAGCGCGAATGCCGCGTTCGACACGCCTTCCAGCCGCTTCATTGCTTTATCCAGCACATAATTGATGGAGCCTTGGTCAGCCGGCTTGACGATGAAATCCAGCGCATCCACCTCGTAGCCCTTGATGGCGAGCTGCGCCATGTGGGTGACGAAAATCAGCACGGAATCGGTGTTGATTTTGCGCATGATGCGCGCCACTTCCAGCCCGTCCAGCTTATCCATGCGGATATCCATAAACACGATATCGTGGTTCTCGGTGCTGCGGATGAAATCCAGCGCGCCGTTGAAGACGTGAATCATATACGCCTGACGGTTCTGCTGGAAGTAGGTATCGACAAGCGCCTTAAGCGCGCTGGAATCGCTGCGTTCATCATCGACGATGGCAATTAGGAGCATTCGTCTCGCCTCCCCCTTGCGTGAAATATTCTGAAGCCATTATAGCATGGTTTCGGGGTTTGGACAAGTCGGAATATGCGGAAATTCCTGCTTTTCCGCTGATTTGCAGGGGTTTCACCTCTGCGCAACAAAAAGGGCACACAGCTTTTCGCCATGTGCCCCGAAAATCCTCAGAAAATTCCCGAAGAAGGAATCGAATTACTTCTTCGCGCCCTTCTTCTTGCCATCCAGCACGACCAGCACAAACGCCACCGCCGTCAGCGCGCCCAGTGCCCACTGCGCAATGTTCAGCGTCAGCTGCCACCACGTCGCTTCGCGTACCACACGCGTGTACTGGCTGATGCCGTCCATGCCGCGCGAGTTCACAACCGTGTTCAGCACACGCTTTGCGGATGTGCGCAGCGCCTGCGCTACCATCGGGTTCGCCTTCGCGCCGTCAGGGCCGTAGTCCTTCAATTCGCTGATGTCTTCGCCCACGAAGTTGTCCGGCAGGTCGTTGCCCGCGACAATCTCGTTCACCTTTACCATGTAGGTGCCGTCGTACATGTCCGTGACCGCGAAGCCGCTCATGCCCGCTTCGCCGCGCAGCCAGTCCGTCAGCAGTTCGGTGTACGCGCCTGCCCAAATGGCGCCCAGACGGTTGAACGCCGTCATCACGCACTGTGCGTTCGCCTGAATAATCGGCAGCTCGAAGGCGCGCAGGTAGATTTCGCGCAGCGCCTGCTCGTTGCACCAGGTGCCGATGCCCGCGCGGTTGTTCTCCTGATCGTTCAGGACGAAGTGCTTGTTGTAGACGTACACGCCCTTGCTCTGGATGCCCACGGTCTCCCGTGCGTCAATCAGACCCGTCAGGATGCCGTCCTCGGAGTAATACTCAAACACGCGGCCAGAATAGGGGGAGCGGTGGATGTTCAGACCCGTGCCGTACAGACCCGCGTAGCCTGCCCACATGGCGTCCTCGCCGATCAGTTCGCCGACTTCCTGCACCAGCTGGCTGTTCATCGTCGCGGCGATGATGCCGTTGCAGGGGTAGCAGGTACCCTTCATGTTCTTGTCGGGGTCGTTCGTCTGCACTGCGTAGCCGTTAGAACCGACGGAGTATTTCTGCGTCACGCCGGACGGGCCGTTGTGGTCAACCGTCTCCGGCTTGCCGATTTCGTTGATAGCAATCGTCATGCGCAGACCGTTGGCGCAGATTTTCGCCAGCTGGTCGAACGTCAGCTGATCCATGAAGGTTTCCCACTGCGGGTCGTCCGCGTCGACGCCGCGCATGTTGATGAGCTGCAGATCCGCCTGCTTGCCGAACACCGGCCATTTGTAGCCGTCAGCGGAAGGAAGGTCGCTGTCGGTCAGCACCGTGTCGTCGAAGAGCTGCTGGGTCATCGCCAGCTTCACCGCGCCGGGCGTCACCGTGCCTTCCCAGTTGCTGCGGGAGTAGTACGTCACCGTGTTGTCGCCGCTGCCCTCGTAGCGGTTCACGTCTGCCGCCGCGAACAGGGAGGTGACATCGTTGCCCGTGCCGTACGCCTTGGCGTAGGTCGTCGCGTCGAAGGAGTAGGTTGCCGTGTAAACCATCGAAGCGTCGCCGTCTGCGGTCATGCCGTCGGCGGTCGTCTTGCCCTTCACGGTCAGGATGTTGTTTGCCGCCGCGTGCGCGTCATCGGCAATCGTCAGGTAATGCGCGCCTTCTTCCAGAATATACACGCCCGTGTTGTAAGCGTCGTAGCTGGTCAGGAAGTATTCCGGCACGGAGACGGTCACCGTTTCGCTCTCGCCCGGCTGGAGCAGCTTCGTCTTCGAGAAGCCCACAAACTCCACCGCGGGCTTTTCAATGTGATTCTGCACGTCGTAGTCGGTATAGGGCTTTTGCGCGTAGACCTGCACCGCCTTCTTGCCTGCCTTGTCGCCCGTGTTGGTAACGGTGACAGTCAGCTGATACTCGGTCTTCAGCCCATCGCCGACCTTCTGCACCTGCATATCGGAGAAAGCGAAGTTCGTGTAGCTCAGCCCGTAGCCGAAGGGGTACGCGACGACGTTATTGTACTGGAAGTTGCCCGCGTTCGGCGTGCCCAGCACAACGTCCTCATAGCGCGTTTCGGTGTACTTGTAGCCCAGATACACGCCTTCCTGATAGACCACATAGTGGTTGTAGCTGTTGGCGTTGGCGGGATAGGTGTACTTCTCCTGACCCTCATAGGTGTAGACACCGAAGTTGTTCTGCACCGGGTCAAGCTGATTGTCCTTCCACCAAGTGTCCGGCAGCGAGCCCGACGGGTTCACCGCGCCGGAAAGCACGTCGCCCAAGGCGTACAGACCCGTCTGACCGACCGAGCCGACCCACAGCACCGCGTCCACGCCGTAATCCTCTTCATCCGCGAACGCCATGGAAACGGGGTTCGCACTGTTGACGATGACGGTGATAGAGCGGATATTGCCGTCGTCCTTCATGCCCTTCAGGCCTTCCAGAACGCTCAGCTCGGCCTCGTTGAGGTGCAGGTAGTCGCCGCTCTCCTCGAACGTGTCCTCGATGCCGGCGCCGACGTCGTTGCCCTCGCCGCCCACGCGGCCGATGACGTACACCACGTCTTCACCCTGTCCCAGGGTATCGTCATGGTTCTTTTTGACCTGCTTCCACTTGACTTCGCCGATTTCGTGGCCGTTGCGCTTCTTTTCCTCGCTCACATACCAGTTCAGCAGGGGCTTGTCCACCACGTCGAAGCCCGCGCAGGAAGTCGTGTCGTTCTGACGACGCGATTTGCGGAGGTAAGGTAAATCAGCAGCGCGCGCAGCGCTGCGGAGTTTTCTCCTGCTAACCCGCAGGGGGGAGCGAATAAAGGGGACATTCTCTTCTCGAAGAGAATGTCCCCTTTTGAATCCCAAGGGAAGGATGAGGGGGAACCCCCTCGCCCCCCGACATTGCGGTTTTGAGGCTTGAAGAACTGCTCAGCCTGCGGAATCGGGTACCTGCCGGGTGATGGTTCTAAACGATTTGACTTTTTTCTATCTTCGCTGTCGCTCCCTGATCTGAATGCAGTCTTGGTAGAATCCCCTGCCGTCGCTAGATTTTGCCAACCTTGCTGCCCCCCTAAAACGGCATCGCTGCGCTCGCCGCACTTTTAAGTTATCGTATATTTTTTACGATGGCCATGTGGTCATATCCGCGGCGCTCCGCTCGTGCTGTGCACCTTACCGTCGCCGAGCTTTGCGCGCAGCGGCGGTAAGTCGATGCCGAGCATCAGCTTGACGAGCCAGGCAAAAAACAGCAGCACTAAAATCGGGATCAGACACGACGTGACGAGCATGACGGCGAGGGCCTCGATAAAGCGGTTCAGGACCGTTTTGAGCTGCCCGACCGCGGCGGTCGCCGCTCCGGTGATGCCCTCAGTCACCTTGGAAAAGAGGCCGGAAAGGCCGCTCTTTTCCCCCTCGTCCGTCTCGCCCGAGGTGGCGGACTGGATATCCTCGGTCGTCTGCTCGGCGTTTGCGATGGTCTCTTCGATCGAGGCGCGGTATGTGTCCTCAATCATGCTTGAGACTTTGACACCCGCGGGAATGGCAAACGCGATGGCGAGCGCGAAGAGCAGCAAATGCCACGCGAGCTTTCCCAGCGCGGCGCGCAGCTTTTCGGAAAAGAGCGCAGCGATGCCGAGCGCGCAGGCTGCGGGGATCAGGATCGTGAACGACACGTAGGATGTGATCGTCAGCAGATACTTTTCCAGAAAGATGGCGCAGAGCACGATGAGGAAATAGCCGCTCAGGTCGGCGAGCTTTTCGGCGATGGGCGTCGCGGTGTCGCCCGGCAGGAGCGTGATGGCTGCGCTCGCGGCGGTGGACGCCGCTGTCAGCTCGAGCACCGTCTCCTGCTTTTCCGCGAGCGCGTCGATGGATGATTGATGGTACGCAGGGTCGGACGCTCTCTTCCCCACCGCGAAGATGGAGATGAGCGCCGCCAGAACGAGAAGCGCCGCGAGCGCGGCCTTTCTGGTTGTCACTGAATGCATAGTTGCCTCCAAAAAACGGGATGGTTCTATCATACCGAAACGGCGGAAGATGTCAAGAAAGCGCGTTTGCGGTCGCATCGCCGTACGCGGTTTCAGTCCTCTCCATCACGTCGAAAACATAGAGAAGCGGTATGAAAATGCTAACTTTCTGCTAATTTCTTTCAAATTTTATATCACTTTTCCGAATTCTGTCTTGTCACCTGCCTTGTTTTTACGGAAAGTTCGTGATAGAATACAGATACGGCAGAATCAGCCGAGCTCTTTTTATCGATTCTGTCAAAGTGGAAGTTTTTTCTTCCCCGTTTCCGGCGCGAAAGCGCCTGTACTGATCTGACAAGCAAATCAAGCAATGTTTGGCAAACCTGCTGAAAAGCAGGGACGCAAAGCCAGAGGGGTCTAAGGCCGCCGTGTGCGGTTATGACAGCCGGTTGCAAATCATTCGGAAGGGCAGCGCCCTTCCTGCACCGCCCGACCCTCTCTGAAAGCAAGGTACAGGCGGGAAACCTTTTTGCCGAAAAGAGGGGGGGAATGAACATGCGACAAACATTTTATGAGTTCTGCATGCTGCACGAAAGGACAAACTTACTGAAAGAATGGGACGAATCGCGCAATTTTCCGCTCACGCCGGACACCGTTTCCTACGGCAGCAAGAAAAAAGTCTGGTGGACGTGTGAAAACGGCCATTCGTGGCAGACGACGGTGCATGTGCGCTCCGAGGGGAGCGGCTGCCCGTACTGTACGGGGCGAAAGGTCCTGCCCGGCTTCAACGATTTGGAAACGCTCTATCCCGACGTGGCCGCGCAGTGGGACCGCGAGAAAAACGGCCCACTTTCGCCGCGCGACGTCTCCACGGGCTCGAAGATCCGCATCTGGTGGCGCTGTCCGGAGGGGCACTCGTGGCAGTCGCCCATCGCCTCGCGCACGGCGTGGGGGCACGGATGCCCCGTGTGCGCGGGCAAGACGATCGTCACGGGCGAAAATGACCTTGCCCACCTCCAGCCCGAGATCGCCGCACAGTGGGACAAGCGTAAAAACGGGCGCTTAAAGCCGAGCGAGGTCGCCGTCAGCTCTAACCGTCCCGCATGGTGGCACTGCGAGCTGGGGCATTCCTACCGCGCGACGGTCTCGTCGCGCACACAGCGCAAGACCGGATGTCCCTATTGCGCGGGGCGCAAGGTGCTCAAGGGCTTCAATGATCTCAAGACGCTCTGCCCCGACATTGCCGCGCAGTGGCACCCGTCTCTCAACGGCGCGCTGACGCCGGAAATGGTCACGCCCGGCAGCAACAAAAAGGTCTGGTGGCAGTGTCCCGAGGGACACGTGTGGAAATCGGTCGTCTATCCGCGCACCGGCGCGCAGCAGTGCGGCTGCCCCGTCTGCGCTGGAAAGGTGAGCACAACACACGCGCGGCGTTACGCCCAGCTCGACGAAATTCGCACCTTTACCGAGCTGTGACAAGACCAATTCTATAAAAACGATCAAGGCCGCGGAAAGCGATGTGCTTTCCGCGGCCTTACTTTTTGCCTGATTTGGACGCGCTGTCAGCACTATGTTTAGTGCTAACGCGTTTTCTTTCCCGCTTTCGCCAAAAAGCAGCGCCCCTCTCTATTGCGGCGAGGGGCGGTACAATCTGTTCAATGAGTCAACTTGTTGCCGCAGGCAAAACAAATGATTGTTATATGTGGACACTTGCGCCTGATTTTCCCCTGTGCTATAATGCAGTTACTTTAATCGGATAAATTACCTGTAAAGGAGAATCATCATGGATTATATGGCTCTTTCCGCTGCCGAGTGGCAGCAGGAATACGACAAGTTGTCCGCCGAATACGAGAGCTGGAAGGCCAAGGGCCTCAAGCTCAACATGGCACGCGGCAAGCCGAGCAAGCAGCAGCTCGACCTTGTCAGCGGCATCCTGACCGCGCTGACCAGCGCCGAGGAGTGCGTGGACAGCGGCGTGGACGCCCGCAACTACGGCGAGCTCAAGGGTCTTGAGAGCGCGCGTAAGCTGTTCGCCGATATCCTCGGCTGCAAGACCTCTCAGGTCTTCGCCGGCGGCAATTCGAGCCTCCAGCTCATGTACGACACGGTCTCCAAGGCCTACACCCACGGCCTGCTGCACAGCGAAAAGCCGTGGTGCAAGGAAGAGAGCGTCAAATGGCTCTGCCCCGCGCCGGGCTATGACCGCCACTTCAAGGTGACCGAGAGCTTCGGCTTTGAGCTCATCACCATTCCGATGACCGAAAACGGCCCCGACATGGACATTGTCGAAAACCTCATCAAGGACCCGAGCGTCAAGGGCATGTGGAACGTGCCGAAGTACTCCAACCCCGACGGCATCATCTACTCCGACGAGACCATCGAGCGCATTGCGAAGATGAAGCCCGCGGCTCCCGACTTCCTGCTCATGTGGGACAACGCCTACTGCATCCACGAGTTTGACGGCGATTTCGTCCCCTTCCGGGACATCCTGACACTCTGCCGCGAGGCGGGCAATCCCGATATGGTCTACGAATTCGCCTCCACGTCGAAGGTGACGCTGCCCGGCGCGGGCTTCTCCGTCATGGCCACGAGCGAGGCCAACCAGGCCTACCTGCAGAAGCTCATCGGCATCCAGACCATCTCCTACGACAAGGTCAATTCCCTGCGCCACGTGCGCTATCTCAAGGACAAGGCCCACACGCTCGAACTCATGAAAAAGCATGCGGCCATCCTGAACCCGAAGTTCCAGTGCGTCCTGCGCCATCTCGATACCGAGATCGCGCCGCTCGGCATCGCCTCCTGGCAGCGGCCGAAGGGCGGCTATTTCGTCTCGGTCAACACGAAGCCGGGTCTTGCGAAGCGCACGCTGGCCCTCTGCAAGGAAGCGGGCGTCGTCATGACCGGCGCGGGCGCGACGTTCCCCTATGGCCGCGACCCGCAGGATTCCAACATCCGCATTGCCCCGTCCCTGCCCCCGGTTGAGGAGTTGGAGCAGGCGATGGAGATCTTCTGCACCAGTCTGCGCCTGGCCGCACTGGAGCAGCGAATGCAGTAAGTAAATTAAGGCTCCCCTTTGAATAAAGGGGAGCTGGCCCGAAGGGCCTGAGGGGATTCGAACGTAGCAAATTTCGGAGC
>ENA-ORSK01002540-ORSK01002540.1-human-gut-metagenome-genome-assembly--contig:-NODE-2540-length-11942-cov-3.002860_pt1 | contig 11942 bp, 8 predicted proteins | sample MGYA00242192_ERZ509159 | MGnify/ENA primary metagenome ERZ509159 (study PRJEB26280, sample SAMEA2338663) | human gut metagenome | biome: human gut; feature: human-associated habitat; material: faeces...
GCAGGTAAAGCGAAATATCGAACGTTTTCCTGATGATTTCATGTTTCAACTTACCAAAGAAGAGTTTGAAGAATGGAAGTCGCAATTTGCGACATCCAAATCCATCACTATGGGAGCGAGAAAATTACCATACGCATTTACCGAAAATGGTGTCGCCATGCTTAGTAGTGTACTTCGTTCCCAAACAGCCATTGAAGCCAATATTCGCATTATGAGAGCCTTTGTGTCCATGCGCCGCTTTATTGCGACCAATGCCCAATTATTCCAAAGGCTTGAGACTATAGAGTATCACCAACTGGAAATGAAACAGCATCAGGAAGTGACCGACAGACGCATCGACGAGGTTTTCAAGCGTTTGGATGCCGACGTTCCTCCTGTGCAGGGCATCTTCTATGACGGGCAGGTGTTTGACGCTTACCGTTTCGTGTCTGATTTAATTCGGAAGGCTGAACAGTCCGTTGTGCTGATTGACAATTATGCGGATGATACCGTGCTGACTTTGCTTGATAAAAGAAAGGAAGGAGTATCAGCCACTATCTACACGCAGCGTGTCAGCAACCAGTTCCAACTTGATGTTGACCGCCACAACGCCCAATATCCGCTTATCGAGGTAAAGCGATTCAACAAGGCACACGACCGGTTTCTGCTCATAGACAATGAAGTGTACCACATAGGGGCTTCAATCAAGGATTTGGGCAGAAAATGGTTCGGGTTCACCCTCATGCGTGACATTACGGCAATAGAACTCATCAACAGGATTCAACTTTAGTCCGGTTTGGCTCCCAAAGAACGTATCAGCATAATGTGAACTTAATCAGTCTTTTTCGTCTGTTGCACCAGTTTTTGGTGTTGTTCGTGCAGTTCGGGGAAATGTCTTCTGATGAACTGGCCGAAGGAGCAGTCGTTGAACCCGAATCGTCTTGCCAGCGATTTCACGCTTTCGGTTGTCGTAGCATAAAGGTGCAAAGCCTCCTTGTATTTTCCCATGCTATGGTTTGCCATAGAACGACCGCTTTCTGTTTTGACCATACCTTGCCGGGCATAGAGTTCCGGCTCATGCTCTTTCAGGTATTGCCTGAAACATTCAGGATGCAGCCCGAACTCCGCCGCAACCTTTGCCGTAGTGAGTCCTCCCTCTTTCAGCCGGGTAATAGCATCCGCATATTTGGCAGCGGTGGCAGGATTGTATCTTCGCACGGATGACCACTCCACTGGCTTACCTTCCTCGTAAGGGATGCCTTTCCGTTCACAGACCAAATCCTTGTGCCAGGTCTGTAGTAGTCATAGAAACCTCTTATCGACACGCCGGTTTGTTTGGCTATTTTTCGGGCTGACATGGGTGTGGTGCGGTATAAGTGCAATGCTTCCGCATATTTCGTGATTGTTTCATAGGTAGGGGCATGAAGTGTTCCGCGTCCTGTTATCTTGCCCTTGCGTTGCTGTTTGGTGGCCTGTTCGCGTATTTTGATGCGGTTTTCTACAAGCTCCTTGTGATAGAATATCAGGTGTTGTTCCAATCCAGTGTAGGATACATTGCTACGATCGGCAGCTTCCTGCACCGTGATGTAGCGGTCGTCACGCAAAAGTCCCACCGCCTCTGCATACTGTTCCTTGCACCACGGGCGTATGCCACGGGGAAGGCCGTCATCCAGCCCCAGCCGTTGCCGTGCCCTTTCGCGGAACTCCAGCACTTCGGGATAGTGCGTGCGTAACTGGCGGCCAACTCAATCCGAACTCACGGGCTATCTGCGATACGTTGTACTCTATATAGTCCATGCTGTCGCACGCCGCTATAGCCTCCTTATACTTGGCATGTGTTTCAGGACGCTGTCCACACCTCCGGTTCATCTTGATATTGCCGGCTTCCTCCGGACTGCACCTGATGCCGTTGCGTTCCAGCATCAGATGCCGGTGGTAAGTATTGACATAGCGGGAAAATCCGCTGAGAGAGACTTCGCACCACCGGCATATATCGACAGTGGAAAGGTCGGACGTGGCATATAGTTCCAACGCCGGACGGTATTTGGCTTCAGTCTCAGGCTTGTAGCCTCTTTGCCGGTTGCATTTATGTTCTTTTAAGGCCATATTGAAAATAAGAATTTTCTCTCATAATCATGGATCTACCACACAACGAACGAAACAAGCATCCGAGCCACCGCTTCTAATCAGGTTGTCCTTGCTGATAAAATTGAAATCAAATGAGAAATAGTTGATATCCCATCCCAGGCTGACACCGTCCGTCGGCGTAAAGTAGTTTTGAGGAATTTCCGCATTTAACCAATAGATGCCTCCCGGTTGTTTGTATATGTCATAAAACAACGGACGTTCCACGGGACTGGGATATAATTGTGTTCGGCCGGCAGCATATCTCAATACTCCATTGAGAGTTTCAGGATCTCCCCAAGTAGCAGTATAGCTTTGTTTTCTGTGTCCGTAGCCGGAGGCACCAATGGGGAAAAACAGATTTTTACCCGTTTCGCTGTTATACGCAAAACAACCTCTCATTCCACGTCCTGACTTATTATGCTCATAGTTATAGCCGTAAACTTCTACGATATCATCAGCCGTCTCCGTGGCATCATCTCCATACAATACACCGTATCCCTGCTCTATATAACTATATTCCCTCAATTCCCAGAAGTCTTCGCCCGTAGCCACCCTGGCATTCGCCATTTGAGGATTACCGAACCCATTGGTCGTATTACTTTGAATAATGCCTGTCCACTCCATTTTATCTCCGGTTGCTGCATTGGTCAAGCCATCTTCAGGATATACTTTGAAATCTTCCGGTGTAACATTTATCCACGGCTCTCGCGGATTTTTATTACTCAATGCGTCTATCGGATGACTCCAATTTCCGAATTTGAACAGCGATCCTTCGTCCAACGGATTGGAAGCCAATTCGCTTGTAGTCTTCATATTCATGGCATACCACTTCACACCACCTGCAACCAAATCGTCAGGGTTGTCACCTTGCCGCACGAAAATCAGATGCTGGCAGGTATAATTGTGATATTCCACGCGGATAATAGCATAACGGTTCTCTGACAGGTTATCTGACGACTGCTCAAAATTCACATTGAAATCAATTACGCTGCCGGTTTTACCATATATGGCTTTCCCATATTCCGGATCGTCCTTCAACTCCGTTGTATTAGGGTCAGTTACCGATAAAGTAATCCCTTTTCCATTCGTTTCCTTGACGACATAGGCTTTCCATTGTCCTTCAGATTGGAATGTTTTGAACATTTGGTCATTCTCTCTCGGCAATCGTTTCAACACGACATGAAACGACTTGTTATTTTTGAGAGATCTATATATCCCCTTCGGATTCACAACACGACGTACCTGGTATATCGGGACTTCATTTTCGAAGATTTTATCCAGCCCTTCCAGCTTGGTTGTAATCTTGACTCTCGCCTTTCTCTGATATGCCACGTAGGGATTATTCCCCGTGTATCCGGTCGTTGATATCATCTGCTTGGCGCGCGTGTACATAGGAATATAGATGTTGTATGTATTTGCTTCCGTGGGGTGTTTTTCTACACGGTATTTATCGTCTGGTTCTGAATTCTCCGTCTTGAATTCCTTGGAAGTTATGCCCTCAGGCAAAACAAAATCTTTATATTCACGTTCTCCACGTTTGGGAACTGTGTTGTAGTATTGCTCATTTGATCCGATTTCATTTTCATATAAAACCGTTTCCGTTGTTTTATGTAATGACAGGAAACCGTTCCACGGTGCTGCAACACCATTCGGAGCACCCGTGTAATAAATATCACTGCTGGCATTATAAGGTGCCCAGTTGTTTTCCAAAATTTCCGCTTTTATGTATTCTATCTTTCGGCCTCCCGTGTTCACCTTGATGGGATACATCATGGAATGGTTATACAAGTATGAGATATAATAGGGCTCGGGAGTCATCACACCCGGTTCCGGCTCTTCGTACTCGATATGCCAATCTGCTTCATTGGCGAAGTTTTTGAATTTCAATGTCAGCTTGTAGTGGCAGTTACGCTTGGCGTTATAGTCATTTGTCTCGTTCTGTCCCAGCATGAAACGGTAGATGATGTGCCCGTTGCCTAATCGCTCGGAATTGTTGGAAATGTAATGCGCATGTACCTCTATATACGTGCCGTAAGGTACGGCGTCTTTTAGACGGTAATTCCATTCCTTATTAGGGTCTTCTGGCTTGTTTGGCAATCCTGGAAAGTCAAGTTTTCCATCACCGTTGGCATCCTGACGTTTATCGGGCATAGTAACACCCGTGCCCTGCATATTCTCATAAAAATACAGTGCGGGAGCTGTTTCTTCGTGAGAACCGAGATAGGGACTACCCACCGTAATACGATGCGATGCGCAACCCTCTCCATATTCAAAGTTTTGTAAATCGTGTTCTCCTTCATGATAGGTGATGGTTTCTCCGTCGGACATATCCGGTCCACTTCCCGGCATGTCCAAGGTATATCCTTCTCTCCCCACGTTATTATCCTTTCCCAAATAACATTGTGAAGGAATATCTTTAATCTGTACGGATTGGATATAGATAAATACACCCTCTTTCAAGTTGCTACCATCGAATGCAACCGTCACTTTCGATGCCGCACGGCGTAGCCACGCATGGAGTTTTACGCTTTTTTCATTCACTATAAGAGACTCGTCATCCGCAGATAGAACCGGTGCGGAGCTTTTAGTGAAGAAGCCTATCATCTGGCCATTGTTTGCCACGTCTTCAGAATCCCATGTGAGGGGAATATTCTTGAGTCCGTCCACTGTCTGTATGGCTTCAGAATAAGCCGTATTTGTAAGCAGGTCGGGAATATTTGCCACGGCATACATATAGTACTTGCCGAAGCCGATTTCTTCCGGCAGCTTGAAAGTGGCACGTTTGGTAGTTGTTTCCGCGCTGCTTCCGTTTTCGGCATCACTATTACTACGGTTTTCATCGGATACGGTATATCCGTCTATCTTCCAGTTTTTTATGAGATTCTTGTTTTTATCATACAACAAAACATGCAGGCTGCTGATACCCTTCAGTGCATCTCCGGCAGCCCGTGTCCGGCTCAGTGCCGAGGACATGGGTTTGAAGTCAAGAGTGGCGGATATGCTTGCCTTGCCTTCGCCTATGAATTCTTGCTTCATAAATTCGTCATAGCAACTTGTGACGGTTGCTATCATCAGGAAGAGAATGATATGTCGTACAAAATGCTTCATATACACTTATTTATTGTTTTACAATCCGAATTCCGGTTCAAGGTTTACCTCACTATATGGAATCACATCCACTACGATTTCGTTGCTGTTATACATGGTTATGTTCACCACAAGATGGGTGTTGCGGAAGAGTGCCTTCAACTTATCGAGTTTGCAGACGAAAGGTTCAGCCCTTCCGGCTATTTTGATTGTCAAGATGTACTCCTGTTCTGTTGCTCCCGCTTTGAGATTTTTGCTTTCGGGCAGGTAGAAAACGGGAACAACACTTGCCTCGCCCGGTTTTGAATTGTCCGGGTTATCTATATCAACTGTCGGTTTCCCGACCGTTACCTTTCCATGGGTATAGATGGTTGCCGTAGATTGTTTCGGCAGCTCGTAGTCCGTCAGCCAACCGAACCTGTTTGTGGCAGCATCGCTATCCTCGTTTGAGGCATCGGAAACCGCTTTCAGCCAATCTATCCAAGTGGGGTATTTTTGGTTGGTTTCAGGGTTTTGAGTATCAGGGTAGCTGCTGACATGCGCCATCAGAAAGTTCCGGTCTGCATGACTCTCAATGGAGAAGTTTTCCACAGTTACTTCCTCTCCACGCCAGTTCATGAAGTTCATCGTAAACTTGGTGGCGGCACGCACCAAGTAGAAAGTCTCTTCGACGACTCCTTTTTCCGGAATATCTATCTCGTACATGGAGGACATCGGTATGGGTTTTCCGCCCGAATAGTCAGGAGCGAAATAGAGTTTGTTCACCTCGTTTTCAAATCCGGGCTTTCCTTCTGTATAACTGTTTAAGAAAGCGGTCAGAGTTTTATTTTCACCCTCTACAGTTACCCCCTCTACCGATGACACACTCTTTTCGTTGGCGAAAAGGAATATTTTCTTCTTTTCGTTAGGGCTTACTTTGAGTAAGATTGTTCCCTCAGCCAGCGCGTTTTCCAGAGAAAAATGCCGGTTATGCTCCACCTTTCCGTCATTATGCAGTACGATGACGCGCACGCTGTGCATCTTCTCGTTGTCCGGCAGTCCTGCAGTACCAGCCCTCGTCTGTCCTATCGGCCCGATGTTCAGATAGAGGGTAACCTCCGCATCGTTGTCCGGCAAGGATTCTTCCCGACGGCACGCCACCATAAACGGCAGTGTGAATGCCGCCAGGCAGACTACAATGCTATGTATAATGTTCGGTTTCATCAGTTAAATCCTTCTATCTAATTATTCAATATCAACATTACTCAGCACCACACGCCATGACAGAATCTGGATGACGCTGCTTACCCATCTGCGGTTCTCGTCAAGAAAAAGAGTCATCACGCACTCGTCCAGACGGTCGAGGTACTCCCTCTCGTCCATAGGGTAACGGTATTCATTCTCGTAGTACTCTTTCCCCATCAAGGCATAGTCTATCACGGGGATGCGCGCCACTTCCTTGCCGTCCTTGGTATCAATGGCAAGTATCATTTTCTTGCGGTGCGTCTCTATCAGGCGACCCACGGTGAAGTCGGCAACGAGTCCTTTCACATTACTGATAGCACGTGTGCCGTCCTTGCCGATACCTGCCTCGACATTCTGTATATCCCAGGGGCGGTAGTTGATGTTCTCGTCCGGCATCAGCTCGTTATCGTGTGCCATAAGGCCGTTCTCGTCATCTATCCGGAAGATGAAGTCTTCCTTATTCACATCCTCTCCCGAAAGATGCTGCAGGATGACGCGGACATGGTTGGTGTTCTTTATCAAAGGTATGGTGTATTCGTAGCTGCCACCATCTTCATTAACAGGCAACGATACATCTTTCGTGCCGTGAAAAAGACGGTACAAGTGTTCCTCACTGTATGCGCCCGACTCGTCGTGCTGACGGTTCAACGCACACTGCAACTGCTCCATACGGGTTTCTCCCACACGGGCTTCGGGTACGGAGAAGGATTCTTCGCGTTCACCATCGTTCTGCAGTCCGCACCACGCAAGGAGCTTGTAGTCGCCGGCGGGCAGGTCGAGCAGCATCGAGTAGTTTTCCGCTGTCGCCGGGTCTATCTGTTCCGCTTTTTGCCATGCCAACACACCCGACTGATCGAAGGCGTACAGATGGACCGATGAAACCTCGTTGGCGAAAGCGTCCGCCCACTTCAGGTTCATGTCGTAACGGAATTTGAGCCGGTAGTACACCGAACAGTCGCCCTCTTCCTCGTAGAGCCAACTGTCGCAGGATGAAAAAGCGATAAACGGCAATACTGCCATCGCCGTCACCCATGCACGCAATGCCTTTCTCTTTATATAAGCCTTTATTTTCATGCCGTTTATATTTCTATATTTGTTTTATATATGTCGGTTGCGGGGTTTATCCCGCAAAGAATTTCCTTAACAAGTGGGAGTATCTCCTTATGGAACTCCATGGTTGCGCACCTCTCCTTGCACCGATACGCGAGTGCTTCAGTTTTCATCCGAGGGGAGAAAATATTTAAAAGGTGGGGAGATATATCATCCCCTCCGGTCTCTCCCCCACCTTTTTTATATTTATTGAATTTTCAGTATTACCATTCCAAATCGATGTTCTTTTTTACAAGACGCCATGAGAGAATCCTGATTTGGGCAGCGATAAAGGTTTCGTCTTCTTCAGGATGTTCAGGATAGATAATTTCTTCCGGGTCGTAAACCGGAGTTCCCAGACCGGCAAGACTATTGATGTTTGCTGCATAAATGTGGTTGCGTACCACACCTATTTTACCTTTTACGTTCTCTGCTGAAGCACCACCGTTCAGGTGCTGTATATCAAAGTAATAATAGGTGTAACCATCATTCCATACTTTGGCGCCGCCAAGAGCTTTTAATATATCGTTGGCATTATCTACCGGACTTGCATCTGCTTCTTTGGATGTGTACCATGTCTTTTTAGCAGCATCAGCGGTCAATTGAGCATATACCTTGTAGCGACCCGAAGTGTTTTGATTTGCCGCATTGATTTCAGTAGCTGTTTTAAGTTCGATGTCATCGACTCCAATCTTCACCCTTCCGGTTCCCTCTTCGTTGTCTTTCCAGAGCTCTGAAGCTGCCGCATATTTCACAATCAAACCGTTAATGGTCGTTCTTTCACCTGCATATTCTGCAAACTCTATCGCAGTGGAACCGTCTTCTTTAACAAGCTGGGCGGCGATAATCACCTGTGATGGTTTTTCCGGGTCTGTTCCTTTTGTTTTGTCATCTGAAGCGTTCTCCTGCAGATATGTGTAATTTGTTTTTGGGCTTTCTTTTGTGCCGGGATCAAAATTTGTGATGGCATTGGCAGCGTTATCTCCTGTGTTGAACGCGCCATAGTTGTAGGACATCTCCGATGGATTTACAGCCCAGAAAGAGCGGTAGTAGTCTGCCGTATTCCAAAGTGTTGAACCGAACAGATTCGAAGGCCACGAAGGATTGATTTCCTTCATCAGGCGTGAAGTCTTGGCAGTTGCGGTTACGTTCCATCCCAAGAATTTAACGTATATTTCCTCGTCACCGAACTTCTGTGATCCGTCGTCAGATGTCTTGTAAACACCATTTACGTTAGCTGTAAGACCGACAGTCAGACGAGCCTTTGCCAACACGCGCTCCACATGGATAATCACAGGGTCTGCTTTGGCAGCATCTGCTGTGGGGTACAAGTGTCCGGCTACATTCACGGCCTCCATCTTTGTGGTTCCATTGGCATAAACGGAACTGCTCATGATGAATGAAGTTGTGCTGCTGTGGTCGGCTATCACCTCATTAAGTATGGCGATGCTTTCTACTTCTCCAAGATCTGATTTCGGATTGACCACAGCCACGATAGAAGCAGGGACCTTGTCCTTCGCCGGAGTCTGAATCACCAGAGTAGCCGTGAGGATTTTCTCCACATTATCCATGTCCTTGTCAGTACCTGACATTTCCACATCATAGTATGTTCCTCCGCTTTCCCCTTTTACTTGTGCCGCATTGCCATCTGCATCAAAAAAATAGAAACGCACTTTGCTCACTGCGTTTTCATTACCCACACCTTCTTCGTATTCCCCTTGTAAAGAGTTAGCGCGTGTCAAAGTGCTTGTGGCATTGACACTTACTGTCAGGTACTGAGGTTCCCCATTGTTACCGGAAGTCATATCTTCCTCATTGGAACAGCCAACGAACGCCAGTCCGGCGACCATTGACATAAATAAAGTTCTGATTCTCATGTTGTTAAAAAAAATAAAAGTTATTACTAAAATCTATTATTCCTTTCGTCTTTCCTCCAGTTCTTTCAGTGTGGCGGCCGCCTTTTCCAGCCCCATGTCACGTGCTGTCTCCAGGTAACGGTGTGCCGTGTCATAATCTTTCTCGCGGACGGCCAACGCTCCCCGTGCATAAACGGCCTCGGCAGAGTCGCCTGCCTTGTCGAGATACCTGCGTGCCGTAGCGAAATCATCGCGGCGGATGGCGGCATTGGCGGCATTGAGGTTCGCCACTTCATCGTTCGGGAACATGCGCACGGCTGTTTCAAACACATCGGTAAACTCGTCCGTGCCCGGCTCATACTTTCCGGCTACGAGGTAGAACTCGTTCTGACTCAGCTTCTGAGGCTGCTCGGCCATGATGCGCTTTATCTCTTCCACATCGCTGAACGTGCGGATGTTATAGTCTATGCGGTAGTCCGTATGGCGCAACGCCGGGTAGAAGTGCTGTAGCATGAAGCGGTACTCTTTAGGATAAGTCCGTTTGATTTTCGCTTCCTTGGCATCCGGTTCCATGTCGCTGTCTATCAGAGACAGTATCTCCTTGCGGTGATTGATGTTCGACTGTTCAACATAGCGGCGCAAGCCCTCCCAGTCTTCCGGCTCGTAATCGGTCCGGATGATACTGTCCGCAAAGTGGTATAATTGTCCGATGTGTTTCTTGAGCGCGGCTGTACGCCCTATGGCAAGCTCCGTGTTATGCTTGTACGGACTTTCCGGCGAAGCGAAACCTTTCAGCCACACAGACATGATGGTGACATCCCTGTCGTTGCGCACGGAGTCTATGGTTGCCTGAATCTTGCCCAGCTCTACAGTGTTGCGGCGGGAATCGGGATAAATCACCGTCCGGTCCACCGGAAAGTCGATGTAGGCAGAGCCTGACAATGAACGGCTTTTCATTATTTCGGCTTTTGGCTGTACGAATACCAGTTCCGGAAAGAAAGCCTCACGGTGTCGTCCCAACAATCCTTCGTATTCCGCCAGTATCTCCTGACAACATCCCCAGTCGCTGCGGTGGAACTTGAGCGTGGCGCCGTCCATCCATTCTTCGTAGGGAGTATGGTTGTCATACTCTAATTGTCCCGGTTTGTCCGATGCCTTGAATGATTTTTCCGTCTTACCCGAAATGGTGCTGATGCCATTCCTTATATAATAGTAATATCTGCGGTGTCCGTAGATGCCTATCGACGGCAAGTCGAGCGAATCCGTTCCATTGGCCAATCGCGGAGTGAGCAATACGGCACGGTTGGAGTTCACATCAAGCTCCGACAAATCTATATCCATCGTAACGGTCAGATACTTGCCATTGCGGTTCATGTTGAAGTTCTCAACAGATACACCGGGCAGAATGTCCTTCGTGTCCTGAGCCACCGCTTCAGACATACCTGTCATGCCAAGCAGGGTTGCCAGTATGAATATCGTCCTTTTCATTTCACTGTAATTTAGAATAGATAAACCAAGTTAATGGCCACTTTCGTGACACCCACGTAGTGATGCGGCTTGTCCGTTTCAATCTTCTTGCCGCATCCGGCACACCGGAAACGGTCGTAACGGGTATAGGAATAACCGATGCCTATTTCCGTTTCCAAGTTCCAATGCCGGCCAAGTACAAAAGCGTAACCGTATGACACACCGCCTCCGACGAACCATCCCTGATAGCGGGTATCCTTCAGTTTACGGAAGTCCGTTCCAAGAAAATTCACATTGAGATTGATGCCGCCGACATTATACTGTCCTCCATGCAAATAGGCTCCGAAATAGGAGCCGCCAAAGCGGTCACATAGCCAATACCTGACTCCGGGCTGCACTGCCCAATGCTTCCAGCGTTTGTCGTTTGAGAGCGTCCGCCCACGCATTAACCAGCCCATCCACTTCCAGTGTCCACTTGGGAGCAAGGCCTACCTCCAATCCTATATTCGGATTCAACGCAAAATCTGCCGTCAGATTGGTTTTCACACCCACCTTCTGCGCACAGAGTTCCTGCGAGACACAGGAGACGACTATCATAAATAATAAAAGCGCACGTTTCATTTCCTATTTATATTTATTTCAGTTTCACTCTTTATCGCAACATCTCTCTATAAGAGAAATATGAATACGTGAAATAGGATTTAACTGATTGATAAACAGGAATTGTTCTTCGACAGCGAATGCTGATTTACACAGATTCTGTTAAGCGTAGCAACTATGTAGTTCGAAAGCAATATCCGTTTGATACGGTTATCACCTATAAATCACGCAATTCTTACCATGCAGTCATTCTCTTATAGAGAGAATGAAGCTACTGCCCAACAACTTTATATTTTGAGAAGCACTTCTTTTAACCATGTTTCATACGTCTTTCGAAATCCACTCAAAGAAATTGACATCCAAAGCTCTTTCGTTCCCACTATGGAAAATGCGAGTGTGTCCCCGTAAACGTATGTCCATTGATACATCTCCTTTTAAGAGAATTATTTTATATACAAAGAAAGAAGTGATTTAAACTTTTCTTTTCCTTGCACATTTTCTCAATAGCATAAC